>OFEZ01001600.1_pt1 | contig 11793 bp, 13 predicted proteins | sample 1521241 | NCBI WGS metagenome assembly OFEZ01 (sample SAMEA3504099, study PRJEB24116) | mouse gut metagenome | biome: mouse gut; feature: mouse-associated habitat; material: faeces | place: Denmark | collected 2011
GGAGTGGCGGGATCCGGGTGGATGGCAAGGAAGATGCCGTTAAACTGCCCATAGGCAAGCCCGCCTTTCTCATCTATCGTGAGATTGTTTTGGAGCGCATAATTTTTTACTTTTTTATACATTTGATTTCCTCCTGAGATTGTGGTAAGAAGGTGCCTGAAAACAGCACCTGGATATAGTATAACGCCGGGCGGGAGTTCTGTAAAGAAGCTGAAGGAAAACCGCAGGCCTGTCTGTCCGTGCTTATATCCACCACCTGGGAGTAAGTTCACCGAGAGTAACGGTTTCCTCTGCTTCAAAATCCACCAGTACTTCAATTTCCTGATAGCTGTTGGGCATAAGCTGAACCATCAATTCCCTGCAGGCACCACATGGGGGGCCGGTCTTTCCATCCGGCATGATGGCAAGCACTTTTTTTATTTCCTGTTCGCCATTTGTTATCATGTTAAAAATCGCATTTCTTTCAGCACAGATTCCCAACGTAGAGCAGGTATCCACACAGACACCCACGTATATCCTTCCTGATGATGACAGGACCGCGGCGGCCACCCCTCCCCCATCTACATAATCAGATATTTGCCGCCCGTTCTGCACGGCTTTTGCTGCCTGAAACATTTCTTTCCATATCTGTTCCATATAATTTCCTCCATTTTTACCGTAAATCCCCATTGGGCCAAGGCTGTGCGGGGCCTGCCGGGGCTGGGGCCTTGCCCCAACCGTACTGTTAAGTTGCCATACGGGACAACCAGGCACAAAGCCCCGCTGCCTGTGATTACAATAGCATTTTTGGGTGTCTTCCGCAACCGGAATTATGATGCCAGTGTGCTGCCTTGAAAGAAAATGGGGCATATGGTAAACTTCAAGTAACAAATATTGGCTACAAGAATGGGGGATCCTATGAAAATAATCATTTCTCCGGCGAAAAAAATGAATGTGGACAGGGATACTTATCCCGTAAACAGGCTGCCCCTTTATCTGGCGCAGGCTGAAAAAATAAAGGAATATATGCAGTCCCTTTCCTATAAAGAGGCAAAGGCCCTTTGGGGCTGCAACGATAAGATTGCGGGGCTGAATTTTGAACGGTTCCGGGAGATGGATTTACGCAAGGGCCAAACCCCCGCGATTTTGGCATATGAGGGAATCCAGTACCAGTATATGGCGCCTTCTGTGTTTACAGACAGCGCTTTAAAATATGTGGAGGAGCATTTGCGGATCCTTTCCGGGTTTTATGGGGTGCTCCGCCCCCTGGACGGTGTGGTCCCTTACCGGCTGGAAATGCAGGCAAAGGCAAAGGTCGGCGGCAGGAAGGATTTATATGAATTCTGGGGAGATGCCCTCTATCAGGCGGCCAGGGAAGGGGATGGGAAAATTGTAAACCTTGCCTCTAAGGAATATGCCAGGTGTGTGGAGGGCTATCTGCAGCCGGGGGATGTTTTTCTCACCTGTATATTCGGCCAGTGGAAGGATGGGAAAGTCATCCAAAAAGGCACACAGGCAAAAATGGCCCGGGGGGAGATGGTGCGCTTTATGGCAGAGGGGGAAGTCAGGGACTTTGAACAAATCAAATCCTTTGGCCGCCTGGGGTATGGCTTCTGTGAAGGCCTCTCTTCTGACAGGGAGTATGTATTTGTCCAGTAATGCCGGTTTCCCCCCAAAATCCTTATTGCGGCTTTTGGCTGTCCTGATGGGTGGTTTTTCATTATTTTAAAAGTGGGCTGGGAACCAAATTCAGCCTTGACAAATGCAGGCTTGTACATAATCCACAAATGGGAATTTATAGTAAACAAAAAAAGAAATATCCCCAGGGACAACCCACAAAGTTATCCACAAAAAAAAGGCCGATAAAACAGGTATTTGACAGTTATACACTATGTTATCCACATTATCCACCAACGAAATAACGGAATCCGGAAATCCAGGGAAATAAATTAATGAACAGGCGTTTTGTGTATTATGATGAAAAGCCCGGAAATAAGGGATGCGAAAAACGAAAACTGGGAATTATTGCATAAATGGTACAAGCTATGTTATAATGTTTATACAATAATCCAAGGAAAGGATGATGAATAGATGAAGTTTATAATTGCTGGTAAAAATATTGAGGTAACTCCCGGGCTGAAAAGCGCGGTGGAGGAGAAGATCGGAAAGCTGGAGAGATATTTTACTCCCGAGACGGAGGTCCATGTAACGTTAAGCGTTGAGAAGGAGCGGCAGAAGATTGAGGTGACCATCCCGGTAAAGGGAAGCATAATCCGCTCCGAGCAGGTAAGCAACGACATGTATGTTTCCATTGACCTGGTGGAGGAGATCATTGAAAGGCAGCTTAAGAAGTATAAGAATAAGCTTATAGACCAGAAACAGTCGGCGAATTATTTTAAGAAGGAATTTATTGAAAAAGAATATATGGAGGATGAGGAGGTCAAGATCATCCGCAGCAAGAAGTTTGACATCAAGCCCATGTACCCGGAGGATGCCTGTGTGCAGATGGAGCTTTTAGGGCATAATTTCTTTGTATTCTGCAATGCGGAGACAGACCAGGTAAACGTAGTTTACAAGAGAAAAGGGAACACCTACGGGCTGATTGAGCCGGAGGATTAAAGGGATCATAAGCAGGAACAAAAAGATGTGTGGCGCACCGCACATCTTTTTGTTACAATAGGCTTACCCGTGGCAGCGTTTGTTACAATAAGCTTGCCGCGTGGCGTGGCAGTGTTTGTTTTGGCCGCGCTGTATACAGGTGGGAAGAATTTTTCAGAGGGAAGCAAGAAAATGGTTATTTTTCAGATAACGGCATTTTTGATTTTACTGTTGGTGATTGGGCGGAAGTTCCGCATTCCATTGGTGGAGGCGGTTCCTGTGGGAAGCGTGGTGTTGACCCTGCTGCTTTACCTGCTTTCCTTTTTCCGGGCCCTTTCCTTTTCGGACGTGGCCGCCCTTCTTGTGACAGCGGCCGGGGCAGCGTATCTGTTACTGGGCTCCCGGGAGAAAAGAAGGGAGATCCTGGCGTTTTCACAAAGGGAGCTATCAAGCCCCGGCTTTGTGGCGGCTTTGCTGATGACTATCTTTATGGCAGTGTGTGTAGGCGGCAAGGTGGTGAGCTGGTGGGACGATTATAACTTCTGGGCAACGGATGTAAAGTCCCTTTATTATCTGGATGGATTTGCAGGCAGGTATGCCAATGTGGCGGCGGAGTTCGGGGACTATCCCCCAGGGACCCAGATGATGAAATGGTGGTTTCTGCATTTTTCCGGGGAATTTCGGGAGGGCCTGATGTTTGCCGGGTATTATTTCCTGAACCTGTCATTTTTGTTTCCTTTTTTGAAGGTGCTGAAAAAGTGGGACAGGCTCACCCTGGCAGGGATGCTGGCGGGCGGGGCAGCCCTGTGGCTGTTCCCGGCGGTGGCGGAGGTGTTCTGGACAGACGGCTGCTGCGCGGACCTTACCATGGCACTGGTGTACGGCGGGTTCCTGGCGGCGGCAGCAGACCGGCAGGGGCATGGGCGGTTCTTTTATTATGGCAGGCAGGGGCTGTATCTGATGCTGTTGGTCTTGTGCAAAAATACAGGCTTTCTCTGGGCGGCCTTTGGGCTGCTGTTTACCTATGGGTATCATTTCCTGTGCTGCCGCAAAGAAAACACACAGAAAGAGGAGCGGAAGAGGGACAGAAAAGCCCTGTTTTGGGTGACCATCTGCCCGGTGGCGGCAGAAGGCTCCTGGCTGGGATTCTGCCTGTTAAACAGAAGGGTGGCGAAGCTTACCGGCGCTGCCATCCAGATGGCCACAGGAGCCATGGGGATCCCGGCAGTGCAGGAAAAAATGGTCAGGGCTTTTGGGGAGGCATTTACGAAATGGCCCCTCCACCGGGGAAAGACCCCGGGGCTGGACCTGACGCCCCTGGGGCTGTATGTGCTGCTTCTGGTTTTTGTGTTCCTTCTGTACCGTTTCCGGGTGCTGGCAAAGGGACAGGCTGTTTATGCAGGGAGTTTTCTGGCGGTGACAGGGGCGGTTTTTTATGGGATCAACCTGGCCAGCCATCTCACGATCTTTGCCGTGGAGACCCAGTACCTGGAGCCCTTCGGGATGATCTCTTCCATTGAGAGGTATGGGGCGCCTTTTGCCATAGGGGGGCTTTACCTTATCGCCTTTTATCTGACACGGGGAGGGGAGTCCCTGAAAGGGGCGCTTATTTGTATCCTGTTTGTGTTTCTGGCAACGGATCATGGGGGCGCATACCGGGCGCTGCTTGGCTATCGGGAGGCTGCGGGAAATGAGCTGGCGCGGCGGGAAGAAATCCTGGATGATAAGGCAAGGCAGTTCCTTGAAGCCATCGGCGCCGGTGGAAAGGAAGGAAACGGGCATGGGGAGGATAAAATCGCCGGGCACGGGCGGGTGCTGTATCTGCGGGATATCTCGGATGTGAGCTGGGTACGCAACACCTATATCAACTATGAAGCCGCCCCGGTGTCAGTGATGTACGGCAATGTGGACGTATCTTCCATGGACAGCGGGGACATTTTAAAAGCCCTGGAGGATGCCCATGCAGGCTTTCTCTATGTGGATGAACTGGCAAAGGGAGGCCGGGAGCTGCTGGCACCGTTGGCATGGGAGGGGGACTTTGCCTATGGCTGCCTGTACCAGGCAGTAGAGGGGGAGCACGGGATTTGCCTGGTGAAAAGGGGATGAAATGACAACTAAGATATCAAAATGGGAAATACCAATTATTATACCTTCCTATGAGCCGGATGAAAAACTTCCGGCGTTGTTAAAAAAGCTAAAGGATGCGGGGTTCCGGAATATTGTGCTGGTGGACGATGGGAGCGGGCAGGAATATGGGCGGTTTTTTGGCCAGGCGGAGAGGGTGTATGGTTGCCATGTTCTGCGCCATGCGGTAAACCAGGGGAAAGGCCGTGCGCTGAAGACAGCTTTTAACTATTGTTTGCAGGCGTTTTGCCAAATGCCGGGGGCGGTAACTGCCGATTCTGACGGGCAGCATTCGCCGGAGTGCATCCTCTCCTGCGTGCAGGCCATGCTGGAGAACCCTGGGGCGCTGATCTTGGGCTGCCGCTGTTTTGAGGGGGAGGATATCCCGGCGCGGTCAGAATTTGGCAACAAGTGTACCAGGACCGTGATGAAATATTTAACGGGCATCACTGTCTCCGATACCCAGACGGGGCTCCGGGGGATCCCTTCCTCTTTTATGCAGCAGCTTCTGATGGTAAAGGGGGAGCGGTTTGAGTTTGAGACGAACATGCTTTTGGAAACCAGGGCAAGGAAAATTCCTGTTGTGGAGATCCCCATCCGGACGATCTATATAGAAGAAAACAAAACAAGCCATTTTAACCCCATTAAAGACTCGGTGAGGATCTACATGATATTTGGGAAGTTTCTTTTTTCCTCCCTGTCCTCCAGTGTGGTGGACCTGGCGCTGTTTTCCTTGTTCTGCTTTCTTTTGAAGGACAGGCAGTGGGGGAGGGTCACTTATGTGATGGCGGCCACGGTGCTGGCAAGGATACTTTCCGCCCTGTATAATTACCTGCTGAACTTAAAGGTGGTGTTCCAGAGCGGGGGGCCGGTACATGCCACCCTGCCCCGCTATGCCTGCCTTGCGATGGTGCAGATGTCCTTAAGCGCCCTTCTGGTGGGGAAGCTGTATCCGCTTTTTGGGGGCGCGGAGGTGCTGGTGAAGATGCCGGTGGATGTGGCGCTGTTTTTTTTGAGCTTTGTGATACAGCGGGAATTTGTCTACCGGGAAAAGTGCGGCTAGATTCCCGGGGAGGGTCTTAGGCGCTGGCCTTGCCGCCTGGGGCTGGCGTTTTTTTCTGTTCATATTCAGCTACGGCAGGGTCTTTCATCTGAAGGCACCGGGACCATTCTTTGGTTTCCGCATTTTTTTCCGTGAGGCACCGGTTTTTGTACAGGAAACGGGTGAGTGCGTAGCAGTCGATCCAGATTTCGTTGTTCCCCTCTTTCTGGGATTCGTCGAAAATAAGCTGCAGCCCCCAATGGAGATGGACGGTCTCAATGTTGTTGACGTTTTCCTTTTTGCTGTATCCGGTGTGCCCCATGTAGCCGATCACATCCCCGGCAGTGACCACGCTCCCCTCTTCCAGGTTAAGGGCATAGGGGAAGTTCTGGCGCAGGTGGGCGTAATAATAGTACCGTTTGCCGTCAAAGCTGCGGATGCCGATGCGCCAGCCGCCGTATTGGTTCCAGCCCAGGGCTTCCACATAGCCGGACTCGATGGCGATGATGGGTGTACCTATAAGAATAAAATATAGAATCAGGGCGTTAAAAAATAATGCGCAGGCTTTCACCGTCAAACAGGCATTTCTTGACGATTTTTCTGATCAGTTCGTTTTTTCCGGCATAGTCTATGTTGTCAAAATTGTCTATGAGGCAGCAGATGTCATTGTAGAGCTGCTGTTCAATTTCTTCCGCACTTTTTGTTTCAGCTTCCTTAAGCAGGATGTTTCTTAATTCTTCCTCCTGTTTTTTCTTCTGTGAGTCCAGTTCGCTGATCTGGCTGATAATGTAACCTGCGGCTGCAGTCCCCATTGCCTGGGTGAGGGCGGAAGTGAGGTTGTCGATCGAACTCTGTAGCTTTTTTATTTCACTTTTTATGCTGTCAGCGTCCTGGAGGGCAATATTGTCACTTCTTTTGGATTTTAATATGGCAGGGTTCAGCTTTATTTTTTGCAGATGGTCAATGAAAAGCTGGTCAATTATTTCAATGCGCACATATTCAGAATTGCAGTATTGCCTCCCCATCCGTGCCATATGTATGCAGTAATAATAGGAAAACCGGATATTGTTTTTTACATAGGTACGTACATCCATGCGTGCCCCACAATTGCATTTAAGGACACCTTTCAGCAGCCCAATCTCATGTTTGGGAGTGTGGAACATTTTATTGACACCAAGGCGTTTCTGGGCGGCGATCCAGTCTGGCGCAGGTATGACAGGCCCGTGGATGCCGATGGCAATGCTCCAGTCCTTCTTATCGCATTTCTTTTGTGAGGCTTTACCTGTTTTCGTTTTGCCATAGCCAATAAGCCCTTTGGTTCCATCAAAAAGCGACTGGTCAGGAAGGGAGCATCCGCAGTCTTTGAAGTAGTAATAAGCCTCTATACTGTTCTGGCAGTATACTGGGTTGGTAATAATGTTATAAATCTGTGAGCAGCTGAGAAACTTTCCGGAATGTGTTTTGATTCCATGGTCACGGCAGTATCGTTCTACTTTGGTGATAGGATATCCTTCAAGTATGAGCTGGAAAAGGAGCCTGGGGCGCCAGATGCTGGCTTCATCTACCAGTAAATAGGAATGCTCCTTATCACCGATCTGGCGGCGCACAGAGGTCATCCCACTGGGCAGTTTCCCACCTGTCCACTTTCCGGCGGCCCCAAGTGCCTGCATATTGTCAGCCACACGTTCAGAAGTGTTTTCGCGTTCCAGTTGGGCAAAGGCAGCAAGTATGTACATAACAGTCCGCCCCATGGGAGTAGTAGTGTCAAAGGATTCTTTTACAGAGATAAAGGATACGCCATGCTGCTGGAATATTTCATACATGGCGGAAAACTCCTGCACGTTACGGCTGATACGGTCCAGCTTGTAGACCATGACGGAGTCAAGAAGCCCGGCTTTTACATCTGCCATCAGTTCCTGAAAGCTGGGACGGTTGGTATTTTTTCCGGAGAAACCTTCATCCTTATCATATATTTTAAATTCTATTTCCTGCTCCTTGTAGATGATGGCGGCGTAATCTTTGCAGAGCTGCACCTGTACCTGTACAGAATCGCTATTGTCACGGTATACAGATTTACGGGGGTAAATTCCGATGGTGAGCATAGTGTAGTCCTTTCTTAAATTATTTGTAATAGTCCATATATAACAGATGCTTGTATTTATAGAAAACTGTGATATGGTGTAAAAATACCTCGCTTCTATAATTGAAACGAGGTATTTGCATAAATTTTAACTTTGGATTAGTGATGTTTTTTTCATTTGGTTGGTTTGCAGGCTCATCTTGTAGTCTTTAAAAAAGCTGTTACAATAGAGCCAATGCCAGCTACCCCAGTTCTGTATTTGGTAATTCTGGCTCAGGGGCTTTTGAGGCTTCCTGTTTCTTTTCTGATAGCTCTTCGGACATTTTCCCAATCGCCTCTTATCGCTTCGTAATCTGCCCGCCTGTCATCAACTATTTTAGGCCAATCTTTAGTTCCGCCTAAGTCCAAAGCCCTGCAGAATCCGTGTATGAAATTTAGACTAAATTTAATTGTCATACGGACATTCTCCTTTCTTTGGATTTAGTTGTAAACATATAATAGCACAAAAAATATAATCAAACAAGTAAAAATACTTTTTAGCTGATATTTCTTGCTTCAGCTTCTCTTACCTTTGGAAACACTAAAATTAAAGCTTTTTGAAAAACATTTTTGAAGTTGATTTTTTGCAGATTGTGGATTATAATAATAAAAAAAGGAAAGGGAATGGCGAAATGTGGCGGTATAAGATTGATATTTTGAAAGAATTATCTAATAGAGGGTACACCAGCACAAAAATGAGGAAAGATAAAATAATGTCAGAGGGAACGATGCAACATATACGCAAGGGGCATGGCATATCAGTAGATACATTGAATACGATATGTTTAATCCTGAGGTTGGAACCGTCGGATATAATAGAGATAATCCCGACAGATGAGGAAAAAATAAAATATTTTTAAAAAGCACTAAAATTAGTGTTCACATGTGGCGGAATATATGTTAAAATATAATTGTCCAAAGGGCCAGGACAATAACCCGAAAGGGAGAAAGGAGAACAAATGGAAGTTATGAACGAAAAGGAAATCAAAATCGTAAAGAACTCTACAATTTACGAAATCCGGTTAGCATTTGCCAGTGGTGAGAAAGAGGATTACAAGAAAGAAGAGATTCTTGAAATGCTTGACAAGATTGCACTTGCAAAAGAACAGGAGTAGTCAAAGGGAACTGAAAAGGGCGGCAGACACGCAAGCCGCCCGAGATGGCGGTTTCCCGTCCTGGATCGTTTGGTACACATATGATGTAGCCATCCCTATTTTTTGCCTACCAGGCAGGCCAGGAAACCTCATCCTGATTCAATTTTCATCGTAAGAAGCTATCGTAACAGTTTTTAAACATTATTATCCTCTAAAACACTAAAGCTGTTAAACAATAAGTACTTTTCTATGGAAGCAGCAGTTATTGCTGTTAAATCTCTATTTTTTTTCATAGATAACCGCCCCCTTTTATTATTTTCATCAGACGTATTAATTCAGATGGTGTCAACAACTGGCTTTCTGGCACTTGTATCCGGACTGTTTTAGCGTACAATAGATTATCACATGATTCAATGGGAACTTATGTTTGCGTATATTATAGCATATTTTTTCTTTTATGCAATGAGCAGTAAAAAAAGACCCCGTATCTACGAGGTCTTAAAATCTGAATGAAATAGGTCGGGTGACAGTTCTCACATCTCCATCTGGGGCGACAGCTGCCGTTCCTCTTTCGCTCAAATTAAGCTTTATGCCTATAATATGTTTGGATTGACCTATATTAAGTCTAATAGTTTTGATTTTTCTAAATTAAATTCTTCATCACTTAATAAACCAGAGTCTTTCATTATTTTTAACTTTTCGGCTTTTTTCTTAAACTCTGCCATTTGATCTGTGGCTTGTTTATCTTCAAGTTTGTGACTTTCTGGTGTAGGGGCTATATTAAGCAATTTGCCACTTTCTATTTGGGTAGTAGCATTATGTATGGCTGTTTTCTTTTCAAGTTCCAACACTATATTATATTTTTTTTCTGGCAGATGTGTTTGTAAGAAATTATAAATATCATTAGGAAGTTCGATATCTATATATTGTTTTTTTATATCAGAGTAGAAATTAAGTATTATACTTCTTGAATCAATCTCTTTGGTGGTAGAGTCGAGTGAAAAATTTGTTTTTGCCGCTTCCGTTTGTGTGGGTTTATAAGATAACAGGGCACCTGCGGTCATCCCCATCATTCCGAAGAGTAATCCTCCGCCAGCAACAGCTAGTTTGGAAAATTGTCCACCTGTTACACTTCCACCATAGTTTGAGTAGTCGCCATGAAGCTCTGATACATAATGTATATCTCCAGCTTTTTCGTAGTAGTGAATTTTTTCGAACGGAATAATACCATTACTTTCTTCCTTGGCTTGACCATCAATTTTTAAAAAATTTAGGGCTTTATCTTCATTGATATAAATTAAAGCTATTTTATGCTTATCTTTATAAAGTTCATAATTTGGTGTGGTTTTTTTAAGATGAAAATTTAGGCAATCATTATAAAATTGTAAGGATTCCCTCTCTTGGGTTTCCCTTAATTCCTTTTCCCTCTTTTCATGCTCTTCTTTTGCAAGTTTTGCTTGTATATTTTGTTGGTCAATTTCTTCTTTGGTTCTTAATAGTAATTGCGTCCATTTTGCAGGCTCCGATATTCCCAATAATGCTATTTTGAAAGTTGAGCTGTTTGTGACAACAGAATCCTCAATGTATTCTATAACTACTCCCATGTTGCCTGCAATACTTTCTTCATAAACCTCTCGTATTTGGGGGTAGCTCAAAGAAAATGGTTCGCTTTCATTTGATAATTCGTCTGAGGTGAATGAATAGCCTACACCTTCTATGTGGGAAGGATAAATATGTAATTTGATTGGGCATTTTTTTCCGAATAAGCCCTTTCGATGTTCTCCGTAATAGCTATCAATTGGTTTTTCAGCATCGTACCAGTTCATTATTGCGTTATCTACTTGCTTTTGTTAGTAGAGTCTCCTTTCCCTATTGCTGTATTTTTATTGAAAATATTGTTATATAGTTTGTCCCCGTGTGTGCGCAGTTTTTGTATTCTGTAGTCAAGCAGCTTGACCTTTAAAATTTAAAATTGATTCCACACTGTTTTAAGACAGCATTAGCAGTATGCCTTGATTTTATCTTTGAGTCAACAGTCACATGCCGATCTGTGATAGGGCTATACCATATATCATGGTCACCTTTCCCATGCCTGCTGAACGTGCATCCGTTTTGTGAAAGTATGCTGCGGACTTTCTTTTCATATTCAGCCATTACAGAACCATCCTTTCACGCCGTTCTGATGTGAAAATAAGTGAGATGGGGGGAGCATCCTGGTTCAATTCCAATAATTCAGGAATGGCAAAGCGCACACGTTCCACAAGCGCATCAAATGAGCCTGATTCAAGTACAAGGCCGGGTATGTCTTTGCTGGTGGCAGTCCATACGTCTGCTTCGTTATCCCATGTAAAATTTACAATGTATTCCATAGATACCTCCTATAATAAGCTGGCGTAGCGGATTAATTATTTCTTTTTATTCCATGTATTTGTGTAAATTATATTGCCTTTTCTTTTAAATTGATTTTTCTATACTTATCTGACAGCAAAAGCAAATCAGCTTGTTTTTCCAATTCTTTTATACCATTTCGGTTTAACTGCTGTGCTTTTTCAATGAGTGTGTTTAATTCAGGATGGATATTAAGGGCAGTTTTTTTTTGCTTATTTTCATTTATGCAATATGTATCATATAAATCATGTGCTTTTTCTATATCATCATATATTATTTCAAGAGGAGATATTTTTAAAATTTCAGCTAGTTTTGCAATTTTATCACGCCGTAAATTTTCTATGAAACCACTTTCCCATTTTTGAACAGTCCCTTTTTTGACTCCTACATAATCCCCTATTTGTTCAAATGTTAACCCCAAATCTATGCGCCGTTTTTTAATTAAATCT
>OFEZ01001601.1_pt1 | contig 11782 bp, 10 predicted proteins | sample 1521241 | NCBI WGS metagenome assembly OFEZ01 (sample SAMEA3504099, study PRJEB24116) | mouse gut metagenome | biome: mouse gut; feature: mouse-associated habitat; material: faeces | place: Denmark | collected 2011
ATTCATATTTCTATCAATTTGTTCAAAGCAAAAGTCTATTAACTCTTTTATAAAACTTTCACCAGACAGATAGTAATCCTGCAAGATTATATTATTCTCTGGAAAGTGCAGATAATTATAAATATATTTTTCATCAATATCCTGTTCAATGATTCCCTCACCTGTTCCTGGCATTTTAGGAACCAGTCCCGCCCCCAAAAAAAATATATATTCAGGTTTTTTTGCAACTATTTTATATTTTACTGATGATATATTTTCTAAAACTGCTTCAGCAATATAATCATCTATAACAATACGAGGATGAATTGCTATTTCTGACTCCATCTTATACGCCTTATTCACCGCATCTCCAAAAAACATACTTTTTGAAGGGTCAACATAAGCATCACCATAAGATATTCCACCTCTAAAAAGAATTCTTTCTTTAATGAATCGTAAAAATATTGGCTCACAATTACACAATGCCACTTTAAATAGTTCGCCCTCATCTTTACGTTCATCAGATATTCCGTCTTTAAAGCCATAGAAAATATAAGCACAATCAGAAAATGTATATATTTTTCTAAAATACACCGTGTGCATCATATCATTTTGCTTGTTTCTTTCAAGCTCTTCATGAAAAATTTTGTTAATTTTATATGTCTCTTGAAAATCAACTCTATTTTGGCTTCCAAGAATATCTACAAATATGACTAAATATTTAGCGAAACCATTTGGCTCATTACTCATCAAAATCCACCTCTACTATTGTCCTTTTTCATTTAACTTCTTTATTACGCAAAGCTGTATCTGTTATAAACCTCGCCCATCCAAATACTGAATAGCTGTTGAAATCAAGGATAAGCATCGCTTATAAAAATACTCATAATGCCTTTTATCCTGAATATCCGTTTTTGTTGTTTCATGGTGTCGAATTCTAAAATTATTGCCAAGTATGGTAAGCTCATGAAATTCCTTTTCAAATAATTCTAAAAACGGCTGTTGATTATTACCCATATCCATTATAATCTTATTAACTGATTTCTTCTTATCTACAGTAGATGAGCAGTAATATGTCTTTAGTCTCTCAAATGCATCCCAAAGTTTCTCCACTGCAATTTGCAAATTGTTTTCATCATAATATTTTGAAGCCTCTTGTAATAACTCTTTCAATCCTACTTCTTGAACAGACACTAATGAATTTTTATTTATCTGGGTATCAAATGTATTCATTAGCTTCCCCTTGGAAAGCTGAAACGGTATCTCATTCAGTTTTAATATAGCATTAATCTGTGGTTCAAAGTCATCTGAGATACTATGTTTCGCAAAAAACTCTATTGCGTCCAACACACAAAATGGGGAATTAGAAAGTATGAATGCTTGCAAATCAGCAGTTTCAACATATTCTTTTTTATCATTATAACACTTTGGCACATAAAATTGCCTTATTTCATTGAAAACATCCTCAGCTACTGTTGTATTATAATTCCATCCCGTTTCGTCAGTCGTTTGATATACGATATTATATCGCTCCAGAAACTGATAAATTTGATCTCTCGCTTTCCGCTTTATGGACAATACTATCTTTTTTGCTTTTATGTCCTTTGCATTTCGTTGAGAATATGGAATAAACAACGTATTATCTTCTTGCTGATATATTCTCCATCCATAAACATCACGATTGGATATTTTCTCAGCAGGGTAAATCTCATAACCATCATTTTGTAATAGCTTGTTAATTGCCACTAAAAATTCTTTCCAGTATCCCTTATCATATCGAACAGCAGGGTGAAATACTTCACAAAGAAATTTTAAATATACTTCATCGCTACCATCTTGTAAATTGAATCTTTTGTCTTCAAAAACCCAGCAGTATGGATAATCATCATTATTCACTGTATGTTGCCAAATATCCTGTTCTGCATTTGCAAATCTTGAATCAAAACTTGGCATTCTCTCCAAATCATATAATCTTTTAAGAAAATCTATTTCTTCAAGGCGACCATAATAATTATAAGTAACGGTTCGGGTTTGAAAAAATTCGTCTATCTCTAATCCATTCTGAAATAAATCTAAAATATCTCGCTTTGTTATTTCTGTAATACGGTTCACTCCATTTTCCTCCTTTCAAGCATATTCAACACTTATATATTGCTTCCCAAATATTTTAAAGAAAAAGCGTACCACTATTTTTAATGATACGCTCATCATTATTAAATCACTTCAAAATACTTCAATGCATCCTTTATCGCTTCCACTTTCTCCGCTGTCGGATGCTTCCTCGGCTGTTTCAATTCTTCTACCGCATTAGGAGCATCATACATTGGCAAGCCTAAATCTCTCTTTACCTCTGCGATATATGCGGTATGTACCTTGAAGCCGTATTTTGCTTCTATGTACTCCTTTATCATTTTGTAGGTCACTCGTTCCTTGGGCTTGTATTCTTCGGCTCTTTTAGCGATATTATCAAGCGGAACTTTTCCCTCACCCTCACCAAACTCAACTTTTACGTTGATATGTCCGTCTGGCTTTTTGTGGGAAAGCAGTACTACCGTCTCCACATGACTCGTCGCCGGAAACATATCCACACATACCGCTTTTTCTACCTTATATCCTCTTCCCTGCAGCATTTCCAAATCCCTCGCAAGGCTTGTTGGCTTACAGGAAATATACACCATTCTTTCCACGCCGAAGTTCGTAATCTTCTCCAGTGCCTTCGGATTGACACCATCTCTTGGCGGATCCAGCACGATAAGATCCGGCACTTCACCGAGTTCATCTATGACTTTAAGTACATCGCCTGCCCAGAATGTGCAGTTTGTGAGTCCATTAAGTCCCGTATTTACTTTCGCCGCTTCCACAGCTTCTTCCACAATTTCCACACCGACTACTTTTTTTGCCACCGGTGCGAGAATCTGTGCAATAGTCCCAGTTCCACTGTACAAATCAAAAATAACTTTATCTTTCGTATCTCCGATATAACTTCTTGCTGTTTCATACAATACTTCTGCGCCTAAAGAATTGGTTTGGAAAAATGAAAATGGCGAAATCTTGAATTTGAGTCCAAGTAATTCTTCATAAAAATAATCCTGACCGTATAAAATTTCTGTTCCTTCATCTTTCACAACATCCGCAACACTGTCGTTATATGTATGCAGGATACCTGCAATTTCCCCTTCCAAAGGCAATGAAAGCAATACTTCTGCCCACTGTTTATCGGCAACTTCCGACTCTCTTGTTGTCACCAGATCTACAAGGATTTCTCCGGTTCTCACTGCTTTTCTTACGAGTAAATGGCGCAGGACGCCTGTGTGACGCATTCTATGATAATATGGAACCTTCTCTTTCTTGAAAAATTCAAGCGTTGCCTTCAAAATCATTCGAAAATCTTCATCTACAATCTGGCACTGTTCTACATTGACGATATCATGAAAGCTTCCGCGTTTATGCATACCAAGAGAAAGTGGTCCATCTTTGTATTCATCCCCAAAAGAAAATTCCATTTTATTGCGATAGGCAAATTGTACCGGGCTTGCCTTAATGCCTTCCCATTCGTAATCGGTAATGCAAGCTTCGTCCAATAATTCTTTCACTTGCGCTTCTTTTAGCTTTAACTGTTCTTCATAAGGAAGATTCTGATACGTACATCCGCCGCACATTGCAAAATGCGGACAGGACGACGGAATCTCTGCCGGTGCTGGTTGCAACACTTCAACGATGCGTCCCTCCGCCTTTCCTTTTCGCACCTTTTGCAGCATTACACTGACCTTCTGCCCCGGAAGCGCATTTTTCACCACGACCGTTTTTTCTTCTCCTTCGATATGTAAGATTCCCTTGTTTGGAAATTCTACCTTTTCAATGAATCCTTCTACTATCTGTCCTTTTTTCATTTTTCTTCTCCATTTACTCTTCGACATCTATTTTTTGTTCTGATGCACATTCTTTTTGTTTCATCTTTTCTTTCAATTCTTTCACAATATATACGATAATCACCTGGGTCAAAATAAATGTAAATCCATCTGCCACCGGCTGTGCCAGCTGTACCCCAACCAACTCAAACATTCTTGGTAAAATCAAAATTGCGGGGATGAAAAACAATCCCTGCCTTGCGGTTGCCGTAATCGTAGCACGGAAACTATAACCGATAGACTGTGTCAGCATATTTCCCATAATGATATATGCCTGAAATGGCAGCATCACACATTGCATTTTCAGGGCGAGCACACCAATTCGAATGACTTCCAAATCTTCTTTCCGGAACATTTTCATAAGCGGCGTCGCAATACAAAACATGATAATACCCATGATGGACAAAAATACCACAGCTACTTTTTTACAAAAATCATAAGCTTCCAGCACACGATCGTAACGTTTCGCCCCAAAACTGAATCCGCACACCGGCTGGAACCCCTGACCAAATCCAATCAATGCCGAGTTGACAAACATCATGATTCTTGTCACGATAGACATCGCTGCTACCGCCGCATCACCAAAACCTGATGATGCTACATTCAAAAATACCGACGCTGCGCTCGCAAGCCCCTGCCTTCCAAGCGTTGGAAGACCTGCGCTAATAATTTCTTTATACACCCAAGGTTTCCATGTGAAATACTTCGGATTCGGTTTTAATACATTTGGGGAATGAATGACCAAAATAAGCAAAATCAAAAAGCTAACAAACTGGCTGATGATTGTCGCAATCGCCGCTCCTGAGATTCCCATATGAAATCCAAATATCAGAATCGGATCCAGAATCACATTTAAGACTCCCCCTACCGTAATTCCAACCATGGATAGTGATGCATTCCCTTGAGAACGCAGATGATTGTTAAATACAAAGGATACGGTCATATATGGCGCCGCTATCAGAATATATTTTCCATAGGCAACCGCATGCGGTGCAATCGTCTTTGTTGCTCCAAGCACCCGCACCAACGCATCAATATTGGTAAGCCCGAAGATTGCAAGCAGACTTCCGCAAAAAACAGCTGCGTATACAGCAGTAGAACACGCCCTCTGCGCTCTTTCACGTTCCTTCGCTCCAAGCATTCGCGATATGTAATTTCCGCTTCCCATTCCCAGAGTAAATCCGATTGCCTGAATCATTGCCATCAACGAAAAGTTTACTCCCACAGCGCCGGAAGCACTCGTACTAATCTGACTTACAAAAAATGTATCTGCCATATTATAGATGGATGTGATCAACATACTGATGATGGTTGGAACTGCCAGCCTAGGAATCAGCTTATTCACCGGCGTCTCCATCATCATTTTATACTTTTTATCATAAACATTCGCTTCCACGAAATCTGCTCCCCTTCTATCCTTCATTTAAAAGAAAATCTATATCAGTTCAGCCATAGCAACTCCGATTTTCAAAGACAGCAAAACAGGACATGTTTTCCACTTTATCTGTTCAGTAGACATGTCCTGTTATTCCCCTTCATTTCTTTACTACACTCTATACTTCGTCTTCCTCGCTGAAGAATTCATCATCGAAGTCATCTTCAAAATCATCTTCAAAGTCTTCCAGGTAATCCGGTGTAAAGAAACAGTATACTGCATATGCAATCGCTGCCACTGCTGCAACAGCTCCTACAATTGCGAGTACCCAGAGCACTGTCTTGGATGCTTTCTCATCTTCTTTCTTACGTAAAATATCACTTATTTTGCTTGCAGTAATCATATCTTCAATTTTACTCATGCTGCCACGTCCTTTCTCATTTTGCCATGCAAAACTAATTATTTAGTTCATTATATCACTATCATTTGTATATTACTACATATTTATTCCAAAAATCTTCGGTGTTTCCTCTAATCTTTTTATCGTCTATTCGTCCACTTTACGCAATTTGGCAAATGCAGCAAACATTTTTTTCACACCAAAGCGCTCAAACTCTACTGTTACTTCATAGTCTCTTCCGCCTTCTGTAATTGCCGTTACCAATCCCTTGCCAAATTTTACATGGGTTACATAATCGCCCACATCGTAACCAGGTCCCTTGCCTTTGGTGACTGCAAATTGCTGCACCGGTCTTGCGCTCCCATAAGAACTCATTTTGCCAAATGGCTGCGCTTTAAAATTCTGTTTTGCCTGTACAGATAGATTTTGTTTTGTTTCTGCCTGTCCTTTCTCTTCAAAAGAAAATTTCTTCCCGGTACTTACTAACTCCACCGGAACTTCTTTTAAAAACCTGGACATCTTATTATACTGCGTCTCTCCGCGCACCATACGCCGTTTCGCATACGTCATCGTGAGCTGCTCCATAGCTCTTGTGATTCCCACATAGCAAAGTCTTCGCTCTTCTTCCAAATCTTCCGGACTGTCTGCCATAATCGTCATATAACTTGGGAATAAACCATCTTCCATCCCTGCCAAATATACATGCGGGAATTCCAATCCCTTCGCACTATGTAATGTCATCAAAACCACATAATCGCTGCTCTCATCCAGACTGTCAATATCCGCCACAAGCGCCACCTCTTCTAAGAATTCACTCAGCTTCGGTGTCCCTTCACAAGCTTCCTCATATGCAATCACTTTATTTTGCAGCTCTTCGATATTCTCAATTCTTCCTTCCGCCTCTTCGCCGCCTTCGTCTTCCAACTCTTTTACATAGCCCGTTACTTCTATGATCTCCTCCAAAAGCTGACTGATCGACTTCTGTCCAGCCTCTGCCTTGAAATGTTCAATAAGCGCAGCAAATGATTCAATCTTGGATAAACCTCTTCCGATTCCCGGTATCAGATCTGCGCCAAGAAGCGCCTCGTAGAAACTCACTTCATGTGCGAGCGCATACTCCTGCACACGATTAATTGTCGTAAGACCGATGCCTCGTTTCGGTACATTGATGATGCGCCGTACCGCCAGATCATCCTTTCCATTATCAATCGTCTTAAGATAGCATAACAAATCTTTGATTTCTCTTCTTGCATAGAAATTCACACCGCCGATAATCTTATACGGCACATTCGAAACAACAAGTTTTTCTTCAAACATACGAGATTGTGCATTGGTACGATATAAGACTGCAAACCTATTATAGTCACCTTCTGCATTATTTACGCGGCTTTTTATATCGCTGACAATATAATCTGCTTCATCATATGCGGTATCAAACTCCCGCATCAAAATCTTTTCCCCTTCTCCATTGGCAGTCCAAAGTGTTTTATCCTTTCTACCGTAATTATTGCGTATTACCGCGTTTGCCGCATTCAAAATCATACTGGTAGAACGATAATTCTGCTCCAACTTGATCACTCTTGCATCCTCAAATACTTCTTCAAAACTCAAAATATTCTTAATATTTGCCCCTCGGAATTTGTAAATGGACTGATCATCATCACCTACCACACAGAGATTACGGTATTTTTTTGCAAGCAAATGTACAAATTCAAACTGCACTGTATTTGTATCCTGGTATTCATCCACCATAATATACCGAAACCGCTGTTGATAATTTTCCAATACATCCGGCTGAGTCTTAAGAAGCTGTACTGTCTTCAATAACAAATCATCAAAATCCAGCGCGTTATTCGCTCGAAGCTGCTTTTCATATTCCTTATATACCGCAGCAACCTTTTTTCTGCCAAAATCACCTTCTGCCTGAAGTTCGTATTCTTCCGGCGTGATCATCTCATCCTTTGCAGAAGAAATCATCCCAAGAAGTGCACGTTCTTTATAAATCTTCGTATCGATCTGCAAGTATTTGCAGATATCTTTCATAAGCGTCTTCTGGTCATCGGCATCATAAATAGTAAAATTCGTATCATATCCTAACCGGTCAATATATCTTCTTAATATCCGCACACAGGTTGAATGAAACGTACTCACCCATACGCTTTCTGACCCAAACCCCACCAGCTTATCGACACGTTCGCGCATCTCTCCAGCTGCCTTATTCGTAAATGTAATAGCAAGGATATTCCAAGGATTCACTCCCTTTTCTTCAATCAGATAAGCAATGCGATGCGTCAGCACACGCGTCTTTCCGCTCCCTGCCCCGGCTAATATAAGAAGCGGTCCTTCCGTATGGAGTACCGCTTCTTTTTGCATATCATTCAATGTATCATATATACTCATATTTTTACTCCTGACTTTATAAATTCACAAGTGAAATGTACTTATTATTATAGTATAAACCCAAAAGATTGTCACTCATGTATACAGGAAATTTTATGCATTGGAAAAAGAAATATCCTTGCCATCTGGTTTTCAATACTATATAATAATTGCATTGAGGTGATAGAATGACAATTAATACAGAAGATATGTTAAACAGTATACTAGAAAGCTTAGCAAGAATTGATTATGTAAAACCTTCCCAGATACCTGACATTGACTTGTACATGGATCAGGTTACCACATTTATGGACACGCAGTTGAAGACGTCCAAACGCTACGAAGAAGATAAGATTCTCACAAAAACAATGATCAATAACTATGCCAAGAATAATCTTCTTCCGCCGCCGGATAAGAAAAAATATTCGAAAGAGCATGTGTTGTTGCTAATTTTTATTTATTATTTCAAAAATCTTTTATCTATCAAAGACATTGAAACCTTACTTACGCCGCTTACAAAAAAATATTTCGAAGGCAGCGCCGGTCTTGATATGACAAAAGTGTATGAAGAAGTATTTAGCCTGGAAAAGGAACGTCTTTCTGCACTCACGGAAGATATTGTCGCATCATATCAAAGCGCCGGAAAAACATTTGAAAATCAGGAATCTCCTGACAGAGAATTTCTCCAATTGTTTTCATTTATCTGCACATTAAGCTTTGATGTGTATATCAAGAAACAACTGATTGAAAAAATTATTGATACATTTCCAAAACCGGAGACACCAAAGAAGAAAAAATAACACACAAGCATAATGGGCAAGAGATGAAAATCTCCTGCCCGTCTTTTGTCCTACTTATTAATTCTTTTAAATACCATGTCGTATCCGTCATTCCCATAATTGAGCGAACGATTCACACGACTTATCGTCGCTGTAGAGGCTCCTGTCTTTTCCGCAATTTCCAGATATGTACGCTGTTCACGCAACATCTTTGCCACTTCAAAACGCTGAGACAAAGACTGAATCTCATTGATCGTGCACACATCTTCAAAAAACCGGTAACATTCCTCCCTGTTTTCCAACGCCAGTACTGCATCAAATAAAAAGTCCACCGCCTCCGTTTTTAGATTTCTGCTCATTCTCCCCGTCCCTTCTCCTGTGACATATAAAACTTATTCCTGCAGCCGCAAGGCTTTTCCCGCAGCTGCAAATGCCTTTTATATCTGCTGGATATATTTTTTCGGTATGTACCCCGTATATCCTTTTCCGTTCAGCGTATATTTAATCTGGCTCCATTTTATTCCGGACGCATCGGTTTTGTTTGCCACAACCGTTATTTTTGTTCCCTGCGGCACAGCCCGCTGGATTTTATACGAAAGCCCTGCGCCGGAACGCATATTGACCTTTTTCGTTGTTTTTCCATAAGTATAAACCGTGACATAGCTGCCTGATAAATATCCGGTATAAGATTTTCCGTTTTTCGTATATGTCACCTTATACCATTTTTTCTCGTCATTGGATAACGTAAATTTATAAAAAGGCAGCCCTGTTCCTGCTGGCACAACTCCTGCGGACGCATATTCCGTGCCGGCATGCTCCCTCAGATTCAGGTTTGTGTTTGTTTTCAGCCGGAACGTATGCAGGCGCTTCGTATATGCCGTAAGGATATCCGATTCCACTCCATAGCTTAAGTTGTTATCCTCATCCAGCACAAACGGCACCACTTTATAAAAATACTGCCGGCACGCTTGCATCCGTAAATTCTGTAACCTCATTACCGTTGATAACCTTCATCTGCTTGTAGGTACCGCCATAAGACTTGCTGCGGTAAACCTTATAGCCGCTCGCTTCTTCCAGCTGATCCCACGTAATCGTAATAAAATCCGTGTCATGGTCTTCCATAGCCAGCCCCGTGACCGGCCCTAAGTCTTCTACGATATCATCCGGAGCTGTGTCAGGCTCGCTTACGCCGTCAAAGGAATAATAAAAATTACAGTCTGTATTTCCCTCAATGCCGTCTACCTGGCCGCTGCTGGAATACTGCCAGTAAGTATAATCTCCCGTATATGTAGTTTTCGTCGTATAATTGGCCAGCCAGCAGTCATATTCCGACAGGGAAGGCACATCAAACGAACTGTTCAGAAAAGACGGGCTTCCGTAATACATCGGCGTATATCCTGCATCCTGAATAATGTCTGAATAAGCTTTCATATTTTTGGTTACCTGCGCCTTAGACAGCCCGTAAGCCCGGTATGCGCTGGAAAATGCCTCAAAGTCGTACACAACCGGAAGCGTAATCATGTCTTCATAATCCTCTATCAGCTCCAGCGTCTTGCGTGCTTCCTGCTTTGCCTCGCTCGTCGTAATGGAATTGGAGAAAAAATACACGCCAATCTGGATTCCCTGGTCGTATGCTCCCTGGATATTTTTGCGGAAGTACTCATCCTCATACATTGCAAACTGCTTTGACAGCGCTGTATAGCCGCAGCGGATAAATACAAATTTTACGCCTGCTGCCTTGACCTTTTTCCAGTTAATATCTGCCTGCCATTTCGACACATCAATGCCATCAATAATGACGCAGTCGCTTAACTGCGGTGCATGCGTATAGACAAGCCCCGTATACGGGCTTTTGGTTGTCCTGGCTTCCACGCTGTTTATGGCAAAAGGCTCTGCCGCCTGCCTGCCCTCATCTTCTTTCTGAAACTGCATTTTCACATAATCCGGGTCATTATAATCAGCTTCTAAATCCTGTGGCAGCACAGCCTGTCCGTTATCCTGTCCTGCTGTTTCATTTTCTGCCGCAAGGTTTTCCTGCTTTCCAGTATTTTCCAGTTTTACAGACTGACCTGCCGCCTGTACAGGCTGTGTCCCGGATATCAGATATCCAGCCGGATGACTGCATAACAGCAGGCAGCCCAATGCCCCTGCTAACACTCTTTTCTGTTTTATCATTGGAAACTCCCTTCTGTACTTATTCATTTGTCTGTCTGCCCTTGCAGCAGACTGCATGGCACTTATAATAGCTGCACTTTATGAAGTCCACCTTAAAAAGTACGGATGCGCTTCCAAATTTTTGCGTGTCAGTTTCTGGAAATTTGTGTCAAAGCAGGATTTCCTCTTATTTTAGATTTTATTTTTATTTTATTTCATGTGCATTATGACCTGCATGTCTGTCGGTGTGAGGGTGTCAGATCCCCTGGAACTGGAGTTACAGACAGTTGTGAGCCACCTGATATGAGTGCTGGAAACCAGACTCAGGTGGGCAAGAACAGCCTGGCACAGATTGCAGACTACACCATTACGACCATAAGCGAGGAGACAATCTTTCGCTCAGAGGCGGCCAGCACACGGCTGACGCAACTGGCGGTGATCGACAGTCTGATCGCCGTTGTGGCCTTTCAGGACTACGAGGGCTCCTTTCGCTCCATCTATAAAATCCGAACCGCCACCATGGATAACAAGGCGTGAGCTGTGGCGCGCAGGTCCAAACAGGGGATGTCTGAACAATAGGACATCCCTTATTTTTATCCAGTTATGTAGTAAAATTTCTTCATTGAGAAAATTTCATCCTGGCTATAGGACGGTATTCTTAAGTTTTATCGTTTTATATGCCAGGTAATTTTCGCGTTTATTGTTTGTGTTGCACAAAATATCTTCTCAAAATACAGCAGGTGTACAAAAATAATTTTCACTATTGCAATTTTACTACATCCATGCTACCATTTGTCTCAGACAGCAG
>OFEZ01001628.1_pt1 | contig 11621 bp, 8 predicted proteins | sample 1521241 | NCBI WGS metagenome assembly OFEZ01 (sample SAMEA3504099, study PRJEB24116) | mouse gut metagenome | biome: mouse gut; feature: mouse-associated habitat; material: faeces | place: Denmark | collected 2011
CCTTCAACCATCCTCTGGGGATGTGTCCAGCCTGTACCGGCCTGGGGGAGCGGATGGAGCTGGTGGAAAAGAGCCTTTTTAACTTAGAGGGAACGCTCCGCAAGGGTGGGCTGAATTTCAGCCAGTTTCAAAGCACCTGGCAGAACGAATTATACACGGGCAATCCCTTTTTGAACCCGGACAAAAAGCTGAAGGACTACTCGCCGGAGGAGTGGGAAATGTTGCGTAGCGGTCCCAAGGAACCGCTGACGATTGAAAGCCCATCCAACAATATCGGGCATATGTGGAAAATGCCATATGAAGGAGTTATTCCCCGCTTTCGTCGGCTCTACCTCAATCGGGACATTTCCAAGCTGAAAAAGACCTTGCAGGAAGAAATTTTAACCCACGTTCACAAAGGCCCATGTAAGACCTGCGGTGGCACAGGGCTGAACCCGCAAGCATTGGCTTCAAAAATCAAGGGGCGGAATATCGTCGATTATTTTGAAATGCCGGTATGCGATCTCCTGCCAGTGCTGGCGGAAATCAACAATCCCGTTGGCGTGTCCCTTGCAAAACAGATCATGGCTTATTTGGGGCGTATGGTGGAGGTTGGTATTGGCTATCTCTCGCTGTCCCGCCGGACGGACACGCTCTCTGGGGGAGAGGTCCAGCGCATTAAAATGGTGCGGAACCTGGGGAGCAGTTTAAGCAACATCACCTATATTTTCGACGAACCCACCGCTGTCCTCACGCCCCAAGAAATCGATGAGCTCATGGTAGTGATGAAAAATCTGGCGGAGGAAGGGAAGTCCATCCTCTTCATCACCCACAAGCTCAACGAGATCATGGAGGTCTGCGACCGGTGCAGCGTCCTGCGCAAGGGCAAGTACATCGGCACCGTGGACATCGCCGGCACCTCCAAGGAGGAGCTCAGCCGCATGATGGTGGGCCGGGACGTGAAGTTCGCCGTGGACAAGGCCCCCGCAAGCCCCGGGGAGACGGTGCTGAAGGTGACGGGCCTCACCGTGCCCAGCAAGGTACACCACAATAACGCGGTCAAGAACGTGTCCTTCCAGGTCCGCCGGGGGGAGATCGTGTGCATCGCCGGCATCGACGGCAACGGCCAGACCGAGTTTGTCTACGCCCTGTCCGGCCTGGAGAAGATCAGCGCCGGAAGGATCGAGCTGTGCGGCAGGGACGTCACCCGCTCCACCATCCGCCAGCGCGCCGAGACCGGCATGAGCCACATCCCCGAGGACCGGCACAAGCACGGCCTGGTGCTGGACTTCACCCTGGAGCAGAACCTGGTGCTCCAGCGTTACCAGGAGAAGCGGTTCCAGGCCAAGGGCTTCATCAACCGGGGCGCGGTGCGGGAGTACGCCGGCCAGCTCATCGCCCAGTACGACGTGCGCTCCGGCCAGGGTCCGGTGACGGCGGCCCGCTCCATGTCCGGCGGCAACCAGCAGAAGGCCATCATCGCCCGGGAGCTGGACCGGGAAAAACCCCTGATCGTGGCCGTCCAGCCCACCCGGGGCCTGGACGTGGGTGCCATTGAGTACATCCACAGCCAGCTGGTGGCGGAGCGGGACAAGGGCCGCGCCGTGCTGCTGGTGAGCCTGGAGCTGGACGAGGTGATGAACCTGTCCGACCGGATCCTGGTGATGTACGAGGGGGAGATCGTGGGCGAGTTCGATCCCAAGCAGACCAGCGTGCAGGAGCTGGGCCTCTACATGGCGGGGGCCAAGCGCATGGAGCGGAGCGGGAAGGAGGAGAAGGGCGCGTGAGTGTGAAATATCCGAATCTCGTCCAGATCTACACCGGAGAGGGGGACGAGGCCCCATGAAGGAGAAATGGCGTCAGCTGATGGAGAAGGACGGGGCCAGGACGGCGGCCGCCTCCGTGATCTCCATCCTCATCGGCCTGCTGGTGGGCTGTGTCATCGTGGTGATCAGCGGCCTTGCCAGCAGCAATATGGACGGAAAAAGCGTGTGGGACGGCGTACGGCTGGTGCTGGGCGGCATACTCAGCACCGGGCGGGACGCCTCCGGCAGCCTCACCTTCGGCTTCAACCCCGCCAACGTGGGTAATATGCTGTTCCGGGCCACGCCGCTCATACTCACCGGGCTGTCGGTGGCGGTGGCCTTCATGGCAGCGGAATCAATCTGTCTGCCGATTCGGGCATTATACAGAGCCATATAGCATTTCACCAGGATGGACAGGGCCAGGATCACCGCAATCACGGGAGAGAAGATCAATTCCTCGGGATGGAGGATCTTGTCCACGGAACCTTTGATCAGTTCCAGCGCCATCAGCAGGATCAGCAAAGACACCAGAAATCCGGAGATGTACTCAATTCGGCCATGCCCGAAAGGATGGCCCGGGTCCGGCTTATGTCCGGCCATCTTAAAACCGATCAGGGTGATGATGGAGGAACCGGCGTCCGACAGGTTGTTAAAAGCATCCGCGGTGATGGCAATGGATCCGCTGAACATGCCCGCAAAAAATTTGCCCGCGAAGAGCAGCAGATTAAGCCCGATTCCGACTGTACCGCACAGCACACCGTAGGCCTGCCGCACGACGGGGGATGCGGTATTGTTTCTGTCTTTTATAAAAAGTCTGGTCAGAAGGGTAATCATGGCTTTCCTTTCCCCATAATTTGCAGGATGCGTCATTTGGATATTTTATCATTTTACCCCATGGCTGTGTGAAATGCAACCCCCATGTTTTATACAAAATACTGTTGCGCGGCGTGGAAATAAAGTGTATAATTTCCACGAAAAGCCAAATACTGAAGGAATGTGCTCTGTGTGAGCGGAAATGGAGGGAATATGAGCAAGAAACCGATGGTCTTAATGATTCTGGACGGCTACGGCCTGAACGAAAAGGCGGAGGGCAACGCCGTGGCCCAGGCAGCGAAGCCCAATTTGGATAAACTGATGCAGGAATGTCCCTGGACGAGGGGCAATGCCAGCGGCATGGCTGTAGGCCTGCCGGAGGGGCAGATGGGCAACTCTGAGGTGGGACATCTGAATATGGGCGCGGGCCGCATCGTATATCAGGAACTTACCAGGATCACAAAGGAGATCATGGACGGGACATTTTTTGAGAATCCGGCCCTTCTGAAGGCGGTGGAAAACTGCAGAAAGAACAGCAGCGCCCTGCATCTCATGGGCCTTCTGTCCGACGGGGGCGTACACAGCCACAATACCCACCTTTATGGCCTGCTGGAACTGGCTAAGAGGCAGGGACTTGACAAGGTGTATGTACATTGCTTTCTGGACGGCAGGGACACGCCTCCTGCCAGCGGCAAAGGTTTCGCCCAGGACCTGGCGGCGGAGATGGAGAAGATCGGCGTGGGCAGGATCGCTTCTGTAATGGGCCGCTATTATGCCATGGACAGGGATAATAATTACGACCGGGTGAAGCTGGCCTATGATGCCATGACCAGGGGAGAGGGGCTGACTGCCGCCTGCGGTATCTGCGGCATCCAACAGTCCTACGACCGGGAGGAGACAGATGAGTTTGTTAAGCCCACGGTGGCGATGGAGGACGGCAAACCTGTGGCAGTGGTGCAGGACGGGGATTCCGTGGTATTCTTCAATTTCCGGCCGGACCGCGCCAGAGAGATCACCAGGGCTTTCTGCGATGACGATTTCAAGGGTTTTGACCGGGGTGCCAGAAAGGATATCACCTTTGTGTGCTTCAGCGATTATGATCCCACTATCCCCAATAAGGAAGTGGCGTTCCACAAGGTAGCGGTTACCAATACCTTCGGGGAATGGCTGGCGGCCAACCATATGACCCAGGCCAGGATCGCCGAGACCGAGAAGTATGCCCATGTGACTTTCTTCTTCAATGGCGGTGTGGAGGAGCCTAACCCCGGCGAGGACAGAGTGCTGGTGAATTCCCCCAAGGATGTGGCCACCTATGACCTGAAGCCCCAGATGAGCGCTTATGAGGTTTGCGACCGATTGTGTGAGGCCATCCGCAGTGACAAATATGATGTGATCATCATTAATTTTGCCAATCCGGATATGGTGGGACACACCGGTGTGCAGGGGGCGGCCGTCAAGGCTGTGGAGGCCGTGGATACCTGTGTGGGCAAGGCTGTGGAAGCCATCCGGGAAGTGGGCGGTATTATGTTTATCTGCGCCGATCACGGCAATGCGGAGCAGCTGGTGGATTACGAGACCGGCGCGCCTTTCACCGCTCATACCACCAACCAGGTGCCCTTCATCCTGGTGAATGCGGATCCGGCTTACGGCCTGCGGGAGGGCGGCTGCCTGGCAGACATCATTCCCACACTGATCGAACTCATGGGTAAGGAGCAGCCTGCGGAGATGACGGGCAAGAGCCTGCTGGTCAGGAAGTAAGGAACTGGAAAACAGGAGACAAAGGGTAAGCGCATCAAGTGCTTACCCTTTTGTTCAGGAACTTAAACAGGAGGACAGTATGGCAAAGGTTACATTGGGTAAAACGGGGATTACAGTGGAGAAAAATGCCTTCGGGGCCCTGCCCATCCAGCGTATAGGCAGGGAGGAGGCTGTGAAGCTGCTGCGCAGGGCTTACAGCCGGGGCGTGACTTTTTTCGACACGGCCAGATGGTATACGGACAGTGAGGAGAAACTGGGGGAGGCTTTTCAGGGCATGCGGGAAAAGGTGTACATAGCCACCAAAACCGGGGCTTCCACCCCGCAGGAATTCTGGCGGGATCTGGAGACTTCTCTGGGCAATCTGCGGACGGACTATATCGACATCTATCAGTTCCACAATCCTTCTTTCTGTCCCAGGCCGGAGGATGGCACGGGTTTGTACGAGGCTATGCTGGAGGCCAGGGCCCAGGGGAAGGTGCGTCATATCGGTATCACCAACCACCGGCTGAATGTGGCAACGGAGGCTGTGGAAAGCGGTCTGTATGAGACGCTGCAATTCCCCTTCTGTTATCTGGCCACGGAAAAAGACATTGAACTGGTGAGGAAAACGGAGGAGGCCGGTATGGGATTTATTGCCATGAAGGCGCTGTCCGGCGGGCTGATTACCAATTCCGCGGCGGCTTACGCTTTCCTGGCGCAGTACGAGAATGTGCTGCCCATATGGGGCGTCCAGCGGGAGTCGGAACTGGACGAATTTCTTTCCTATATTAATAATCCTCCCGGAATGAATCCGGAACTGGAAGCGGTGATCGCCCGTGACAGGCAGGAACTGCTGGGGGATTTTTGCAGGGGCTGCGGCTATTGTATGCCCTGCCCTGTGGGGATCGAGATCAACAATATGGCCCGGATGAGCCTGATGATCCGCAGGGCTCCCTCTCAGGCCCAGCTGACACCACAGATGCAGGAGAAGATGCATAGAATTAAAGAGTGTCTGCACTGTGGAAAATGCAGGAGCAAGTGTCCTTACGGGCTGGATACGCCCAAGCTGCTGGAAAAGAATTATCAGGATTATCTGGAGATCCTGGAGGGAAAGCCGCTTTGATTTTTTTACAATCTGGAAGAAATTAGACAATACTGATACAAGTATGTGACAGTACGGCAGGAAAATAGAACCCATGAAAGGGCAGAATGCCGGACTCTCAGGCATCCTGCTTCTAAACGGGAGGATGATAAGATGCAGCAGAAGAACGCAAGAAAAAGACGGCAAATTTATTTTTTGACAGTGGGGGTAACGGCGGCGTGGTTTTGTATCGTGCTGTGCCTGATGCAGTTGATGCAGGTCCGGGCGCAGCTCAGGGAGCAGAAGGAACAGATCAGCCGTGCTTACAATATGCTTGCCCTGTACTATGGGGAGAACGCCGGGGATCTGGAGAACAGCGATGTGGGGCAGGCAAGCTTCAGTATGACGGATCTCAGCCATGAAAGCGCCGGAGAGGAAGAGATGGGCACTCTGGAGTTATCTTATCCGGAAAGGTGTGGGCTGGATTATGTGGAAAGGCCCCAGGACCGGACCGACCGCCAGGTGCTGGAGAGGCTTAGGGAACTGGGAGAGCAGGACGAGCGGATTGCAGCCATCCTGCAGAACAGCGGAGCATACCCGGCCAGGCTTTTAGAGGCTTTGGCCAATAACCCGGAGATGGCAGATTTTGTGGAGGGCTGGCCTACGGCGGAGCACAGGGCTGCAGGAGGGCTCACCAACGGCGAAAAGAAAGAGAAATTTCCTCTCTTTCTGCAATGGGATCCCCGCTGGGGCTATGCATCCTACGGGGAAGACAGCTGCATTGCCATTTCCGGCTGTGGTCCCACCTGCCTGTCCATGGTACTATATTATCTCACAGGGGATGAAAGCCTGACGCCGGATGTTATTGGGGATTACAGCATGGATAACGGTTATTATCTGCCGGGTACCGGTACGCTGTGGGCCCTGATGGAGGATGTAGCCCCTATATACGGGGTGGGAGTAAAGCAGCCCGAAGCGTCTGAGTGGCAGATGAAATCCGCCCTGGACCGGGGGGCCGTGCTGATTTGTTCCATGAAGCCCGGAGATTTTACGGCGGGCGGACATTTTATCGTGATATACGGCTATGACCAGAACGGTTTTCTGGTCAACGATCCCAACTGTGTGGCCCGGAGCCGTCAAAGCTGGAGTTATGAACAGATCAGCAGACAGATGAAGCATCTCTGGGTCTTTGAATAACAGATAATTGCATAAACAGCCCCCTTTTTGGAAACACTCTTAGCAGATTACGCAAAGCGCAAACAGCATGAACTCTAAACAGGAGGCTTTTATTATGGTATTTTTGGAGATTATCAAGGTACATGGTCGGGAAATTCTGGATTCCAGGGGAAATCCCACCGTGGAGGCGGAAGTTGCCGTCAGGAATAAGGCGGACGGACATGTTCATACGGGATTGGCGGCAGTGCCTTCCGGCGCCAGCACCGGCCGCTTTGAGGCGGTGGAACTGAGGGACGCGGAGCCCAGGTATTTTGGGCTGGGCGTGCGCCATGCGGTGAAAAACATCAACGAGAAGCTGGCCCCTCTGCTCTGCGGCCGCAATGCTCTGGAGCAGATCCAGATTGACAGTCTGATGATTGAGACAGACGGCACGGACAATAAAGCCAATCTGGGGGCTAACGCTATCCTGGCGGTATCCCTGGCCTGCGCAAAGGCGGCGGCCTGCGCGCTGCACATCCCCCTGTACCGTTATCTTGGAGGTACTTCGGCCAGACGCATGCCCGTACCCATGATGAATATTTTAAACGGCGGAAAGCATGCCGCCAACACCGTGGACTTCCAGGAGTTTATGATCATGCCCGTACAGGCGGAGAGTTTTGCGGAAGGCTTGCGGGTGTGTGCGGAGATATACCATAATTTAAAGGGCCTGTTACAGGAGCAGGGTCTTTCCACAGGTGTGGGGGACGAGGGTGGTTTTGCTCCGGATCTTCCGGACGCGGAGAGCGTGCTGGGCTATATTGTGGAAGCCATCAACGCCGCCGGCTACACCCCGGGACAGGATATTAAAATCGCCCTGGATGTGGCCAGCAGTGAACTGTTCAATGAAAAGACAGGGATGTATCATTTTCCCGGAGAGAGCCGCCTGAAAGGCCAGGAGGTGATACGGGACACCCAGGAGATGATCGCCTATTATGAGCGGCTGATTGAGCAGTTCCCCATCTATTCCATTGAGGACGGCCTGGCGGAAGACGACTGGGACGGCTGGCAGCAGATGACGCAGCGGCTGGGGGATCGGGTTCAGCTGGTGGGAGACGATTTGTTCGTGACCAATGTAAAACGTCTGGACGCGGGGATCAAACTCCGTGTGGCCAACGCCATTCTGGTGAAAGTCAACCAGATCGGTACCCTGACGGAGGCGTTGGAGGCAGTGGAGCTGGCCAAGCGCAACGGTTATCATGCCGTGATTTCTCACCGTTCCGGAGAGACAGAGGATGCCACCATAGCGGATATCGCGGTGGCCATGAACACCGGGCAGATCAAGACAGGCGCGCCCTGCCGCAGTGACCGGGTGGCCAAATACAACCAGCTGCTGCGCATCGAGGAAGAACTGAAGGGATATGGCTGCTACAGCGACCCGGGCCGGCGATAAAAATAGGAAGAAAGGTACTTGCGCATAGGGAACAATTATGCTATAATCAATTTTGTGCGACACGACAAGGTGTAAGGATCGCGCTCTCATAGAAGGGCTAAGAGGAAAGAGGTATTGTCATGGGAGTATTGAGAATTATTCTGACAGTTTTGTTCATTTTTGATTGTATAGCATTGGTGATTGTAGTATTGATGCAGGAGGGCAAGGCGGCAGGACTTGGCGCAATCAGCGGCGCGGCAGAGACCTATTGGGGTAAGAATAAGGGTCGTTCCATGGAGGGAATGCTGGTGAAACTCACCAAGATCCTGGCTGTGGCATTTATCCTTTTTGCTGTGGTACTGAACCTGAATGTATTCTAGTGGCGAAAGAAGAACACCCTTGCTGGTCAAGGGTGTTTTTTAAATGTTCTGCCCGGATATTGCCGCAGATGCAGCCGGGGCGGGCAGGTGGAGAAGATGTATGGAAAATAATGAAAATATAGAGAGCATTGGACAATCAGAAGAAACAGCAGCAGAAAAGAGGAAAGACATTCTCTGCGAACTGGTGGCGGACAAGCAGTATGTACCCATGAAGGAGAAGGAACTGGCCATGCTGATGCAGGTGCCCAGGGAAGAACGGGGGGAATTGCACCGTCTCCTGGAAGAACTGCTGACAGAAGGGCGGTTAACCGTAAACGCCCAGGGAAAATACAAAAAGCCGGAGGGGCAGATCCTGACGGGTATATTTGTCAGTCATGCCAAGGGCTTCGGGTTTGTGGAGGTGGAGGGTATGCAGGAGGATCTGTATATCCCCCAGGACATGACCGGGGGCGCTTTTCATGGCGACAGGGTGCAGGTGGCTCTGCTTGGGAGCGGGTATGCCGGCGGCCAGTCTCAGGAGTCCCGGGCCGGAGTTAAAGCGGAAGCCCGGGCAACTGCACGAGTGCTGCGGGTATTGGTCCGGGGGATCACCCAGGTGGTGGGCACATACCAGAAGTCCCGGAACTTCGGGTTTGTGACACCGGATAACCGCAGGCTCCCCCAGGATATTTTTGTGCCTCAGGAATGGTCTAAAGGGGCCGTTACCGGTCATAAAGTGGTGGTGGAGATCACCGATTACGGCAGCAGCGAACGCAATCCTGAGGGAAAGGTGGCGGAGATTCTTGGGCATGTGAACGATCCGGGGGTGGATATTCTGTCCATCGTGCGGGGATATGAACTTCCTGAAGGTTTTGGGGAAAAGGTGCTGAATCAGGCGGAGCGGGTGTCACAGGAGGTCTCGGAAGCAGATATGACGGGCCGCCGGGATCTGCGGGAGCAGGTGCTGATTACCATAGACGGGGAGGACGCCAAAGATCTGGACGATGCGGTGAACGTCACATTTGACGGTGAATATTACCGTCTGGGAGTGCATATCGCGGATGTGACCAATTATGTACAGGAGGGATCGGCCCTGGACCGGGAAGCCCTGAAGCGGGGCACCAGCGTATATCTGGTGGACCGGGTAATCCCCATGCTTCCCCATGTGCTGTCCAACGGCATCTGTTCCCTGAACGAGGGGGTGGACCGATTGGCACTGAGCTGCCTGATGACCATTGACCTCAGAGGAAATATAACTGATTATGAGATCTGTGAGTCCGTGATCCAGGTGCGGCACCGCATGTCTTACACCGGGGTAAAGCGACTGCTCACGGAGGAGGGGCTGACGGAGAAGGAACCCGCTTTTGCAGAGTATGCACCGCTTTTACCCATGCTCAGGGAGATGAAGTCCCTGTCGGCGCTGCTGCGGAAAAAGCGGTGGGAGAGGGGCGGCATTGATTTTGACTTCCCGGAATGCAAGATTATGCTGGATGAAAAGGGTGTGCCCCAGGAGATCCGGCCTTATGAGCGCAATGTGGCCACCCGAATGATTGAGGATTTTATGCTGGCGGCCAACGAGACCGTGGCGCAGCATTTTTACTGGCAGGAACTGCCCTTTGTATACCGGGTGCACCAGGCTCCGGATCAGGACAAGATTCAGAAGCTGGCAGCTTTTCTCCATAATTTCGGATATTATATTAAAAATATCGGCCAGATGGGAGGCCGTGCGGCGGGGGGACGTGAGAACATCCGAAGAGACAGGGCGAAAGGCCGTCCGGCCAATGTCCATCCCAAGGAGATTCAGAAACTCTTACAGAAAGTGGAGGGCGAGCCGGAGGAAGCCATGATCAGCAGGCTGACGCTGCGGAGCATGAAACAGGCCAAATACAGCACCGAATGCGATGGGCATTTTGGCCTGGCCTGCCAGCAGTATTGTCATTTTACTTCCCCCATAAGGCGCTATCCGGACTTGCAGATCCATCGTATCATTAAGGAGCAGCTCCGGGGCCGGCTGAACGAAGAGCGGATCCGCCATTACCGGGATATTCTGCCGGAGGTGGCCAACCAGTCCTCCCGGCTGGAACGCCGTGCCGATGAGGCGGAACGGGAGACGGATAAGCTGAAAAAAGTCCAGTATATGGAGAAACGGATCGGAGAGGTCTATGAGGGCGTGGTATCCGGCGTCACGGCCTGGGGAATTTATGTGGAATTGCCCAACACCGTGGAGGGACTGGTGCATGTGTCCCGTCTGCCCGGAGATTATTACTGCTATCATGAGGACAGCTATGAGATGGTAGGAGAGGCCACCGGCCGTTCCTTTGGCCTGGGACAGCCGGTGGCCGTGCGGGTGGCGGGCACGGATCGGCTGCTGCGCACCATTGATTTTGATCTGGCAGAGGATGGGGAAACAGAACTTTAAATAAGGAGAGAGGAACATGGCAAAGCAGAAAGAAAAACAGAAACTGATCGCCAACAACAAAAAGGCTTACCATGACTATTTTATTGAGGAGAGTTACGAGGCGGGCATCGCTCTCCACGGCACGGAAGTCAAATCCATGCGTCAGGGTAAGTGCAGCATTAAGGAATCCTTCATCCGTATAGAAAACGGTGAGGTCTATGTGTACGGTATGCATGTGAGCCCTTATGAGAAGGGAAATATTTTCAACAAGGACCCGCTGCGGATTAAGAAGCTGCTTTTGCACAAATACGAGATTAACAAGCTGTCTGGCAAAGTGGCGGAGAAGGGACTGACCCTGGTGCCGCTGCAGGTGTACTTCAAGGAGGGCAAAGTCAAGGTGGAGATCGGCCTGGCCAGGGGGAAGAAGCTGTACGACAAGCGCCAGGATATCGCCAAAAAAGACCAGCGTCGGGAGGCAGAAAAGGAATTTAAGGTAAAAAATCTTTAAGTTATAATTTCCAGAAAATGATCCACAGGATTACTTGCCAAAGCTGCTGGAAGATGTTATAATGAAGATGCTCTCAGGAGAGCAGAAAAGCAGTGGTCTGATATTTTGGATTGCTGATTATACGGGGTAGTAAAGGTTTCGACAGGGGTCTTGCAGCTGGAGAAGCTATCCGTTGCGACACGTTAATCGCACAATTAAACTAAACGCTGAAGACAATAATCAGTTAGCATTTGCAGCTTAATAAGCTGTAAGTGACGTCGCCTCAGGCGGCTTGTCCGGTCCAGAGCACCCACACTTTGGAGTCCGGGCATCGACTTTGTGGGAAACGACATGCGGTAAGCTTTGCCCGCGTGGGCG
>OFEZ01001630.1_pt1 | contig 11616 bp, 6 predicted proteins | sample 1521241 | NCBI WGS metagenome assembly OFEZ01 (sample SAMEA3504099, study PRJEB24116) | mouse gut metagenome | biome: mouse gut; feature: mouse-associated habitat; material: faeces | place: Denmark | collected 2011
ATGGATGCTCAGCGGCACCACGGTAAAGTACGGGTCCCCCCGCAGGTCCGGCGTAGGGTCCGTACAGCTGTCACAGATCAAGCGATAACTCATTTAAAAAACCACCTAAACTAATATTCTACATTAGATTATAGCGCGTAAAAGACGGGATGTCAAGGGGAGGCCGAGAAATCGTCGCGTATGTCTCCAAAAACAGGAATTTAAGTAGGGACGCACAATGTGCGCTCCTACGGGTGCCCTTCCTACGCAAACAATTACCCCCCGCCCCCGGAGTCCATAGCTTGGATAAAAATTTTGTCCTCAGCGAAAAGATTTTCTTGCAATATGCTGAAAAGAGGTCTATAATAAGCCCTGGCAGACTAAAAAACTAGGGAGGATACACGTATGTCTATCAACAAAGAACGCGCATGGGAGACCCTGAAGGCTCTCTCCTTCGAGCGCGTGACCGGTACCGAGGACGAGAAACGGGCCGCCGAGCTCCTCAAGTCCATCTGCGAGAAGGCGGGCGTCGAGGCTTGGCTGGAGCCCTATGAGATCGTCCAGACCTCCATCGACAAGGTGGAGCTGTCCGTTCTGGGCGAGAACGGACAGACCTACAACGTCATCGGCGTTGGCGGGAGCGGCTCTACCCCCGACGAGGGCATCGTGGCCCCCTTTGTCTACATTGAGGACGCCAGCGACGCCACCCTGGGCTATGTTAAGGGTAAGATCGCCGTCACCAACGGCATGGTCAACGCCAAGACCACCGCCGAGGTTAACGAACGAAAATTCCACACCTCTGGTCCTCTGTTGTGCGAGAATGCTGTTTACCCTGTCGCACAGGAGTCTGAAAGGATCAAGAATAGTGATCTGCGAACCTATGTGGAAGTGCAGTCCGCGCAGCCGTATGCCGGGCAGCGAACGAGCCAGATCGATGCAGGCATCAAGACAATCCAGATTTATTCCGAACTTATTGTCCTGCAAACCTGTAGTTATATAATGATGCGTATGGGCATCAATGTCGGGATTTACCCTGATTGCAATATCGGCTGTCTTTCTCAAGGCAGACGCAATGGAGCTTATAACCTCCATCTCGGCCTGCGACTCCACATTCAGACAGCCTATACCGGCTTCAAGTGCGGCGGCTATCTCGCTGTCGGTCTTCCCTACTCCGGCAAAAAAGATCCTCCCGGGAGCAAATCCTGCATCAAGCGCAGCCTGCAACTCACCGCCGCTCACGATATCAGCCCCTAACCCGCTGTCGGCTATCGCACGCAACAGCACAGGATTCACATTTGCTTTCAAAGCATAGTGAATCCTGAAAGCCGGGAAATCAGCCGCAATTCCAGATAGCACGTCAAGTGTGCGGCCCAACAGCCCCATATCGTAGCAATAATACGGTGTGGGATGTGACTCCGGTAGTTGTAATGGCGATGCAGGTATCATGTCTTACTGGAACAGTGCAGCCGAGAGAGCGTTAAGCGCACGCTTCTTGTCTGCCGCATGCACGAGAACCGAAATATTGTAGTTGCTACCGCCGAAAGAGATCATGCGCACAGGCACATCACGCAAAGCGTTCAGGACATCAGCCTGAAATCCGCAATTATGCCAGTCGAGGTCTCCTACCGCACAGATTATAACCATATCGCGGTCAACAGACACCGTGCCGAATTTCTTCAGATCGTCAACAATCGGACGCAGATACTGATCGTTGTCTATGGTCAGTGACACACATACCTCACTTGTGGCCACCATATCGACCGGCGTGCGGTAGCGCTCGAATGTCTCGAACACCTGATGCAGAAAACCGTATGCCATGAGCATACGCCCGCTGCGCACCTTCACTGCGATTATGCCATCTTTGGCAGCTATGGCCTTTATCTTGCCATCGGCAGGCGCTGCCGAATGTATCATCGTCCCCTCGGCTGTAGGCTCGAGTGTATTGAGCAGACGTACCGGTATATTGTGCAATTTGGCCGGAAGCACACAGGTAGGATGCAATATCTTAGCCCCGAAGTATGCAAGCTCGGCTGCTTCGTCGAAATGCAGTTCATGCACCGGAGAGGTATTGTCCACATACCTCGGGTCATTGTTGTGCATACCGTCGATGTCGGTCCATATCTGCACCTCCTCGACTTCGAGCACGGCTCCGATAATCGAAGCCGTGTAGTCGCTTCCTCCACGGCGCAGGTTGTCTACATCACCCAGATGATTGCGGCATATGTATCCCTGTGTAAGCAGTACATCGGCTTCAGGATGTCGCTGTACCATCGCCTTGAGCTTGCGTTCTATAGACTCCATGCGCGGCTCGCCGTCGGCATCGGTGCTCATATAGTCGAGAGCGGGAAGTACATCGCAAATGTAGCCGCTCTGGCGCAGATATAAGCTCATCAGAGTGGTGGACATAAGCTCCCCTTGTGCCAGAATCTCTTTCTCTCTGACTGTATCGAACCCTTCGGGAGTGAATGTGCGCAGGAAATTGAATATACCCCTGAGCACCGTGCGGGCCTCGGCGGCATAATCATCGTCGCCAAGAAGCTGGCGCACAGTATCGGCATATTTCGATTCAAGCGCGAAAATTGTCTCCATTGCACCGCGCGAATTACCTTTGTAAAGGTAGTCGGCAATCTCGACAAGCGAATTTGTCGTACCCGACATGGCAGACAGCACCACGATATTGCGTCCACGCTCAACTATCAGTCTGGCCACATTCTTTATACGCTCGGCAGTCCCTACTGATGTCCCTCCGAATTTTAGTACCTGCATAGGCAGTAGATAATTGTATATTTTTTGAAATGAAAAATCTGCGGATTATAACACAAGTCTCTTATCCTCGCAGCGCACCACCCTCCCGGGGAATCTGTCGATAAGACTAAGATTATGCGTAGCCATGACTACAGCCACACCAGATGCTGCGATCTCGCTGAGATACGTGGCGATACGGTCGCCGGTATCGGGATCAAGGTTGCCTGTCGGCTCGTCGGCAAGTATAAGACGGGGTGAGTTCAGCAAGGCGCGGGCTATTGCTATGCGCTGCTGCTCGCCTCCTGACAGTTCGTGAGGCATCTTATAGCTTTTGGTAGCCATGCCCAGACGCGACAGCACTTCCTCAATACGCTCGTCGATATCCGACCGGTTGCGCCATCCGGTAGCTTCCAGCACAAAGCGCAGGTTGGCATATACAGTGCGGTCGGTCAGAAGTTGAAAATCCTGGAACACAATCCCGATACTGCGTCGCAGCATCGGAACATCGCGGCGTCGCAGGTGACGCAGGTCGTAGCCCATAACGGTAGCCTCGCCTTCAAGCACAGGCACATCTGCATACATGGTCTTTATAAGCGACGATTTACCCGAACCTACACGCCCGATCAGATAAACCAATTCACCCGGACATACCGAGAGATTGACATCCTTGAGGACCACATGCTCCTGACGCATTATCTCCACCCCACGGTAGCACACCAACGGGTCAAGACAAAGTTGTGGCTCTGATGACTGTACGGAATCAATGTCTACCCCGCTATCTACTATTGCGGGATAGTCATCATCACCGTCGATGGTAAACTTTTCTGCCATCGCGGTATCACTTGCAGGCTTTGAAACTCATGTCAAGTCCCTTGACCGAATGGGTGAGTGCTCCGACAGAAATAAAATCCACACCTGCTTCACCGTAGGCCCTGATGGTATCGAGAGTGATACCTCCCGACGATTCCACTTCCGTAGCACCGTTTATCAGCTTCACAGCCTCGGCCGTAGCCTCAGGAGTGAAATTGTCAAGCATTATGCGGTCGACGCCCTCGGCGAGAGCCTGACGGATCTCGTCGGTATTGCGCACCTCCACCTCTATCTTCAGATCCTTGCCTTTCTCGCTGCAATATGCCTTGGCGGCTCTGATAGCCTGAGGTATGCCTCCTGCAAAGTCTACATGATTGTCTTTTATCAGTATCATGTCGAACAGACCGATACGATGATTCATACCTCCGCCGATCTTGACTGCCATCTTCTCGAGCATACGCATTCCGGGAGTGGTCTTGCGGGTATCAAGAACCTTGGCTTTAAGTCCTTCGAGACGGCTCTGATATACATCGGTCATTGTCGCTACACCGCTCATGCGCTGCATTATATTAAGCATTACACGCTCTGTCTGTAGCAGAGAACGCACCGGTCCTTCTACCTCGAAAGCAATGTCGCCGGGCTTGACACGCGATCCATCGCCGATAAACACTGTCATCTTGAGCGAGGGATCGAACTTCTTGAACACCATGCGGGCTATCTCCACGCCGGCCAGAATTCCGGGCTGCTTGACCAGCAGGTGCTGCTTTCCCATTGCGTCGGCGGGAATTGTACTGAGTGTGGTATGGTCTCCATCGCCCACATCTTCTGCAAATGCCAGTGTGAGCAGGTCGTCGATAAGTTCGTCTGTCGATTTCATTGTGTAGTCGTTTGTATCTTCAATCCGCAAAAATAATCATTTCCGCCGACAATACCGCAAAATTTTCCCAACGATTGCGGCAACAGTAGATTTTGGTTACTTTTGCAGTTATGAAAATTATACTCACTGTCATAGGAAAGACTTCGGAAGCCTATCTGAGGGAAGGCATAGAGAAGTATGCGTCGAGAATACCGCGGTATGTACCTTTCGAGATAAAGACTCTGCCCGATGTGAAGATGAAAGCTCCTTCAGCCGAACGGCAGAAAGAAGCCGAAGGACAGATGTTGCTGGCATCATTGCGTCCGGGTGACTCGCTCGTCCTGCTCGACGAACGTGGACGCGAACTCACATCACGCCAGTTTGCCGGTTATCTTGACCGCAAAATGAGCATTCTTCCAGCCAATCTGGTACTCGTCATTGGCGGGCCATACGGATTTTCAAAGGCCGTATACGACCGTGCCGATGAAATGCTGTCGCTGTCGAAGATGACTTTCCCTCATGAGCTGATCCGACTGTTCATAACCGAACAGATCTACCGCGCAATGACCATATTGCGCGGAGAGCCATATCACCATGATTAGAACGGATAGCCTATAGCCAGGTGGAATGCCAGTGAATTGCCGAACGATGTCATATTGTAATACCCGCTGCGTCCGGTATCATACGGCGCATGTATTCCAATACCGAGGTCGCCGCGCAGCACAAGCATACCTATGTCGAATCTTATGCCGACACCTGTTCCCAACGCCAGATCCTTGAAGAATGTCGAAGCCTTGAGCATGCCTCCGGGACGTGCGGGATCATTTTCAAGAAGCCATACATTGCCGGCATCGAGAAAAACAGCCCCATGCACAGGACCGATGATCGGGAAACGATATTCAAGGTTGGCCTCAAACTTGAACGTACCGGTCTGGTCGAAATAATCGTTGCTCGTAGTGCCGGGGACATGGTAACTGCCCGGTCCGATACTCCTGACAGTGAAAGCCCTGACCGAGTTGGCTCCACCGCAATAGAATTGCTCCGAGTAAGGCACTTGCGCCGAATTACCATAGGCATGCGCCGCACCCACGAAAATCCTTGACATAAGCCATGAATCCCCTCGCCCTATGCGATGGCCATATACGATCTGACCTGTAGCCTTGACAAATTGTGAGAACGGCACACCGAACAACTTCTTTTCGCCGCGTTTTCCGAATGCTTCCCATATTCCGTAGAAGATATTTCCAGCCTCTGTGACAGTACCCTGCACATTGATAGTATTGTCGCGGTCCATAGCACGGTCATAGATGATTGAATATGAAAGCTGTGGTATGAACTGGCTCCTGAAACTCTGCGCTATAGCCTGATTGGCATCCATGATGGAGTCGAATGCGTGGGTAGTGTGCATCAGGTCGGTATACGTGAGTTTGAACAATGTGAGATTGTTCTGGATATAGCGGTTAGAGCGCCAGTCGTAGCTGAACGCCGCATTGAACTGGGCCATCTTGAAATAATGCGGACGATTGAGCAGATCCGCGCCAACGCTGACACGCGTCCAGTGGACCGCACGCCTCAACCTCGGTATGAATTTTGGTGCAAGCAGTCTCGGAAAAGCAAGCGATGCATTCAGACCCACCTCGTAAGAATTGAACAACGACGAACGGTTGTGTCCTGTCTGCCATTCGTATGCACCGGTAAGCTGCACATTGAGTTGCTCGCCTCCGCCGAAGATATTACGGTTTGTCACATTGAATATAGCACCCGGTCCGAGATAAGAATTACTTTTGGACGACACATTCACCTCGACCGAGGCTTCGAGAGGAGTATCAAATGTGCAAGCTATGGCTACGTTCAGCAGATCGGACTCCTTGTTCACCGTATCCGGAATGACCTCGATATTTATGGCATTGAAAATTCCAAGTCGCGACAGATAGGTCTGTGTGCGGTCCATGTCGCGCACCGACAGGTATTTGCCGGGACGCAGGGTCACATTCTCAGGAATAATTTTCTTACGCAGACGTGCAGGCTCCATTACAATCAGATCGCCTACGCGTGTCGACGTCGTATCCGGTGTTCCACCACCCTCATTCCGGTATATATAAGTGGTTACATTTCCAATGCGGTAGCGTTTCAGCGCAAATGCAGGAACAGACGAAGGCATTACCATACGCAAGGCAATACTACCGGGATTGATTGTCGAATCGGCAAGATATTCTATATACTCAGGCCGGAAGAAATAATAACCGCGGTTGCGCATGGCATTGGCAATGGCAGTACGCGCAGCCGAAAGTGAATCCACACAGTAACGCTCTCCTTTGCGCAGGGTTGTGAGACGCCTTGCCACGGAATCTATCGAATGCAGCAGATGTGTCGAATCTGGCAATAGCTCTATAGAATCCACCATATATGCAGGGCCTGTATTCACCGTGTAGCTCAGACGGGCTTTCTTCTTGTTCTTGCCCTGGACCAGTTCGTAGGATGTATGCCCCCTGAAGAAACCGTTATTCTCAAGTATCTGATCCACCATCTTGGTCCTGACTTCCGGCTTGACATCGGACATCAGCACCGGTTCGGACACAAGCTTCTCATACAGCCAATGCTTCAGACCTTTCTTAGGATTGCTCCAGTTGTTGTAGACCCACAGACCCAGAGGGAACGGCCACCGGTAGTAGGCAGAATGCCATATTGCATTATTTGGCTCAACCTCCACGGCATCCTTAACCTGCGACACCACATCGGAGGGGACTTTCTCTCCATCAACTCCGTCTATTGTAACTTTTTTCAGACCGGTATACAACATATCGTCGGCAGGGATCCGGCGGGTCGTGGAGCAACTGCCAGCTACAAGGGCGAGCAACACCGAGACTATCAATAATGGCTTATCTATGTTGACTTTGCATTTCATAACGTATCCTTGATCATTTAGAAGTTTCGGCCGGAGTCTGAACCTGAGCCGGTACTGAATTTTTGCGGAACGGACGGAACATATCGAGCAGTGTACGTATCTTCCTACGGTAGACAAAGCCCACACCTGTCTGGGTGACTTCTCCCTCGAGAATGCTCTCGTAACCGGTGTGCCGGAACAGACGGACGAGCATCGTGCCTTGGCGGTTGAGCAGATATTCAAAGGATATGTCGTTGATCAGGTTCTGTGAGAAATTCTCATCATTGTCTGCATCGGTGGAATAATTTCCACCTACGATGATCTTGAACCTGTCGTTGAACAAAGATTTCGACACCTTGTAGCTGTACTGCGTGGCAGTGGAAGTATTTCCGTCGAAAGTGCGGTCGTATTGGTCAATACCAAAGCTAAGATCGACTCCACGGATATTCTGTGCCGCCCAAGAATTGAGTTTGCTTTCAAGAAATCCATAAAGCGCGTTGCCTGACAGATTTGCATTGGCTTTCACACCCGGACCAGTATATGTGCCGTAAAGCAACAGGTTCATGGCCTGATTGGCACGCTGTTCGGCAGTCATACTCTGCAATTCATTGGCAATAGTGAGGTCATCACCTGTGGATAGGTCAAATGCAACATTCATATTGCTCAACGTGCCTGTAGCCGAAAGCGATACATCGAAATTTATCAGTCGTGAATTCTGCCCTTCCTGTGTCACATTGGCACGTACTTTGTCCACAGCCTTGATGTTCAGTGACGGATTCATCATCTGTCCGGTGAAGTTCACATAGCTTCCCTCCTGGAAATCGAAGCTCTTCTCGCCCAGTACCGGCAAAGAATAGCGCACCAGTCCCTTGTTGAGATTCAGACGTCCGGTAAGTCTGCCTTCGGAAAGCGGAGGCTGGGTATAATTGAGCGTGCCTTCAGGTTCTATCTGGAGTTTGTCCGTACCATTGGACGACAAGTTCACCGTGATCATCGAACCGGCCTCGAGAGTAAGCACGGCATCGATACTCATTGCCATAGAAGATTCCTGTACGTCACCTGTCTGATTTATGGATGCAGTATCGCTGAACTGTACAAAGCGCACCATCTGGTCGTTTTTCATTGACTGTATGGTATTGGCGGCATCCGGTATGTTGTAGTAGACATTAGTGCCTCCGAGAAGAACAAGATTGGCATCCACCGACATGAAATTCATATTGCCCTTGACTCCTGCATCAAGATCTATGTATGCCTTTCCGTATACATCAGCTCCCTTGGGTGAACGGCTGCTGTTGACAAGTCCCATATCGCGGGCTTTCAGCGTAAGATCGAGCGCTACGTTCGACAGATCGGTGATATTGGCCGTGCCGTTCACGGTCAGCGGATTCTTATTTGTCCCGGTGATTGTGAAATCGCGGAATGTGACAAGGTTATCCACAACGTCGATCGGAGTTTCAGAGAATACATAATCCGTACCGAGCATAGTGACACGTACTGCAGTGGAGTCAAAATCCAATGCTCCGTTGAAACGCGGATTTGCCATATCTCCGGTGATATCCATCTTGCCGTTAAGCATTCCGCGCAGTGTAGCTGTACCAGAGGGCAGGAAAGGATTGACCGTAGCAAGGGGGAAGTGTATCATCGAGAAGTCGAGATTGAAGGGGGATACGGCGGTCGAATCATTCAGGCTACCTGTTATGTCTATCGTGCGGACACCATCTACCGACAGTCCTGCACGGGCCTTCACCGTACCAGCTGTGTTTGTACTCAGATCCACATCGGCGAGGAAATTCCCAACACGTTCCTTTCCATAATATAACGAGTCGACTCCGATAGTTCCGGATCCGTTGAGCGAGCCGGAATCCCAGCGCACACGCATGTCGGCCGAGGCTATACCTTTGACAGGCGGAGCGAACGGATTTAAAGACAGCCAGTCGCTCAACCGCAGGTTCTTCACCTTCAGCACCACATCCTCCTGCGCGAATTCATCATGCACATGGTCCGCTTCGTCGTGATGCTCATCATGTACGGTATACAGTTCAACACTACTCTGCGCATTCTTCAGATGCAGATTGGCGTCGATGTGATGATGCGGGAAGTCATAAGTTATGTAATTGTCTTCGTTTATAGTCCACGGTTTGTAGCTTATCGTAGGATCAGTGGGCACGAATACTACTCTCAGCGCCGAATCAGCATAGGTTGCTGTAGCTCCGAAGTTGAATCCTGTCTCGCCCTTGATATTTTTCTGGTTGAGCATCATCTGCATCTTGCGGTCGGCTACATAGCCCCGCACGCGCACATGGGCAAAATTGTCGAACGTGCCGGGGCGATTGTTCATTTCTGCCCTGAACAGCATCAGCGTGCTGTCCTGACGTGCCCTGAATGTTATCGTATCGATCGTCGTTGATCCGGTCGTAAGCCTGTTGACGCCAGCGCTGACGGATAGCAGTGAATCGTTCACAGCTCTCATCTCAACAGAGTTGAAGTTTATATCGGACTGAGCCAGATAACGTGCCAGAAGATTTCGCCTGCCAGCATCGAATCGTAGAGTAAACGAAGGTAAAGCTCTCTGTATAGCCTCTACATCAAGACTATGACGCCCTAATGATGCCGACAGCGAATCTGCCGCAGCCGAGAATTCAGATACAAGAACCATCAGGGGAGCGTCAGCCTTCAGAGTTGCTTTAAGGTCTTCGTTATCCATTTCCAACCTGGTGGCCGCAGCATTCGAATTCAGCTTCAGTGAGATACTGTCAGAGCTTATCGTACCGGCCGAATCCGTCATTGAGAAACGCGGCATATAGATAGCGACATCCATAATGCTGTCTGTCGGGGCGGCAGTGGCCGAGAAATCCATCTTACCGGCAAAAGCCATAGCTGAATTCGACAGACCAAGCGAGCGCAGGTCTGCGCGCACAAGATCAAGAGTACCCGACCAGTTATATGGCTCAGGTACAAGATTACCCGAAGCCGTCAGCCTGAAATCCGCATCCGGATCAGAGGACGACAGATCCACATCGGCTTTTCCATCGCCTACAATCGCATGGCCGGATATTCCTTTGTAGCAATGACCGCCATATACAGCACTTTCAATATCGAATCCTGCTGTTGCTTTCATGTAGTGAGAAAGCGGGTTCAGTCCGTGCCCGTCAGCGGTGAGCGTAGCTGTGACATCTCCTATCCCATAAGCAGGCAGAAATGCATCCACCGGAAATTTATCAAGAGCGACATGCGCCTTGTAGCCCTCCGATGTGGCCGTCCATTGGCCATCGGCGGCAAGTGAGCCACCACCGGTAAGGACTTTCACCTTACCTTTGGTTGTCGCGGAGTTCATCGACACACGACCGTCCACCGACATAGGAGGTATGCCGAGCATCTCGGCCAAAGGTCTGTCGAGCATCTTGTTTTTCAGCCCTGTGACATTGTAAACTTTGCCATTGAACGCGATATCACCTCCGATTCGGTCGGGATTCATTGGCCAGGACATGCTGCCGGATGCATGTAGCTTCATACATCTGTTCACATCAATATCAAGCCTGCGTATATCAAGCTGCGATGTCGTGCCTGAGACCTCGGCTTCAAGTTCTACGGGCGCATCATCTGGCAATCCGGAAGCTATGGGGAGCATGGCAGGAAACATAAGACCAAGATCCTGCACGGCTACATTGCCAGCTGCGTTCAGACGCAGCGGAAGATTACCATCGTTGGCCATATCCCCCATGCCCATAAGTCCGTCGGCATCGAGTTCCGTACCCGACGGTGTGTCAATGGTAAAATGATCTATGTGCAGACCGGCAGAGTCAATAGCCAATGTGCCTGCGGCATCGAGTTGCACACCGCAACGTTCTTTAGCTGAAAGCTTACTTATCGGCAACCGCAGGTCTGAAGCCTGATTATAGAAATCAGTCACCCTGAGCCTCAAGCTGTCGACGCTTATATATCCAAAATCAATGCCCGGCTCAGGGCTGTAGCCACGGGTAGTATACAAGGCATTACCACCGGTAAAGTCTATATCATGTACTCTCACGGTCCACGGACGCGACGATGATTCGGATTCAGCCTGACCGCCTACAGCTTCTTCGGCAACCCCGGTGGTATCATCAGCTGATGCCGGAGCAGCCACATAAGCGGCAGAAAGCCCTGTGCCGACAAGACTGCGCACATCCACTGTCTGACCACCGAGACCATTCCAGTTCCAGCGGTGACCTTCGCCCAGCTGGGCGAGGCACGCAGCGCAGGAGAAGGTCTGCGCCCTTCCGTGGTACTGCGTATGCCGTCTCCCGGCGAAGAGATGTGGGATATTGCCAAGGCCCACGGCACTACAATGGAACAGATCCTTCAG
>OFEZ01001635.1_pt1 | contig 11593 bp, 9 predicted proteins | sample 1521241 | NCBI WGS metagenome assembly OFEZ01 (sample SAMEA3504099, study PRJEB24116) | mouse gut metagenome | biome: mouse gut; feature: mouse-associated habitat; material: faeces | place: Denmark | collected 2011
GCGGATAAAAGTTATTTATAACAGCAAACCTCTGCAGATATCAGAAAATACCAACGCAGGGCTGAAAGCAGCCAGAGGGGATTTTGTGGTGTTTGCCGACCATGATGATCTGCTCACCCCGGACGCTTTGTATGAATGTGCAAAAGCGCTGCAGAAGCATCCGGATACAGAGCTGATTTATTCCGATGAAGACAAAATTTCCATGAATGGAAAACATTATTTTCAGCCTCATTTCAAATCAGACTATAATCCGGATCTTATCTGCAGCATGAATTACTTCTGCCATCTTGTGGTGGCAAAAAAAACTCTGATTGAAAAAGCCGGTATGTTGGACTCTGCCTTTGACGGGGCGCAGGATTACGATTTCGTGCTGCGCTGTACGGAGCACACCCAGGCTATTTACCACATACCCAAAGTGCTGTATCACTGGCGTGCCCATGAAAATTCCACGGCGGAAAATCCCGAGAGCAAACGGTATGCCTTTGAAGCCGGCATGCGGGCGGTACAGGCGCATTTTGACCGACTGGAGATTCCTGCCAGGGTTGAGATGGGAGAATATCCCGGACTGTACCGGACACGCTATCAGTGGAAGGAACAGCCTCTGATTTCCATACTGATACCCAACAAGGACCATACGGAGGATCTGGAAAAGTGTATTCGCTCCATTGAAGAGATCTCCACCTATCGAAATTATGAATACATTATTATAGAAAATAACAGCGAACTGCCGGAGACTTTTGCGTACTATAAAAAGCTGGAACAGGAAAACAAAAAAGTCCGGGTGGTTTACTGGGATGGAGCATTTAATTTTTCGGCCATCAATAATTTCGGAGCAGAATCTGCCAGAGGCGAGTATCTGCTGCTGTTAAATAACGACACGGAAATCCGGAACCCGGACTGCCTGTGGGAGCTTTTAGGCCCCTGTATGCGGGAGGACGTGGGGATTACCGGTGCCAGACTTTATTATGAGGATGGAACCATTCAGCACGCGGGAGTTGTGATTGGTTTTGGGGGAATTGCAGGCCATACCTTTATCGGATTTGACGGAAAGGCCAACGGATATTTTTCCAGAATTATCTGTGCACAGAACTACAGCGCGGTGACGGCAGCCTGCATGATGACGAAAAAATCACTGTATCAGCAGGTGGGCGGTCTGACGGAAGAACTGGTGGTGGCTTTTAATGATATTGACTACTGCATGAAAGTCAGAAAATTTGGAAAGCTGATAGTATATAACCCATATGCGGAGCTTTTTCACTATGAATCAAAATCCCGCGGACTGGAAGATTCTCCAGAGAAGCAGGAGCGTTATTATAAAGAAATGAAATATTTTGTCACAAAATGGCAGGAATTTATGGACAGAGGGGATCCTTACTACAATCCCAATCTGACCCTGTCCAAAGCTGATTTTTCACTGAAACAGATATAATCTGCAAAAATCAGAGAGAAGGCATACGCTGACAGATAAAATACCGGAACGGAGGATACTATGGAAAAAATCGGAAAAGTTCTGCTGGATACCGCCTGTTATCCGGGAGAGGATTTATACAGTGACGGGGCTGTGGAAGACCGGATTCTGGAACTGGCCAGGAAGTATCCGGAAAAAGAATACAATCAGGTGATTGCCAGAGAGCAGGACTGGGCGGTACTGTACCATCTGGCCCATGAGAGGGGCAACATTCTGAGCTGGTATCCCTTTGAACAGGGGGCGAAGCTGCTGGAAATCGGCTCCGGCTGCGGTGCTGTCACGGGAGCTGTCTCAGCTTCGTCTTCTTTGGTGACCTGTGTGGATTTGTCCATGAAACGAAGTACCATCAATGGAGTGCGCCATCAGAACCAGGACAATATCAGGATCTGTGTGGGGAACTTTCAGGATATTGAAAAAGAACTGGAACAGGATTTTGACTATGCAACGCTGATTGGCGTATTTGAATATGGCAGAGGTTACATGGAAGGGGAAAAACCCTATCATAAGTTTCTGACCACGGTGATGAACCATATCAGGCCCGGCGGAAAACTGCTGATTGCCATTGAAAATAAGCTGGGGCTGAAATACTGGGCAGGATGCCGGGAAGACCATACCGGAACTTTTTTTGAAGGGCTGGAAGGCTATCACAATACCGGAGGAGTCCGCACTTTTTCCAGACCGGAGCTGATTCGGATTATGGAAGAATGCGGATATGAAAATTACCAGTTTTATTATCCCTGTCCGGATTATAAATTTCCCACGGTGATTTATTCCGATGAATATCTGCCCAGGACAGGAGAGCTGAACCGGAATATCTGTAATTTTGACCGAAACCGTCTGGTGCTGATGGACGAAGGAAAGGTATTTGACCAGCTTCTGGAAGACGGGCTGTTTCCACTGTATGCCAATTCATTTTTTGTGGAAATAACAAAATCTCCGGAGCACAGTACATCCGGGCAGGAACAGGTAATTTATACGAAATATTCTACGGAACGGGCGCCGGAGTTTGCCATCCGAACCTGCATTGGAAAAGATGCTCAGGGAGAACCTTTTCTGTATAAAACAGCAGAATATCCTGCGGGACAGGAACATATCCGGTCTGTGGCAGAAGCAGAAAAAGAACTAAGGAAGCTCTGGGAAGAGAAAGATATATTGCGGCCCAACCGATGCAGACTGGAAAAGGACCGGATATTTTTCGAATATCTGAAGGGGACTACCCTGGAGGAAAAACTGGACAGGCTGCTGGAACAGGGAGAAGAACAGCAGGTCTGGGAGTGGATGGAAGCAGCCTTTGACAGAATACTGGCCGGCACGCCCACACAGGAGTTTCAGATAACGCCGGAATTTCAGCAGGTATTTGGCCAGGTATCTTTCCCGGAACCGGAACCGGCCTTTCCTGTGGCAGATGTGGACCTGATTTTTTCCAATCTGCTTCTTCAAGAAGACGGGACCTGGCATGTGCTGGATTATGAATGGACCTTTTTCTTTCCGGTTCCGGCGGGCTATGTTCTCTGGCGCGCATTCCATTATTATACGGAAGGAGCGACAGGGAGAAAAAAATTAAAAGAAAACTTAACTTTCTGTGAAAAATTCGGATTTTTGGGAGACAGAGAAGAACAGTATAAAATAATGGAGCAGAATTTCCAGGCATATATCAGAAAAGATTATGTTCCGGCAGGAGAGCTGTACCGCATGATGGGAAAGCAGGCGCTTCCTCTGAGAGAAATTCTGGCTGAGACCGATAAAAGGAGAATTCAGGTGTATCTGGATTACGGACAGGGATTTTTTGAGGAGCAGTCTTTTTTTGTGGACCAGGGATATCAGCAGGAGATTACAGCTGAAATTATGATTCCCCAGGGAGTATCCGGTGTCTGGATTGACCCGGCCCTGAGTCCCTGTATTTTAAAGGATGTGGCACTGTCCTGGGTTGGTACCCAGGGAGAAGCGGTACCGGTAAAATACACCACTACCGGGTTTGAAATGGAAAAAAACTGTTATTTATTTGACAATTCTGACCCAAAGATTATAATAGAAGAAATCCCTGCGGGAAACAGAAGAATAAAAATTTCCTGGCGTATCAGTGTTCTGGAGGAAGAAACGGCATGGATGCTTATGGACAGACTGAACACCAGGGGAAGGATGAAAAAGAAAGTACGGGGTCTGCTCAGAGGGCAGGAACCTTAAAGAGAGAATCTGTAACAGAGTAAACTGCAAAAGGATAAAGGTATGAGAAGACGAGAACAGTACAAGCATTTATTGAATCTGGCGGCAAACTGCATAATGCTGGCTCTGGAAGCGGTTATGTTTGGATATCTGTGGTATGAGATTTATTATCCCATGCTGGAGAAAGCCAACCGGCCCTGGCACAGGGGAAACTGGGCGGTAATCGGGATCTACATGCTGATTCTGTATTTTTTTACCAGAACCTTTGGGGGATACCGCATCGGTTATCTGAGGATTACCGATATCTGCCTGTCCCAGATACTTTCCATTTTCTGCGCCAATGTGATTGGCTATCTGCAGGTATGTCTGGTGGCAAACGACTATATGCCGGCCCATCCCATGCTGATGCTGACCGGGACGGAGCTGATGGTTATACTGCCGGGCGTATATCTGGTGCGATTTATTTACACCAGGCTTTATCCGCCCAGAAAAATGATTGTGATTTACGGAGAGCATTCTCCCCAGGAACTGATTGATAAAATCAATGCCCGGAAAGACAAGTACAATGTATGTGCCACAGCCAGCGTGTATCTGGGATATGAGGAGCTCTATCTGAGAATTCTGGAATATGAGGCGGTGGTGCTCTGTGATTTGCCCACCAGTATGCGCAATCCCATTCTGAAATTCTGCTTTGATCAGAACAAACGGACCTATATTACGCCGAAGATTTCAGACATTATTCTCACGGGTACGGAGCAGATCCATCTCTTTGACTCGCCCCTGATGCTGTCCAGAAACCGGGGGCTGCCCATTGAACAGCGGTTTGTAAAGCGGGCCATGGATATTGTGCTGTCGCTGATTGCCATTGTGATTTCCTCACCTGTGCTGCTTCTGATTGGCCTGAGTATCAAATTATACGACAGAGGCCCGGTATTTTACACCCAGGAGCGGCTGACCAGAGACGGAGAAGTATTTCGGATTATCAAGTTCCGCAGTATGCGGATGGATTCCGAGCGGGAAGGGGCGCAGCTTGCAAGGAAAGACGATGACAGGATTACGCCGGTGGGCAGAATCATCCGCAGAACTCATTTTGATGAACTGCCTCAGATTTTCAATATCCTGAAAGGAGAAATGTCTTTTGTAGGTCCCAGGCCTGAGCGGGAAATTATTGCGAAAGAGTATGAGATGGTGATACCGGAGTTCAGTTTCCGCCTGAAAGTCAAAGCGGGACTTACGGGGTATGCCCAGATTTACGGAAAATACAACACTACTCCTTATGATAAGTTAAAACTGGATTTAACATATATCGAGAATTATTCCTTCTGGCTGGACATCAAACTGATGCTGATGACCTTTAAGATTATTTTCCAGAAGGAAAATACGGAAGGAATTGACAAAAAGCAGAAAACAGCCATTCGGAGGCAGAACTGAAACAGAAAGAACACATGGAGATAACACATGGCGAACATGGAGCGTACGGAAAAAGAATGGAAGGATGAACGAATCAGTATCGTAATTCCTGTTTATAATTCAGAAAAATATATAGAAGAAACCATTCAGTGTATTCTGGCGCAGACCTGTCCGGACTGGGAAATTATTTTTGTGGATGACTGTTCAAAGGACAGAAGCGTTCAGATTATTGAATCCCATCAGGCCAGGGACAGCCGGATGCATCTGTACCGGAATAAACAGAACATGGGGCCTGCCTTTACCAGGAATCAGGGAATTGCAAAAGCCTGCGGCCGGTATCTGGCCTATATGGACGCAGATGATCTGTGTGACCGGGACAAACTGGAAAAGCAGCTTCGGTTTATGAAAAAGACCGGCTGTGCATTCTGTTTTACCGGTTATGAATTTGCAGGCCCGGATGGAGTGCGGAATGGAAAAGTGGTTCATGTTCCCAAAAAGATTGACTATAAAGGGGCGTTGAAGCGCACCACAATTTCCACTATAACCGTTATGTTTGACCGGAATCAGATTCCCACGGATGTGCTGACCATGCCTCTGAATGCCAGAGGAGAGGATACGGCCACCTGGTGGAAAATTCTGCGGCATGGGTATGTGGCTTATGGAATTGATGAACCTCTGTCTGTTTACCGGAGATATCCGGGCAGCAGGTCTTCCAACAAGCTGGATGCAGCCTGGGGAACCTGGAAAATGTATCGGGAATGCGAACATCTGTCCCTGATAAAAAGCAGCTATTATTTCAGTCACTATATTTTAAACGCGATAAAAAGAAGAGTGTAATCTCAAACTTCCATCACATTTACCCGCTACAATAACAGGCGTGTAATTTCGAAAACAGGTATGATTCGGGCAGGGAATAAGCAGGATTGAGGCCGCATTCTTCATTTCATAAAAGTATTGCATATTTGAAAACGGGCATGTATAATGTGAAAGGAGAAAAATGGAACAGACTTTATGGCAGAAAATGCAGAGAGTGAAATGGAAAGACCTGCGGCATATCCTTTTATTTCTGCTGGCATTGCCGGTTTCACTGGTATTTCGGAGATTCCACAGACACATGTGGCTGATCTGCGACAGTGAAAATGAGGCCAGAGATAACGGGTACTGGCTGTTTCGCCATATCGTGAAACACCATCCGGAGCAGCCGGTGGTCTATGCTATCAACAGGCGTTCTCCAGATTATCGAAGGGTGGCCAGCCTGGGAAAAGTCATACAGTTTGGCAGTTTTACCCACTGGATATATTACTTATCGGCAGAAAAAAATATCAGTTCCCAGAAGAGCGGAAAACCCAATGCGGCAGTCTGCTACTTTCTGGAGGTTTACGGGTTTTATAAGAATACCAGAATTTTTCTGCAGCACGGAATCACCAAGGATGATATGGAGTTTTTGTATTATAAACATACCAGAATGCGTCTGTTTGTCTGTGCCGTGGAGCGGGAATATCAATATGTGAAAAGCCGGTTTGGGTATCCAAAGGGATGGGTACGGAAACTGGGCTTCTGCCGGTTTGACAATCTGAGAGATACCAGTGAGGGAAAGCGGCAGATTCTGGTGATGCCAACCTGGAGAAACTGGATCGGAATTACCACCTCGAAGTCCTATCAGTATGAAAACGTGGATGATTTCACCAGTACGGAATATTATAAGAACTGGAATGGTTTTCTGAACAGCCCTGTACTCCGGGAAATGCTTGAAAAATTTAATGCAGAATTAGTTTTTTATCCCCACAGGGAAATGCAGAAATATGCAGCGTATTTTTATCCGGAGCATCCGAAAATCAGAGTGGCGAAGTGGCCGGAGTACGATGTGCAGGAACTGCTAAAGGAATCTGGTCTTCTGATTACGGATTATTCCAGTATTGCCATGGATTTTGCCTATATGAAGAAACCCCTGCTCTATTTCCAGTTTGATTATGAGATGTACCGGAAGGGACATTACCCGGAAGGATACTTCAGTTATGAAAAAGACGGGTTCGGCAAAGTCTGCAGGACGCCGGAACTTCTGTTTCAGGAAATGGAGAAAATTCTGGAAGAAGACTTCAGAATGGAGGAATCATACCGAAGGCGTGCGGAGGAGTTTTACGAGACTTTTGACGCCGGAAACTGTGAGAGGAATTACCAGGCCATCAGGAAACTGTAAAGCCGGGGTGCAGAGGTGAGAAATGAAAAGATTTATTGAAGATTTTAAGAAGCATTACAAATACAGTGTTTATTCCGCAAAGTCGGAGCTGAAATCAGAAATTGCCAATTCCCATCTGAGCTGGCTGTGGTGGATTTTAGACCCCCTGCTCTTTATGATGGTGTATACCTTTATATCTGTGATTGTATTCCGGACATCAGAGCCTTATTTTCCGGTATTTGTATTTATCGGCCTGTCCAGCTGGAAGTTTTTTGAAAAAACGGTCAAACAGAGTGTGAAGCTGGTGAGTTCCAACAGCTCCATTGTGTCCAAGGTATATCTGCCCAAGCATATTCTGATTTTTGTAAAAATGTATGCCAATGGCTTTAAAATGGCTGTTTCCTTTGTCCTGGTTGTGATTATGATGTTTGTTTACCGGGTGCCCCTCAGCCTGAATATTCTCTATATTATACCCATATTTATCACCCTGATTATGTTTACCTTCGGCGCCAGCACCATTATGCTGCATTTCGGAGTGTTTGTAGAGGACCTGTCCAATGTAATCAATGTGTTGTTAAAGCTGGTATTTTATATGTCCGGAATTTTTTATTCCATCAGCAACCGGGTGAAAGAGCCTTACGGTTCTCTTTTGCTGAAACTGAATCCCATGGCCCTGTTTTTAGACGACCTGCGGGCATCCATGCTGTACTGCGAGACGCCCCACCGGAAGCTGCTGCTGTTCTGGTTTCTGGCCAGTTGTCTGGTATCTGCCATCGGAATAAGAATCATATATAAATACGAGAACAGTTATGTGAAGGTGATTTAATATGGAAAACAGCAGGAACAGTAATGAGAATAATATTGTAATTGACGTAAAAGATTTAAAAATCCGTTATCGCTGTCTGAATAAAATGTCAATCCGAAAGAGCCTTTTGAGCCTCAAAAAAAGTAAAATCGAAATTTTTGAGGCAGTGCGGGGCATTTCCTTCCAGGTTCCCAAAGGAGAAATTATGGGAATCGTGGGAAAGAACGGAAGCGGCAAATCCACCCTGATGCGCCGCGTGGAGCGCCACGCCCAAGCAGCCGGACTGGAGACGCAGCAAGTGCTGTGTTCCGGTGACCCGGACTCGCTGGACGCGCTGATCCTGCCCCAATTGGGGGCGGCGCTGGTGGATGGGACGGCGCCCCAGGGGGTGGTGACGGGAGGACACTTTGGGGGACAAGCTGTTTGAAATGACAGGCGTAACTGCTCACCCTTCGGGCTTGGAGGCCCGGAGAAAAAAGGCCCTGAATAATGAAAGCAGCCGTTCCTCTTCAAGGACGGCTGCGCGGGAGGTGAAGATTGCAGATTGATTGCGAACGCTATGAAGAAAAAAGGACTTTTAAACGAAACAAATCAGGCAAAAACGCATGATTTACAAAGGTATGCAACCGGGGGATGGTAACTCGTCGGGTTATGAGCCCGATGAGCCTATTTTTCCATAAACTTTAACATTGAATATAGCAACCGATAATCGAACTTTTTTGTTTGATTGTCGGTTTTTTGATATACTTTTCTAACCATAAATCACGGTCAAATGGCCAAAAGAAATTGCAAGATAATTGCAGAAAGGAACATAACTATGATAACAGGCAGACTGGTAGAAGTCAACGACAAATACTACGCGATCCTCAACTTAAAGCACCCGGATGGGCGGCGACTCCAGAAGCGGTTTGACCTGGAACTGCCTGTACCCAACAACAAACGGCGGGCCCAGGAAAAGCTGAACGCCCTGTGCGCGGAATACACCCGTAAGCAGCAGGTGGAGCAGAACCACCCCAACGTGGTGTTTATTGATTTCGCGCTGGCCTGGATTGAGAAACGCAAGCCGGAAATCTCCCCGTCCACCTACCGCAATTACAGACACATGGTAGAGCATCATATGCGCAACTGCTTTGGCGATATGCCGCTCCGGCAGATTTCCTTCTGGGATATTGAGGACTACTACAGTTTTCTTGAGTTCAATGGGCTGTCCAGCACCACTGCCCGGCACCACCACGCCCTGCTGAAGTGCGTTTTCCATGAGGCACACAGGCTGGGAATCATACAGGAGGATCCGACAGAGTTTTTGAAGGCACCCAAACGTCAACCTCCGAAGGTCAGCTATTACTCTTTGCCGGAAGCACAACAGCTGATCGAGGAGGTCAAGGGCACCAAACTGGAGGTGCCGGTCACGTTGTCGCTGGCCTACGGGTTTCGCCGCAGTGAGGCGCTGGGCCTGCGGTGGGAGGACATCGACTTTGAAGGGAACCGTATCGTTGTACGCCACACGGTAGTGGAGGGGATTGAGGAGGACGGCAGGCGGATCTTGGTGGAGAAGGACACCATGAAGGCCAGGGCGTCCCGCCGGACGGTGCCTCTGTTTGAGCCCATTACCACCATGCTGAAAGGCGAGTGGGAGAGAAAGAAAGGGCTGAACCCCACATTTGTCTGCTCCGACAGCAAGGGGCAGATGATGAAGCCAGATGTTCTGAGCCATGACTTCAAAAAGTTTCTGGCGGATCACGGCCTGCGGCATATTCGTTACCAGGATTTACGTCACAGCTGTGCCAGCTTACTGCTGGCAGCCCACGTCCCGCTGATCCAGGTGCAGCACTGGCTGGGGCATGGTTCCATGCTGACCACCGCAAACCTATATGCCCATCTGGATCCCAGTTTGGTGGATGAGTGCGGGGAAGGGATCAAAAAAATTTAGCGCAGACTGTTTTGCGCCAAAGCAAATGCTGTGAGCCATATTCTCCTTGACGCGCCCTGCGATGGCGAGTAAGATTCTCTTATAAGGCTATTTAACGCATCAAATGGGGGGCGGTCGTCATGGAAATTACCGAACAAGAAAAGCAGCGTATGAACGAAATATATTTTGCCCTGTCCACAAAGCAGGCGCAATTATTTCACGGGCTGTATCATCGTGTCTTTGAGCTGAGTACCGGTTTCTACAACGGCCACGAGCACCAGGCCCCGGACGGTACTTGGCAGACGGACTACTATCCCATCCCGGTGATTTCGGTAAAGGGCTTCTGCGATGTGGAAATCAGCCCAGACGGCATCTCCGTCACTACGAAGAAAAAGCGAAAGGATGCGCTGGACTACTCCTTTGAGAAACTGAAGGGCTATTCGTATGAGGCTTTTGGCGTGGAGGGCTATCTGGACACCTTCTACCGGGACGGCATGACCGTCGCAGAAATGAAGGAGAACATTTCTCACAGCAAGGAGCGGGAAATCGGCTTCTGCTTCTCCTTGCCCTGGGACATCGACGGGGAGGCCATGTATGAGTTCGCGAAGCTGCTCCGGCAGGAGGGCTTCTACTATTGAGGGGGTGACCCTATGAATATTCTGGATAGGCCGGAATACGGTTTTTTGAAAACCGGCCCGCATCTGGGGAAGAACATCATCTTCCTCACCTACGGCGGCAGCTACGCCTACGGCACCAACGTGGAGGGCTCCGATATCGATATCCGGGGCTGTACCTTGAACAGTAAGGTGGATCTGCTGGGCATGGGTGATTTTGAACAGGTGGTGGACACGGAAACGGACACCACCGTGTACTCCTTCAACAAGCTCCTGGACCTGCTCATCAACTGCAACCCAAACACCATCGAACTGCTGGGCTGCAAGCCGGAGCATTATTTCATGCTGAGCCCCATCGGGAAGCAGCTTATCGACCGGCGCAAGCTGTTCCTGTCCCAGCGGGCCATCAGTTCCTTCGGCGGCTATGCGGGCCAGCAGCTTCGGCGGCTGGAAAACGCCCTGGCCCACGATGCCTACCCCGCCGAGGTGAAGGAGCGGCACATCAAAGGCTCCTGCGAGAACGCCATGCTCTCCTTCCGGGAGCAATACCGCACTTTTACCCCGGAGCAGATCAGACTGTCCGTGGGTGAGGCGGGCGGACGGCCCCAGGTGCTGGCGGATATTGCCATGGAGCGGGTGCCCCTGCGGGCCTTTACCGGGATGCTGGGCGAACTGGTGGAAATCACCCGGAATTACGACAAAATTCACTTCCGCAACAAAAAGAAGGACGACGCCCACCTGAACAAGCACGCCATGCACCTGATCCGGCTCTACCTCATGTGTCTGGACATTTTGGAGCGGGAGGAAATTGTCACCTTCCGGGAGAAGGACCACGACCTGCTGATGGATATCCGAAACGGGCGCTATCAGCGGGCGGATCACACCTTCAACGATGATTTTTATGACCTGATCAACGAGCTGGAGCGGCGGCTGGACTATGCCGCAAAATACACCTCCCTCCCGGAAGCGCCTGACATGGCCGCCATCGAGGCATTCCAGATGGAGGTCAACGAGAGGGTGGTGCGGGGTGAAATTTGACATTCCCGCC
>OFEZ01001641.1_pt1 | contig 11514 bp, 12 predicted proteins | sample 1521241 | NCBI WGS metagenome assembly OFEZ01 (sample SAMEA3504099, study PRJEB24116) | mouse gut metagenome | biome: mouse gut; feature: mouse-associated habitat; material: faeces | place: Denmark | collected 2011
TTGCGATACCTGCCAATATTGAAAATCCTTTCATGATTGATTACTCCGATATATTATGGAATTTGTAACGCAACCAGACAATGCCATGAGGCATTTGCTCCATTGAGATAAGCTCAAGGGCTTGTCCATCGGCTGGTCGCTCTTCCGAGTGTCCAAGGTATTCAAATATTGATGGTGCTGTGGTAAGTCCGTCTATTCCAGGATAGATCACAAGGCTCAATTCATTGATAAGCCCTTGCGCAAGCATCGCGCCGTCAATTATGCCTCCGCCCTGCAAGGATACGGTTTCTATTTTGAAATGTTCCCGAACCAGATCCAAGCTTTTACGCAAATTACGTATATCATCAGTCACTATATAGGAAACTCCTTTTTCCTCCAGAGAAGCGAGATAGTCATTCGTGGCATTTTTCCCGAGAATTACAAGTATGTTATCGCCTCGCAGACAATTGGAAGTGAAGAATATATCTGCATCGGGGTCAATGGTGATAAACAGCCTCGATGAAGTTCGGTTGCCCACAAATACCTTTCCGCTTTCGCCCACCGGTTCACCTTTGGACATGAATTTATATGGAAAAGCCTCACGTGCGGTAGCTTTTCCGAACATCCACGCATCAGTGCCGAGGCTCTTTCCGATGGCGGCATATTCTTTGAACAGTTTGGCCGGATTTGTGCCATCGAATGGAGCGGTCCAGCGTCCGGGCAACAGACGCCCATCGACTGAACTCATTATGTGACATATTACTTTTGGTGTCATATTTTATTATGCTTTTTGTGATTCTACAATTTTAGATCCTCCAAATACATCGCTCATCGGTATGCTTTCGAGTAGACGATCTATAGTATCGACTTCATCTGTCGACAGATTTATATCAGCAGCCCCGATGTTCTCTTTCAGGCGGCAAAGGTGGCGTGTGCCGGGGATAGGCACGATATACGGTTTTTTACACAGCATCCATGCAAGGGAAATCTGCGCAGGTGTTGCATGCTTTTCATCAGCGAGCGTGCGGATAAGTTCAAACAGCATCTCGTTTTCTTCAAAACTCTCCCGTCTGAATTGCGGCATTGCCGCACGATAATCATTCTTGGGGTTAAATTTTGAATCGGCAGTATAGAAATCCGACAACAACCCGTTGGCAAGCGGAGAGAATGCGATAAAGCCCACATTCAATTCCTCAAGCATCGGGAAAATATCCTCATGCCACCGGGCCATCATCGAATAGCGGTTCTGTATAGCCGTCACAGGGCAAACGGCATGAGCACGACGGAGATATTCTTCAGTAGTTTCCGATATACCCCAATGGAGTATCTTTCCCTCCTGTATCAGTTGCGACATAGTATCTGCCACAATTTCCGGCTCAACTTCAGGGTCTATGCGGTGTTGCAGATATAGGTCAATATGATCTGTCTGCAATCGGCGGAGAGAACCATCGACAGCTTTTCGGATGCTGTCGGGAGTTGAGTCCGGTATCAGAGGATAAGGCCCCGGTTCATGGGATTTGTCGAATGTAAGACCGAATTTTGTTGTGATCACAACCTTATCACGGTAAGGCTTCAATGCTTCTCCAAGCAAGTCCTCATTATCGTGAGGATTTGTATCCGTGCCGTAAATTTCAGCGGTATCAAACAATGTGTAACCCATCTCCACAGCATCTGCAAGTAGAGCTTTCATTGTCTTTTTATCAGCTGGTGCGCCGTATGCGTGGCTCATGCCCATACATCCGAGACCGACAGGAGATACTGCCAAGCCTCGAAGTTTTCGTTCTGTCATTATCTGATTATCTTAGTAGTCTTGTTGCCTGATTTCACTATATATACTACCCCACTACCGACAGTATCGGGAATGTCATAGCCCTCGTTCTGCATACTGCGGAAAGCAAATGCACCTCCGGGGTTAAGACTGCCATACTGTTCGTTGATGAGGTCAATCCAAGTCTGTATGCGGCTTTCATTGATAGAGCCGCTTGTCAATCCCAGTCCTTCGAGATGATTGGCGTCAGGAGTCATATCGACAATAGCCTGAAGGGTTTCATCACGGTAGGTTGATGCGTATGTGGTAAAGGGGACAACTGTCTTCCCCTCAAAATCGTAGCTTTCCGCAAAGGTATGGAGAATCATGGGAGCGGTATGCCACCACACGGGGCCACCAAGAAAAACAACGTCATATTCATCCCAGTTTGCAACACTGTTTTTTATGGCTGGACGGGCATTGCTGTCGCGTTCCTCCAATGCGACTTCAGTGCATGGGGTATATGAGGTCGGATATGGATTGACCGGCTCGATTTCAAACAGGTCACCCCCTGTGATTGCCTGTACCTGCTGAGCCATGCGGCGGGTTGTTCCTCCCCATGAAAAATAGGCAATCAGAACTTTTTTCCCTGAAAAATAATCAGAGCCTCCTCCTTCGCCCGGTTGTACAGGTTGGGGCTGTTCGGGCATTTCAGGTTCATTTGCGCTGCATGATGTGAAAGTCAACAGCATCAGAAGTGAAAAAATAAAATGCTTCATACTCGTTGTGGTTTTAGAATTTTACTGATACAACGGCGAAGCCCTCGCGAGTCGGAATAAAGCGCTTGTCGGTCACAGACCGGTGCGCGTTGGCTTGCCATTATATCCGACCGCAAAAGTACAGACAGACTGCGAAGTTGTTGTTACTCTTTTTTCGGCTCGTTATTCCAAAAATTCCGTTCTCCGAAAAAATGGTAAATCTTACCGCAAATATTGTATGTCCCGAATAAAACACCGATTGTAGTTTTGCATCGTGAATAATTATCTAAAATCATCAATATGAAGCACCTTACTTTAATCATTGTGGCACTTGTCGCCATGACCGGACTGTTGGCAGCCTGTACACAAAAAAAACAGGATTCCGCAGCTACAGCCATTGAAAACAACAGCAACGTAATGGTTTGCTATTTCTCTGCCACAGGTACCACTGAAAAAGCAGCTCAACGTATTGCCGACCTTACAGGTGGAGCTCTACATAACATAGCGCCGGAAGTAGCATACACAGATTCCGACCTCAATTGGCGTGACTCACTTTCGCGCTCCTATGTGGAGATGCACAACCGCGATTTCCGTCCGGCTCTTAAAGACTCAGTAACAGATATGTCTGATTACAGCGTTGTGTTCATCGGCTATCCCAACTGGTGGAATACCCACCCTACTATAATAAACACGTTTATTGAATCCAACAATCTGCAAGGCAAAACTATCATTCCTTTCATGACTTCCGGCGGGAGCGATATCACCAACAGTGAAAAAGAGCTACATGAAGCTTATCCCGAACTCAACATCGCCAAAGGGCTTCTGATGAACGGAGTATCGGATGAAGAGATTAAGGAATGGCTGAAAGGAATAGGAGTATAAGGCGTTATCAACCGACAAAAGTGTAAGACGTACCGAAGTTTGTAAAAATCTTCCGACCACGCTATTTGTTTAATCACTGTGTCTTCGAAACGGCACACAACTCATATTAAAATGAAAAGTAAACTTATAAGCATCTTACTCATGGCAACATCTGCAATTAATTTTGGTCCGGTGCTCAAGGCTCAGGATAACCCTTGGGGACTGGTTTATGAAAACGCCATTACCGAAAACGTACCCGGCAAAGTGAATATCCATCCGGTAAAATACAATCTCGACGGCATTGAAATAGTCGCAAATGTCTATACTCCGGCAGATTACAACCCCGATGAAAATGAATATCCGGCAATTATCATCGCACATCCTAACGGAGGCACAAAGGAACAGGTTGCAGGACTGTTCGCTCAGCGAATGGCAGAAAAAGGCTATATAACCATTGCCGCCGATGCCTCATATCAGGGTGCAAGCGGTGGCGAACCACGCCACACTGACAAGCCTTATTTCCGAATCAATGACATTCACGGTATGGCGGACTATATCTCCAAATATCCCGGCGTTGATCCACAGCGAATAGGTGCATTCGGCATTTGCGGAGGAGGTGGCTATACCCTCGGTGCGGCAAAAAGTGACAAGCGTTTCAAAGCGGTGGCTACACTCAGCATGTTCAATTCCGGGCGTGTACGTCGTAATGGCTTCATGGACTCAGCTATGCCCACAATTCAGCAACGCCTCAAGGACGCTTCCGATGCGAGGGAAAAGAGAGTCACCACAGGCGAAATAGTGTTTACAGGCGATATGAACTTGACCGATGAGGAAATTGAAAAACTTCCGTTCGATCTATACCGTGAAGGCGCGATATATTATAACCGCACCCATGCTCACCCCAATTCAACATTCCGCTACACAATGGAAAGTCTGATGGACCTGATGACTTGGGATGCGACTGACCAGATCAACATTATCAACGCCCCGCTACTTATGATGGCCGGAAATAAGGCTGATACCTTCTACATGACCTCAGATGCTTTTGAAAAGGCAACAGGAACTACCGACAAGGAATTGTTTCTTATTCCGGGTGCAACCCATATCCAGACATATTATGTCCCTGAATACGTCGACCAAGAAGTCGGCAAACTCACCGAGTTTTTCGGAAAGAACCTTTAATCCCCCCCCATTTCTTTATGAACCGATTGATTATCTCGTTTCTTGCATTTTTACCTCTAATATGTATGGCAATGAACATAGATGATTTCAAACAGCCCTATCCCGCAGGAACCGCGATGGATGGTAATCCTAATTTCATCGGCACGGCATGGCTCTATCCATTGAGTCATGAAAAGGAGCTAAACGTACCGATGTTTAATGTTACATTTGAACCCGGATGCCGTAACAACTGGCACCGTCACAGCGGTGGTCAGATACTTATCGCGACTGCCGGCGTAGGCTATTATCAGGAGAAGGGCAAACCCGCCCGTCGCCTGTTTCCAGGCGACATCGTAGAGATAGCCCCCGGCGTGGAACACTGGCATGGAGCGGCTCCGGATAGCTGGTTCGCTCATCTGGCTATAGAATGTAATCCTGAGAACAATGAGGTCACTTGGCTCGGTCCGGTCACTGACGCCGAATACCTTGAGGCCACAAAAAATCCCGAGAATGTAACCGAACTCACACCCCGTCAACAGGCTATTGTTGCAATCGCTTCGTATGCTGCAATCGGTGACACCGACGGCTTGACAAAAGCTCTTGAGCAAGGTTTGACAGCAGGAATGACAGTCAACGAAATCAAGGAGCTGCTGATACAAGTATATGCCTACTGTGGTTTCCCTCGCTCTTTGACAGCTCTCGGTGTTTTCAAAAATCTACTCTCTGAGCGCATGGCAAAAGACATAACCGACCCGGAAGGCGACTCAGCAACAGTGGTAAGTGATATTGACAAGTACGGTCAAGGAGCGGAAACGCTGAGCAAACTTTCAGGAATACCTGTCGATGCCCCGGCACCGTGGTACGAGGATTTCGCGCCCGGAATAAACACATTCCTAAAAGAACATCTTTTCGCCGACATCTTCGGTCGCGGAGTACTCCCCTACACCGACCGGGAACTTGCCACTGTGTCTATGCTGACCGCCCTCGGCGGAGTCGAGCCGATGGCAACCGGCCACATCGGCATCTGCCGTCATCTTGGAGTCACCACACCGCAGTTAAACTCACTGTTGGACATCATTGAGTATAATATAGGCCCTTCAAAAACAGAACCCATCCGCAAGATTGTAAACAGATGAGGAAGTTAATAACTCTAATAATATCAGCTATGGCAATAACATCATCGTTTGCCGAAGGCATTGTGATAAAAAAACAAGGACAATTCCCTGTTGGGGGCACCACCATACAGCGCGAAGGCACTTTCAATCCCGACACGTTTGTCGGCTGGGCTGAGCAAGACCAAGCCGGACAAAGTTATCGTTGCGATCACGCGTTTGCCCGCTACCAGATACCTGCCAATGCCAAAAATATGCCGTTGGTGTTCGTGCATGGTTATGGCGGTGACGGAGTTTGTTGGGAAACTACGCCTGATGACCGTCCCGGTTTCGCAACTCTCCTGCTTGCCGAAGGTTATCCGACATACGTTCTCGACCTCCCCGGCCGCGGACACGCCTCCCGCACAAGCTCCACTGTTACGGTCGAGCCGGTAGCAGACGAAATGTTCTGGTTCGACATCTGGCGCATGGGTATCTGGCCCGAATGGAATGAAGGCATACAGTTCCCGAAAGACTCTCTCAGCGTCAGCAACTTCTTTCGTCAGATGGTTCCCGATCTGAGCAATCATCAGCTTGATGTTCCGGCACTCGATGCAATGGCAAAGAGAATCGGAAAGCAGGTGCTGGTGACGCACTCCGCCGGAGGTTTCCCCGGATGGATGGCAGCTATGCGCAATCCCGAAGTAAAAGGTGTCGTTGCCCTTGAACCCGGAGGTTATGTTTTCCCCGATAGTGAAATTCCCGCTCCGCTACCCGGCCTGACCGGAGGCTTGAAAGGGGTAGGCGTGCCGATGGAACAATTCCTGGAGCTTACAAAAAAGCCGATTGTTATTTACTTTGGCGACTACATCCCTGAAAGCAACGCCACCACTCTTGGCGGAAGCAACTGGGAGGTGAGATTGAAGATGGGTCGTGAGTTTGTCGCGGCAATCAACCGTCACGGAGGCGATGCCACTCTTATACTTCTTCCCGAAATCGGAATAAAAGGCAACAGCCATTTCCTCATGCAGGAGCTCAACAATGATGTGATAGCCAAACTCGTAGCTGAGTGGCTCGATATGAAATTTCAAAAATAATTCGTAACTTTGCCATTATAATTGGCAAATTATGGCAGACGATAAATTATTTGACAAAATCATCATAACCGACTCCATGAGCGAGATAGCCTCCGAAAAGATGGAAGGCTACCTCGCTCATGCTTTGTGTCTTGACGGGAGCATGGAATTTGATTTCAACGGAAGGCATTTCACTTTCGGGCGACATGACCTGATGATTGTGCGCAAGGGTGGACTTGTCGACAATATGCACATCTCTGATGATTTCCGGGTAATGGTTATCTATATTAATTCCGGGTTCGTTGAGCATTGCACCCCGCAGTCAAACTACGGTATGAAGGGACAACTCGCGCTGTTCATAAATCCTGTCATAAACCTCAATGAAGCGCAATTCGCTCTATGCCTTCAGGATTTTCAAGGTGTGAAATACCGCTATGACACCACCGGATTTGTCTTTTATGAGGAAAGCATCCGCTGCGCTGTACAACTGATGATACTCGATTTCTTCGACTTCCATGCCTATAACTATGGTGAGGACTCCATCACGCCTCAATATGCCACAGTGATGAACAAATTTTTCGCCCTGCTCGACAGCGGCGTTTATCGTGAACACCGCGAGGTGACATATTATGCTTCCGAACTCTGCATCACACCCAAATACCTTTCGGAGATATGCAAGAAAGTGAGCGGACATTCGGCCAACTTCTGGATCAATCGCTACACATCGCTTGATATTTCCCGACAGCTACGCAACAAGAGCCTGACATTCGTCCAGATTTCCGACATGTTCCACTTCTCATCTCCCGGCTATTTCAGCCGTTACGTTCAGAACAACCTCGGCATGAGCCCCTCCGACTACCGAGAATAACGCGAGATCTGAAAGAAAAAATGAAGGCGCAACCTATATCACATGGGCTGCGCCTTATCTATGAAAAAAAGTAAATGGTCGTCAGTTATTTATAGGCAACCTTTGGATAACCCGGCTTCACCGGAATACGTCCGTCGTCCATTGCTGCACTGTATGCCAGCCATGCTACGATTGCCGCATTAACTTTCAAATCATCCAATGACAAGCGTTCGTATGTATCCATTGTTGTGTGGTAAGCCCTGAAATAATCCAGCGGGTCTTGAATGAATTGAAATGCCGGAAGTCCAAGGCGAGTAAAGCTCACATGGTCTGTACTGCCAACAGACATTGGCGAAAAGGTGTCAAAGCCTAACGAAACCAAGGGCTGTTTCCATGCTTCAAAATATGGATATGCCATATCGTTCTCTTCCATATATACACCTTTGAATCGACCCGAACCAAAATCCATGTTCAGGTACAGTGCGAAGTCATCGTATTCCGGTAACTTTTTCTTTTGCTCCTTATCGTAGAGCTTATGGTCGGCATAGCCTCTTGAACCATACAGACCTTGTTCCTCTCCACCCCACAGAGCAAGGCGGATAGTACGACGAGGTTTTATATCGAGGGCATTAAGGATGCGCATTGCCTCTATCATTGTAATGCAGCCTGAGCCGTTGTCAGCACCACCTGTTCCGCCGTGCCAAGAATCAAGATGTGCGCCGATAAGCACGACTTCATTTTTGAGCTTTGGGTCTGTGCCCGGTATCTCGGCAATGATATTGTTGATTTTCTGATTGTCAGTAAAAGTGTTTCTTACATCAAGTTCCATTTTTACCTCATCACCGCCTTTAAGTAGACGAACCATTCTGCCGTGGTCTTCGGTGGGCAAAACAATCTCCGGGACAGGCTCAGGATCGCCTACTTTATAATTTACACCTCGTGAGCCGGGTATATTGAAACTCCCGTCGCCCACAATTACAGCCAACGGACGTTCTTCCTTGATAAGCGAGTCTATTGCCTGTTGCAATCCCTTGTTTGAACCGTACGACCATCGCCCCCACGGATTTGAAGGGCGATTATCCTTTGTCATTTCGGAGAGTTCCTCATCGGAATATCTTTTTGCCATAGGACGGAACGAAAGTTCATATTCCCTTGCGATTGGCATAATGACAATCTTTCCGCGGAGTTTTCCGCGATAGTTTGATAATGAAGTCGTATCGATTGCTTCTAATAGGATGCAATCACCTGTAACCAACCCATCGGTACTCCCTGACCATGCTTTGGGATTTGCAGCGAAACTGCAATAGTATGGAGCAGTCATAGCTACATAGTTCTTTTCGTTGTCCCACCCGCCTTTTGCAAAATCCGATGCAAACTCGGTGTGAACATTGTCGAAGCCAAATCCTTTCAAGGTTTCTGTCACAAGCTGTTCCGCTCGCAATTTTTGTTTTGATGCCGCAAGACGCGAACCGAGTTTGTCAGTGATGAAATGTGATATGCCTTCGACCTGAGAGTGATTGAATGCCTGATCTTTTACCCTATACGCCATTTCTTCTGACTGGCGTGTCTGGGCATTTACTCCTGTCGCAAGCAAAACTGTTGCGACAAGTGCCACGATACTTTTTGCCATTGTTATTTAAGTTTTAAGTTTATATCATCGAGCCATTGAGCTATGCCGGTTGTATCTCCTTCTTCTGAGATAAAACCGTTGGGGTGCAGTGAATTTGGTGTTGCGTTCACAATTTCGAGCAATGTTTCATGAGGAAACATATTTGCGTATGAACAAAATGGAACCACAATCTTGCCACTGAAATCATAACCTGATTTTTTAAGAAATGACAATATGGGCATTGGTACGGTATGCCACCAGACGGGTCCACCGACAAAAACCACGTCGTACTTGTCAAAATCAGGAATTACGTCTTTCAACGCAGGGAATATGCTGTCATTCAACTCTTTCTTGGCTTCTGATGCGCAATCCTTGAAATCTTCCGGATAAGGTTTCTTTCGTTCAATACGATATAGTGTGCCATCAGTGTGTTGAGCTATAGATGTGGCTACCTGTTCAGTATTTCCGCTTCGGCTGAAATATGCAACCAACACTTTTCGTGTCGTATCAGGCAATATCTCATCACCGATATAAAGAGGTTCTTTGGAACCTGTGAATTTGCTACAGGCGCAGAATATTAGTCCAATAAGTAATATGGAAGTATATTTTGATTTCATATCAAAAAACTTGAAGATAACTTTTTACAAAGTTATTTCATTTAATTTGTTGCGATTTAATCAAAATGTCGGTGTATGATACCTATTTTTCATATTCATTATTTCAGGTGCGTTTTTTTCGGAAAAATAGGAAGAACTCACCGAAATAAATGTAGGGACTATCCGTGGATGCCTGAGTAATTTTGCATATTGAAAACCTGATAATTGGATTTTTAATATGAGAATGAATCTCTTTTTATTGTCGGCAGTCGTTCTTTGTGCGTCTTGCGCGGAAGATGAAAACATTATCAAGAAGGAGGATTTGATGAAACCGAACACAGAAACATCCACTGGCAATAACAATGATGCAAATAATGTGCCTGCTGAAAACAGATTTACTGTTAATTCAACGGTTGCTGAGGTCATATCGGAGCCTGCATTCGGAAAATTCGGCTATCTGTTGTTTCCTGTTGACCGCAATGTGTCGCGGTCTATGACGCTTGCGCGTCTTTCCGCATTGGGCATCCCGACCGAGTTTCATGTCTATGAAGGATTAGGACATGGATTTGGTATTGGCACAGGAACGGTTGCAGACGGATGGGTTAATGATGCTCTAAAATTCTGGCAAAAGAATATGAAAATTGACGGAGGTGTTAGCCGCGTGCATGTATCTGCCGATTAGAAAACCGAAAAAAGTGTGATTTTTACCGATTTTTTATAGGCACATTAAGCAAAGGTTGTTTGTTATGGTACTGAATTTAAAATAACGAGATATGAAACATAGAATATTAGGAACGAGGTCACCGCTTGAGGTATCCACTGTCGGACTTGGCTGTATGGCTATGAGCCACGGCTATGGGGAGCCGGCAGATAAGAAAGAAATGATAAAACTTATCAGAGCTGCACATGATTTAGGCGTGACTTTTTTCGACACAGCGGAGGTGTATGGTCCTTATACCAATGAGGAACTTGTGGGTGAAGCGCTTGAACCTATCCGACAAGAGGTGAAGATTGCCACAAAATTCGGTATAAGTATGAATATGGACGATTTCAAGCAAGTGCTTGACAGCCGTCCCGAAACTATCCGTAAGTCAGTCGAGGGTTCGTTGAAGCGTCTTCGTACAGACCATATCGACCTTTACTATCAGCACCGTGTTGACCCAGATGTCCCGATTGCCGATGTTGCCGGAACAATCAAAGACCTTATGGATGAGGGTAAGATACTCCACTGGGGATTGTCGGAGGCTGGAGTGAATACTATCCGTGAAGCAAATTCAATTTTGCCACTTACAGCCGTGCAGAGTGAATTTTCACTTTTCTGGCGTGAGCCTGAAAGGAACCTTCTGCCTGTTCTTGAAGAACTCGGCATAGGTCTTGTTCCGTTCAGTCCTCTTGGAAAGGGATTCCTTACCGGTGGCATAACCAAAGATACAAAATTCGGTAAACACGATTTCCGTTCATCAGTGCCACGTTTCCAAAAGGAGAATATTGAAGCTAATATGGCACTTGTGGAGTATGTCAAATCAATCGCTGAGAAAAAAGGGGTATCGCCTGCTCATGTCGCCATATCGTGGATTCTGTATCAGAAGCCGTGGATTGTGCCTATCCCCGGCAGCCGAAGTCTCAAACACCTTGAAGACAACATTGCAGCAGCCAATGTAACCTATACACCGGAGGAATTAGCTGAGATTAATGCCACTCTCGACACAATAGTCATCCAGGGTAACCGCTATAACAGCAACAACCAATCCCATATTGGGAACTAATTGGCAAATATCATTTTGAACAG
>OFEZ01001646.1_pt1 | contig 11469 bp, 8 predicted proteins | sample 1521241 | NCBI WGS metagenome assembly OFEZ01 (sample SAMEA3504099, study PRJEB24116) | mouse gut metagenome | biome: mouse gut; feature: mouse-associated habitat; material: faeces | place: Denmark | collected 2011
TGGGTGTGACCCAGTACGACGGCATCACCTACTGCTACATGTTCGTCGGAATCCCCAACAGCGTCAACTTCTATGCTTAGCCCAAAAGCAACCAAGAAAGGCCGTCCAGTTACTTGGACGGCCTTTTCTCGTGGTAGCAGAAAACAGAGTGCTGACAGGAAGATATAACGCCAGAGAGCACAGATTTACTGCTCAAATATTACGTACCAGAAAACAAAGAATTAAACCCTGCTATTACAAGTCCCACACGGCGTCTAATGCCAATGCTACGCTTTCCGCAAGTCTCACCGGCACCGCATTCCCGATCTGCTTAAAGGCAGTTGTTCGTGATGGTACACCTGTAACAGATTCAAAATAATAGTCATCCGGAAATGTCTGAAGACGTGCAGCCTCCCTGGGTGTCAGTGAGCGATTTTGGGTTGGATGGATATAGTAGTGGCCATCTTTACTCATATGGGCAACAACAGTTTGAGAATACGGGAGATCTTGTGCAACCACTTTAAAACGATCCAAGAAAGCTTTCGTATTTTTATGCGTCTGGAGCCGTATCGGTAAATCACAATATCTTATACGCCTGTGATTGCGGACCCATTCGTTTGCAACAATTTGATAAATTTCGAGATCCTGCTCAGTATTTGGCCGAGCCCAATGCAGTGTCACAGGTTGTCCAGCCATCTCTTTAATGTGCGCATCATATAGATAATGTCCATGGTAAGGGAGCGTATCTACAAGAGCAGGTTCACCTCCGCCTGCAGTAATGGCAGGTAAATCTGACAACAGGTCACTAACCATACACTCAGGATGAATTTCCACAATTTCAGGATAGAAATTATGGTAGTCACCATGTTTTCCAATCAAAATAATGCGCTTTCGGTTTTGCAAAACGCCATAGTCTCTTGCATTTAATACCTTGTACTCCACGGAATACCCGCACTCCGCAAAACGCTCTCGCATCTTGTCAAAGTGAAGTCGACCATCCTGGTCTTTTGCTGAGAGCAACCCCAAAACATTTTCAAAGACAAAATATTCAGGTTCATATCTTTCCAGGAATTCAGCATAAAGAGTGTACAGATAATTTCTTCTGTCACCAACCATTCCTGTCGCTGAACGAGCTCGACCAACAACAGAATACGCTTGGCAGGGAGGTCCACCCACAATCAAATTCAGATGTTCTCCATTCAAACAACGATCCACATCCGCAAAAACATCTTCCAAGTTGTCCTGTGATATTTCATAATTCAGCACAGAATTCAGCACATCATCAGGAATTTGGGCATAAAATTCATCCCTGGTGATTTCCTGGGCGAGATAGCGATTATAAATTTCGGGATGCCTTTGTTCCCGCAACCATTTATACGCCATTCGTGTTTTTAGTGTATAGCATGCTGCCATGTCCATCTCGATATGGGCCACCGGATCAAAACCAGCACGCAAAAATCCCTCAGACAAGCCGCCGGCCCCGGCAAACAAATCCAGATAGTTTGGCATGGCACTCACCTCTTTGTAATATTGATTACTCTGTTATTATACCAGGTTATCCTTCTGATTTCAACCTTAAACGTCCCCTTTGTTTATTGATCGAGAGGTGCTATAATCAGATTGAGAGGTGCTGTAATATGGCTGACAAACTGTCCCGTGAAAAACGAAGCTGGAATATGTCACGAATCCGCGGAAAAGACACAGAAATCGAAATCAAGGTGCGAAAATACCTGTTTTCACAGGGGTTTCGTTTTCGCAAAAATGTTGCTGACATGCCTGGAAAGCCAGATATCGTACTTCCCAAATATAAAACTGTTATCTTTATACATGGCTGCTACTGGCATCGGCATACAGGTTGTAAAAATTGTACTACACCCAATACCAATCGGGAATTTTGGCTCAAGAAGTTTGAGAAAAATATCCAGAACGACTCAAAGCACAAGCAGGAGCTGGAGGCTGCCGGATGGAAAGTCCTCATCCTGTGGGAATGCGAAATTGAAAATGATTTTGAACGCTTGATGGATAACCTTGTTGTGGAGTTACATTGCACTGCTCAACCGGGATAACTCTCTATTCTGGCTTTTTCCAGAATCTGTATGATTTTTGTGCACTGCTTCTCTGAGGGAAACTTTCCCTGTTCCATCGCAATAGCCGCCTTCACAAAGGAAATATCCATTGGTGTCAGCACACGGTTCTCCACGCCCCATTTCAGCAAGGCTTTCCAGTTCTCTGTCCCATACTCTGCTACTGTCACCATAGCAGACACCTTGTTGTCTTGTTTTTGAACCTCTCTGGCCATTTTTTCATCTTCTTTCAGGACAGAAAAAGGAACCAATTCTTTAACGAAATCATCCCTCAGTGTGATCGGGAGCGCTTTGACGCCGTTCCAGCACGATTCACGTTTGGCCCACTCTGTAACATTCTGAACCTCACGCCTCGGGTCAGTCAGGTATTCATAAACTCTCTGCGCTATTTCTGCCATCTGCAATTCTGTGGCATGGGTAATATTCTGACGGTTCCACACACTGCGGAAATCAAAAGCCATGTCCGAATAATCCCTTTGAATTACATAGAGAACCATCGACAGTGTATAGGCTACTACCTGCGCTTTGTAGCCCAACTCATACCAAGGAGCATTCTTCACAATGCTATCTGTCTTTTTAAACAGGATATTGAGAGCAACAATGCGTTTAAAAAAGTCCTCATTGAAGATGGTATTGCGTTTTTCCCACTCCTCTGTTGCCCAATTTGCAAATTTCATGAAGTTCTTTTGGGCTCCAGTAGAAACCTGATGAGGAAGCATTCTGTACAACTCATGATATTTTGCAAGATCTGTCTTGGTAAACATTTGTGACTTCGGGTTTCTGGCAAGGAACCTGTTTTTTTCGGCCTTTGTCATGTGTGCCTGTTCCTGGCGATACTGACCACGCGCTCGCTCATAGTACCAAACTGTACCATACTGGTTGCCCATAACCGCTGGTGCGATCAGACGCCTGGAGAACTCCTCCATACGAATGTGGAACGCATGATTGGAAAAGAAGTCTGCATCGCTGACCTTGTTTTGAGCATTTGCGTATTTGGCGATATTCGGAATCAGACCAATTGCCTTTTCGGGCGTGACCACCGACAGTTTCATGGGAACAAAAATGTTCTTCAAATCATCTGCGCGATCTTTATCATCTAAAAGCGCAGTTGCTAATGACACCGTAGTTTGACCACCGTTTACGATTTGAAGACCCGTAATTCCCACAATTGAAGTTCCGGACTGAGATTTCTCCAGTTCCACTTCCGACGCTGTGGCGGCAATACCATTATTGTAGGCAAAAAACATACTCGGCTCATTCAGAATCGTATTGCGGATGCCTTTGTTTATTTTCCCTTTCACCGTCAAAAAGGAGCGGACATTTCCCTCCAGGAGACGACCTCCATATGTATTATAAAGGTCAGCAAGTACCTTCCCTGGAATATTGCAAAGGTAGGCGGTATATTCGCTGGTACTCCCCGCCTCCAGGCAGGGAATACCGTTTTCAGAAAAGTCTTTCAAACAAATAACAATGTCCTCTTTCCCGGATTTGGATGCCTGCAACGCCTGTAACCGCGCAATATCCCAAATGTGGTACTCCACCGGGATACCATCTATCTCCGCGCCAGCAATTTCACTGATACGGCTGCTCATTACCATATCTGTCAGAATGAAAAATTTGAAACGGGATACATGGGCATAACGGTTTTTGATATCCACCGCAAGTCCATAGCCGGGAGAACTTTCCTCCGCATTTTTCAGGAGAAAGCCAGAACGTGATTCCTCCACAAACGCCTGGGCTCGTCGAAACCAAGTATTTGCTCCTGTAGCTGTAAGTGTCTCTATATCAACACTGTCAGAAAACGGACTGATTACAATCTTCAGGCAGTTGTCCAATTCATCAAAACAGTAACCATCAATCTGAATATTTCGTCTACTGGGACCAACACCTTCAAACGCAACCTGCTCAAAATCCCCAAATTCCTCCGCATCAGTCAGAGCAGAGACGTACAACGCCAGAAATTCCTCGTGCGGAGTAGTTCCATTCATGGTGGCATTCAGGTGGACTTCTTCCAGCAGGTCAGCCCGGAATGTATTTACATCCATATAGAAGTCACTCCTTCAGCCATCTTTCTATCGCAGAGAGCGACAGGAACCAAGTAGCGTTCACCACGCTGGTCTGTACGCTTGCTCGCCTCAAGCATGGAAAATCCCTGCCAACGCGATACTGGCGAATCCCGTTCAAACGGTAGACGTACTCTTCATATTCAGGCCGAGGGTAGAACCCCATCTTCAGCAACAGGTTGCTGAAAGCGGCCTTGAGCACATCTGTTCCCATGCTGCCCATCAATTCCCAGAAAAGGCTGTTTGCAGTGAGTCGTTGTTTATCTATCGCGCTGGTCTGATCAAGCGCCAGAACGACCAGTGTACCCTCTGCAGCACAATCCAACTGCTCAATCGAAGATATCCGTATCTGCTCCGCATCGCTTGTAGTTGCCTTGACCTCGTACCAAGTATCCGGGAACACAAAATCCTGGTCCGCCATTTTTGGCCCCATCCACGCCTGTAAAGACATCTCTTTCCCGCACCGCGGAATCAGCACATCCCGAAGGAAAACCATCTCACCAATCAATCCTTTGATTTCTGATTTAGAGAGAAGATCGCCTCTGGATGCCGAAAGCATCTCCTGCCAGCCGATGTAACGCATGCATATAAACTCCGGGCCATTGGCCGGATCCTTGAGCACCTGTGATGCCATAATCATGTCATCACAAAATTGCAGGAACAGATTCTTAAACTTATTGTCCACCAGCGAAAAGGAAAGCGCCCATTTGCCGTCTGTGGTCCGCCTTCCCACAGTAACCTCTATCACTTTGGATGAAATCAGGCTTTTGGGCTCCACCGAACTGATCAACAACAGCGTATAACGGTGCATCTGGTCGTAGCCGCAATACAAATCCAGCAAATGGCCGGGGTCTACGCGTTGGAAAGAGTCTATTGCAGAAAGGCTGTCAAACAGTTCCCGGGAACTTTTCATGTGGCATCCTCCGTTAAGGTTTCATCAATTTCTTCAAAATCGTCACCATCCACGCCAAACAGTTCTCGAGATTTGACGACATTGATTTTATAGGTGAATGTCTGCGGTTCTTTCCCATCAATAATCGGGATTCCAATGCTCAACCCGATAACAGGTACCGGAGTTGTATGAATCACAGCCGGTTTGCGGGTATCTGGATCATCCTGTTTTGCAGCCAATTCCACAGGGTATATGACCAATAATGGATTTCTGTTAATGCCGCTTTTGAAATAAGCGCCTTGTGACAACTCTTTATCTGTACCGACACGGGTACGCTCTCTTGCCCCAATTTCCTTTGCTGTATCTTCGGTCAAACCTCCCTTGGCATGGTCTCGGCTGCCCAACCTGGAATTCTTTCCGGACATTTGCAATGCTCCGCCTTTTTCATCCCGTATAGCAAAGCCTCTGGTGACAGCGTTTACCTTGAAACCCGGAAACTCAACCTCTCTTCCTTTACCACCGGCAATCGTGACATCCCACAACTCCATAGTGCCATCTGTATTTTTCTCCATGAGATGTATAAGTTCGTCAGTATGGAAATCTGTATTCATACCGTGGCTGGAATACATACTCAGGAAATCCAGAATATCCTCTTTCTTAACATCCAAATACTGGGGAGCTTTAAGCGCAAGCTCCGGATCATCCTTGTGTAAAGTATAGCTGTCCTTCAGTTTTTCGAGAAACTCCACAGTAAGCTCTGCATTCCTTTGAAGCGTGGCGGCATCTTTATGCAGATATGGTGTTTCCACCACACGTCCGCTCAAACTGACTGTCATACGATAGTCCTGTGCGCTCTTCATCTTGTTTCGGGCAGTTACCAGAAGTGCTGTAATATCAGAGCGGACACAAAGCCCAAAGTCCTCCGGGGTACGGTTTGCCTGTTGCATACGGCGTACTTCACGTCGCAGTTCGTCTGTAGCTTCTGATATGTAGCTGTACCATGTAATTGCCGAATCTGGCATCCAGACTTGGCAGATGTCATCGTATCCTCCACGATAACCAAACCAGCGTCCCATCTGCATCAACGTGTCATACATCATGGAATTGCGGTAGAAATAACTGACGCAAAGGCCCTCCAATGTTAACCCGCGGGAGAGGCTTTGCCCACCCACTGCAATCAGGCGCAGGCCGTCTTCAACCTCATCATAGTTGAGATTTTTCGGAGCATTGCCACCGTTGATGACACGTACTGTAATGGGCATAACGGCATCCTTCAATGCACGTTGAATCTCATCCCACGAAAACTCAAAGCCAGGGATTATCGTGAAGTGCTTGTCGAAGACCTCTTTCAACAACTTGAATGTATCGTATCCCAGAGCAACATTGCCAAGAAGATAGTAGTTCTGGATTTCCCGCTGGGCATTCCGCACGAATGCGTCCACCGAATTAGCAATTTGATTCTGAACACTGATAAATCGGGAAATATTAACCATCATGGTGCGATGGGTTTTCTCATGACCGCGCAAATCACGCACTGCATTCGCAATAAAGAATGAAGCGATTGCCTCAAGGAGGCTTGGCGAAAATGCGCTCATGACTGAGCCGTTTTTGTGTTTGATAGGCAAATACTGTTCACAGTCATCATTGGGCTTCAACAGGTATGCGTATGGAGCATTCTCCTGGAAAATATCCCTTGCGCCGATATAGTTGGACGGTGCCTCTAATGCGTAAATGAAATTTTTGGGGAACAAGTCACTCTCCAGCATCTCAGTCTCAGAGTCTGGATCAATAAAGATATTGGCATAAGGCGTCGCTGTAAATCCCACATAGTCTGCCTTTACAAACAGGCGAAGCAACTTACGAATCGCCGCGTTAATTGCCGTGGGATCACCAGCATCTCTGGTGTTGACCGAGGCATTATCTGCCTCATCGTCTATGAGCAGCATAGAAAGGTCAATCGTCTTTGTTGCATTGTTGGCATTGTAGAAACGAAGCCACTGCTCCAGCTTTTCCAGTACACTTTTGTTCTTTTTCAAAACGAAAATAACGGGAGCGCTGATATTACTTAACCGACCTACAATTTTGTTGGCAGTAGCAGCATTGAAGTCACCGGATGTGGATGTAACCGCCCAGCCACTGACGCTGGGATCAATGCACCCGACACCAACCCATACATCGTTCTTGTTGTCACGGGTAAAGGCAGTGCTGTCCAAACCAATGAAGCCTGTGTCAATGCGTCCCTGCGTCTGGCGGCGGAGTTTCTCAATAACACCGGTCAGCAGGATGATGACCCGGTATCCGGCATCTGCCGCTTTATTGATCAGCCCAATATAATTTGACGTTTTTCCGGACTGCACATCCCCTATACAAAGCCCTCGACGCTGAAAACCCTCTGTCTGTTTTGGATTCCCCAGAAGATCCATGATTTCATCCGAGGAGCGATCCAATTCATCCAGAAGTTTGCCATTCCATCCCTGTTCCTTCTGAAGATAAAGGCGATAGCGATTCCAAAAAGAGGGCGTAATGGATGCTTTTGCCGCATTGTACCAGGGGATGTGGTTCTTTTCCCGGACACAGGCTCCCCGGTCAATCCGAACAGCCAGTCTGGATTGCAGTTCCCGAATGACCTCTTCTTTCTCTGCATCCGTCAACGGGCTTATCATCGAAAAAACATTGACACAGTTGATGAGTGCCTCCTCTGTAACTGTGGCATCTGCGCTGAACTGCATCAGGGTTTGTCCAATTACCTTTTGCTGGTTTTCAGTCATCTGCATATACCTCCCGGATTTTTGAAACTACTTCTGGATATTTTACGAAGAAGTCCACCTGATCCATTGTTTTCAGAAATTGAGGCAAGTCTCCGCCCCCTGAAATAATTTGCTGAACCATTTGATCTGCAATCTCATAGGCAGCATCAAATTCCATAGTATGGCCAGTTATGTCGGACTCATTCTTTGCGAGATGATAGTAAACGTCTGCGTAGGGAAAAGAATCCTCCAGCATCCTGGAAAAGGCGTCCAGTAAAGACAGCCCTCCCTCATCCATGTGGTCTTCCAGCATTTTATAGATGGGGACATCCCTGTTGATCCTGTAACGGAAAACTCCTCTTTGATCGAAAGGTTCCCAGATATGTGTCAATGCATCTGTTTGAATGTTTCTTCCCCGATAACGATACACCCGTTCGCTGCGACCAACTGCATTACGAACAATATCAGCTAAATTCTTTTTAATAAATGATGGCAACGCAGCTGTAGATTTTTTGATGTCGATCTTCCAGATGGAATCCAGTGAGTTGGGAATATCTACCCTAACTCGAGCCAACTTGCCCAACTCGTTCTGCCGTATCAGGCGGAACCATGTGCCCCAGATAATCAATCGCCGGTTTCGATATATGTAAAAGCCCTGTTGCTGACGCAGATCATCAGTGCCGCCAATGCTTCGAATATCCTTTGCACTCAACTTGCTGGCGAAAGGAAGAATGTAAGGCTTAACTCGAATTTCCTCTCCGTTTACTCTCAAAAGTTGCTCTGTCATAGGCTGTGTAGCCGGGTGACGAGTCAGGAAGGGATCAGCTCCTGTTATCGCATCACCATTAAAGGTAATGCTGATGCGGTTACCAACACCTTCTCCGTTCAAGAACCGGTGAAATACCAAAGCAATATGTTTCCTTGTCAGATCAATTTTTTCATCGAAAGTCTGTTGGACATTTACAGACTCTTGTTGGAGACGATCAAATTTCTGCCACAGGACCACTGTACCAGACTCATTAGTTTCCAGAAACAAATGACCGGGCAAGTTTTTGACCTCTTCACCGGACCATAATTGCAAGGACCACTCCCCGGTCTGAATGATATAATCCAGATCCCAACAGGCAGCTGCGATTTGTCCATCCCGTTTGCTTATAACAGTGACCTTCCTGCACCGGGACAGGGAGGCTGTTTTCAGGCCAAGGCCAAAACGTCCCAAGTCATCCTTGCTTCTGACGTCGCTGGGACTATGGCTTCCGTAGCGCATAGCTGTCTCTTATTCAGATTCAGACATTCCACACCCGTTGTCTTCGATACACAGCCATTGCGGATCTTTAGACATGAAACATACGCGGATATCTGTGGCACCCGCACTGATGCTGTTGTCGATAATATCTGCTACAGCAGTCTCAAAGGAGTAGCCAATTGAACGTGTAGATTCGACGAGAACAGGAGCATACGGTATAATGATCTTGTCTTTCATGGCAACACCCCCAAGGCACTCTCGATGTTATTTGTGTTATTTTACCATAAACACGCTGGAGTGTCTATGCTGATATTACAAAGTTCCCTATAATCTCTCAGAAAGATTACTTGCTTTCGTCCCCTCCTGCACACTCTGTTGCCCGGTACACTTCTGCCTTTTGCCATACAGCACGCCATCTGGTCAATTATTCTACGATTGCACATCTGATACTAATCACCAATAAAAGCATTTAAAATCCAAATTCTCCCTGTAATGTGAGAGATGAGCTCAGGCAGGAGGGAGCAAATGGTAAGGCAGAGACGATCCACAACCTTATCCAAGGAAGGAAAGACCTCATTTTTAAAGCCCAATTTTCTGATTTCTTTCCAAATTTGTTCGATGGGGTTCATTTCCGGTGTATAGGGAGGAATGTAAAAAAGGACAATATTTTCCGGGATATCCAGCATTTTCGATTTATGCCAAGCAGCACTACCACAGCAAAGCAAAACGATATCGTCAGGGAATTGGTTGGACAATTCCCTCAAGAACAGATTCATACACACCGTATTACAATAGGGCATGATCAGGAAGCAAGATTCACCAGTCAGAGGCTCCGCTGCTCCATAGGCGTACCGGTACTCCCGTATATGGTGGCAAGGCACGCTGGGACGGGTTCCTTTTTCACACCAGCAGTATTTGGGCTTGTTGATCCTTCCGAAACCAGCTTCATCCTGGAACATCAGGCGTATTTTTCCACTATTTCCTCTGCGATTGTGGATTTCCGTCTGCAATTCCTTCACTTTTTCTTTAATTTTTTGAGTCTCTATGACCTCCTCACTGGCTTTTTTCGGATGCTTGCTCCGCGGCATCACTTTCCTCCAGCCGTGCCGGCGCAGCACATAATAAATCTGGCTGCCGCCAGTTCTATGTCCTACCGCCTGCTCATAGCTGGTTTTGATTTCGGATACTTCTACGATCTGTCCCTTTTCCGCTTTCTCTCGATACGGCTCCAGAAGGGATGCCTCTTGCTCCGCGCTCATATTCCGACGGTTTCCGCCGTAATGGTTTTTGGATATGGCTTCTATTCCCCCTGTCCGGTACTTTGCCGTGAGCTGAGTTATATAGGCACTATGGAACCCTGTCGCTGCCGATACTTCCTCCGCACTCTTTCCCGCTACTCTCAGCTCCAGCGCATACAGTCGTTTTTCTGCTCGCTTATCTTTATTCCTTTTTCGCGCTGCTGCTATGATTTGCCTGTCTGCTTCACTATATCGGTACATTTTTTCACCCTGCTTCAGTATACCTTTTCTTGCCGCAATTTTAAAGCGTTTTATAAGTGATTAGTATTATGATAATCCGAACGCTATCCTCCAAGTGGGGGATGGGTTCGGATTTATCATTTCTGTCGCAAATATCCTTTAGGCGGAAGTGAAAGGGGAGGCATCCACGCTGGATGTCTCCCCACATTATTACGATTGCTTCTCCTGTTGTTCCTTCCACTCCCTGAACTCCTTCTGTCCTTCTTCGCTCTCAAAAACTTTTGGATCTCCGGGAGCAGAACTCTGGCTAACGCCTCCACCTCGTGGAGCGGAATGCCGGTTCCATAGTCGTTGTGCTTCTGTTTCGCCATTCGTTGTCCTCCGTAATAAATTTACGAAAGGCGCATTTCCCCTACATTCACGACTGTGCTTCGACTATGAATAGGCATCCTCCCTTCTATCCTGCAATACGAAAACCGCTGGCTGTCCAGCGGTTCTCTATGGCTCTATTATAGGCGGTCTCCTCAAAATTGTCAAGCCAAGCATAGCAAATGGAATCATCCAACCGCGCTGCAATTTCTCAACAAGTTCTGTCGATTTTTACAGCTGTGGATGCCGTCCAGCTTTCAGTCCGTACGTCCGCAAATAGAGACTGTCAACCCGTTCTGCGGCAACGGATTCAGCGGTCGAATTTGGACAGGGTGGTATCCTTATACTCGGACCGCTTAAAACGGCCTCTATTTGTGGATGTAACGGTTTAGGAACCCTGAACCCCTTGCGAAATCAGGGGTTCGATGGACATATTAAGGCAATCCATACATTTATACAGGTGACCGCCTCCCCTTTCGCATGGGGCGCTGGTGGACTGTCATCAGTCCACCAGCGTCATGCAGAGATCGGTGCAAAAAGATTGCTAATTTATCAGATATTGTCATCCCGATTCTCAATGAAATTTTTCAACATCTGCGCCACTTGCGCCC
>OFEZ01001651.1_pt1 | contig 11449 bp, 9 predicted proteins | sample 1521241 | NCBI WGS metagenome assembly OFEZ01 (sample SAMEA3504099, study PRJEB24116) | mouse gut metagenome | biome: mouse gut; feature: mouse-associated habitat; material: faeces | place: Denmark | collected 2011
GCTTACAATCTTTCGGCAGGAGGTCCAATATTAAAAACAGATGCAGAAATTATTGCCATCACACCTATTTGCCCTCATACATTAACAAGTCGTCCGATTATTATATCGGCAAATGATAAAATTACAGTAGAAATATGCAACAGGGGAAAAGAAGATTTTATTATTAGTACAGATGGTCAGCGTTCTATGTCTTTAAAAAGAAGAAATGTAGTACAAGTGAAAAAATCCCAATATTTTACAACAATTATGAAAACAAATCCAGTTAGTTTTTATGATGTATTACGTGAAAAGTTAGGAAGATAAAGGGAGGATTGCAAATTATGAAAGTTGCAAGACATACAAAAATTTTAGAATTGATAGATAACTATGACATTGAAACACAAGAAGAATTGGCAAAAAGATTACAGGAGGCTGGCTTTACGGTAACACAGGCAACAGTATCGAGAGATATTAGAGAAATGCGTTTGACAAAAATTGCAACAACAAAAGGAAAACAAAAATATTCTGCAATATCTGGTACAGATTCTGAAATTGCAGAAAGATTGATACGTGTGTTTAAAGAAGCAGTGATTAAAATGGACTATGCGCAAAATATGATAGTAATTAAAACATTAGAAGGCATGGGTATGGCTGTTGGTGTTGCATTGGATAGTATGCAAGAAAACGAAATATTGGGAACAATAGCGGGGGACGATACTGTATTTTGTGCAGTAAAAACACAACAACACGCAGCAGCGATTGTAGAAAAATTATATAGAATTATACATACTTGAAAATAAATAGAAAAACTGCGTTTGCAAATAAAAATATTGGATATCAAGTAAATTACAATAGTGGGGAAACTTTTTTCACTTGTGAAAAGTTTCCCCAAGCCTCTTCAAAAACACGCTTGGAGCATAAAGACCGTGGGACGCTGTCCCACTGCCCTGCAAGCCCTTTAAAAAGGGCTTGAGCCCAAATTTTAAACGGGAACTACGTTCCCTTAGAAAATATATTTTAGTTCAAATAATTGAGCAAAAACGACAGTTTTTGCAATAAAGTTCTTTGTTCCACTTTCTTTTAAGAAAGTGGACGGAGTTTGAGGCAGAGCCTCAAGGTCTTAGGTTTTAGTTTTTAGGAGGCATATTATGCGACGTTTAAACAGTCAATTTACTACAAAATACATATCAGAAGCAGGCACAAGGGCAGAAAACAAAGACTATTTCGGTTTTGTGGAAATGGACAATGTTGCCTGTTGGGTAATTGCAGAAGGATATGACAAAGACACTACCATAAGCAGTGCAAAATTAGCAGTAGATACCGTTATAAGCGAATTTACAAAAAAGCCTTCTTTATCAAAAAGAACAATAAAGCGTTGTATCAAAGAGGCAAACAGACAGTTAAAATTGCAGAGCAGTAAATTTCATTTAAAAGCAAGTATATTAGTTGTAGTGAGCAATTATACAAAATTACGTTATGCTGTTTGTGGAAATTGTCGTTTTCATATATTTAGAGGTAGTAATATATTAGAAAAAAGCCATGACACAAGTTTGTATCAGGAAATGATACAGGAACAGGAAATTGTGGACGATGGTGAAAAGGGTATTGAGGAAAGTCGTAACCTTTTACAATATTTAGGAAAACAGGGACATCTTAAAATAAAAGTGTCTAAAAAGAAAAAATTGCAAAATGAAGATATTCTTTTAATGACAACATGGGGATTGTGGGAAAAAATCACTACTGTTGAAATGCTTGACACATTGGAAGATGCAAAAGATGCCGAGAGTTACATAGATGATTTACAGGATTTATTTTTAAGTAAACAGACCAATACGGTAAATAATCATACTATTGCTACGGTATTTATAGGAAAAGTATTTCAAGAAAAAAATTATACTCAAAAAATAATCAAAATCGCCATAATGATATTGATACCAGTGTTGATAATCACTGCAATTACAGCTTTTGTAAACTGGAAAGCAGAAAAAAAGAGAAAAGAAATCATTGCAACAGTGGAAAAAATAGAAAAAAGAGGCGACGGCTATATTACAGAAGAAGATTTTGACAGGGCATTGAGAGAATATGAAAGTGCGGTAGAGCAAGGAGAAGAACTCAAAAAGAAAACAGGTAAAAAAGGAAAACAAAACACAGCAATAAAAGAAAGACTGGAAGTCAAACAAAAAACAGCAGAATATTTGACAGATGGTGAAGAAGCATACAGCAATCAAGACTATGAAAATGCACAAAAAAGTTACAACAAGGCATTAAAAGAAGCAAAAAATAATATGGATTTTTATGATTTGCTGGACAAAGATAGCATTAAGCAAAAACAGGATTTTTGTCAAGATGCAAAATATATTAGCTCTTTGATTGATTTGGCTGACGCTCAGGCAGAATTAGCAGATTATATTGCAGCAGCACAAAATTATGCTGAGGCGAAACAGATTGCAGCAGAAAATGGTGATAATACAGCAATCAATGATATCAATTTAAAAATAAAAGAAATGCAGTCTAAAATGACAGAAGAAATGAAACAACAAATAGAACAACAGCAGGCAGAAGAAGAAAAAGCAAAACAACAACAGCAAGAACAAGAGGAGGCACTCAAACAACAGATAGAAACAGATGGTGCTGCTATAGAGTTAGAGGCTGACGCTTTACTTGCGGAAGGCAATACAGAAACTGCAAAACAGTATTATCAACAAGCTATGCAGATGTATAAAGATGCTGGTGTAATAGAAAAAGCGTCATTAGTGCAGAAAAAAATAATTGATGCAGATGCTACAGCAAAACAACAGCAAAATGATATTAAAACAGCAGAGGGCGACGCTTATGTATTAAATGGTGATAACTTTTTATTGGAAAATAAATTTGCAGAGGCAATAGAAGAATATAAAAAAGCAAAAGATATTTACAGTCAAGTGAAAAATACAGATAAAATGGCTGAGATAATAGAAAAAATATCAGTGGCACAAGTAAAACAAAAAGAAAATGATATTGCAGAGCAAAAAATGAATATTGGTGTGATTGAGGCAAGAGGTGACGAGGCATTGAAATTGCAACAATATGATAAAGCAAAAGAGTTTTATTTGCAGTCACAGGCTTTGTATCAGGGTATCAATGATATGGATAAAGTGGCTGAAGTGCAAGAAAAAATAAAAGTGGTGCAACAGTTGCAGGAGGAAATACGAAAAGCAAGAGAAGAACAGGGCATACCACAATAATACTGATAAACAGAGCAAAAACGACAGTTTTTGCAATAAAGTTTTTACCTCGCTTTTTTCAAAAAGCGAGTAGGAGTTTGAGGGTGCTGAATGTCCAGTGGACATTCGTCCAGCACCGACCGGAGCGAAGCGTAGACCAACGTCCTCAAGGTTCTAACAAAACATAATAACAGTATTATTGTGAAAAATTGTAATGTTTTAGTGAAAAGGTTTGAGGGAGTTAAAAAGAATATATTTATATTTGTGGACGTTGTCCACACCTACCAACTTTTTTGAAAAAAAGTTGGACAAAAAACTTTTGAATATGCGAACGGACGTTTAACAAAAAACTTTTCAATTTGCGAACGTAATTATGTTGCAGGGGGGCAAATATGCAATATTCTCATATATTAAAAAAACACATAGAAAAGCTATACAATGGCATTTGTACCATTATATACTATGAAAATGAACAAGGCTTAACGAACAACACAATAGAGTTTACAAAATATGAAAATATCCCCTGCAGATTAAGTTATGAAAGAGCAAAGCAAGGGGAGCAGACAGAAACAACAACAGATATTTCACAAATAATAAAGTTATTTTTACCACCAGATATTGAAGCAAACGAAGGGTGCAAAATCATTGTGACACAAGAAGGGGAAACAAATACATTTCTATGTGCTGGAAAATCAGCGTTATACGGCTCACATAGAGAAATTGTATTAAAATTAGAAAAGGAGTACGCTTAATGAGTGTAAAAATAGATATTTCTGATATGATTGCATTGCGTGACAGAATACAAAAATTGATTGATATAGATTTAGACGCTTATTGTAGTACTGTTACAAAACACGTTGCAGGTGAATTGATGAAAATTGCTATACAAAGAACACCAAGAAAAACAGGAGAGTTAGCTAGAGCATGGACAACAACAGATATACAAAAAATAGGAAATACATATCATATAGAAGTTATAAACCCTTTAGAGTATGCTGAATATGTGGAATTTGGACACGCACAGACACCGGGCAGATATGTAAAGGCAATAGGAAAAAGACTAAAAAAGGGTTGGGTAGAAGGTAAATTCATGTTGACAATAGCTGAAAGAGATTTACAAAGAAATTTAGACCAAATCATAATACAAAAATTAGAGGCACTCTTAATGGAGGCGATAAACGGTGGTAAATGAGCTGATACAAGCAATAGCACGCGCTATCAGAAAAGAATATCAGACGCAACATATTTATACAGAACAAATACCGCAATGCTTAAAAAAGCCTTGCTTTTTTATTCACTGTATCAGCAATGCAGAGAAAAGCGCTATAGATTTGAGATTTTTGGCACAACATACATTTTTAGTAAACTATTTTCCATTAAAAGGAAATGCGGAATGTTGGGAAGTACAACAAAAATTACATAGGCTTTTAGAATGGATAGCATTACAAGATAGCAGTTTGATAGGGGGTACACACAGACATACCGAAATGCATAAAGGAGTACTTTATTTTTTTGTAAATTATGATTTTTATATGTATAAACAAAAACAACCAGAAGAATATATGAAGGGATTGAAACTGTATGGAAAAGCAAGAGAAAATAAAAAAGTATTGTGATGAGAAAAAGGAATTGACATTTACAAAAAATGCAATACTACAAAGTAAGCGTTTTGCTGATAAAAGAGATATATTGAGTGCAATATTGAAAAAAGATAAATTGTATACTATTGTTGAAATACAAAAGTTGTTACAGGAAGTGGCAAAAAAGCAAATGAAATAATAGTTATAAATTGTAGTGTGAGAAGGTGAATACATGGGGACAATACGTTCCTCAATAGAGTTATACAACGGCTGGACACCCGCGTTACAAAGTATTAGCAATGCTATCAATATGACAATTAGTCATTTTGAAAAAATGCAAAGGGTATCAGGTAACAGTATTGACGTAGGTGCTTTGTCAGCGGCAAGAAATGAAATTAGAAACGCCGAGGCAACCATTGCACAAATGCAACAAAGGCTTACAGGTATAGACAGAACGGGGCAAAGAGTGTCGGAAGGAATGAACAACATAGGCAATGCGGCAAGTGTATCTGAACAGCACATAAAAAGTATGACGCAAGCGGTACAAAAACAGACAAATGAACTGACAAACATGACAAATATAACAGTACAGTCAGCATTGCAAACAACACAAGCATTACAAGGACAAACAAGTGCTATAATCAATATGGCAAGCATTACGGGACAGTCTACACAAAAAGTAATACAATCTTTTCAAATACAAACAAACGAAATGAAAAACATGGCAAGTATGACAGCGCAATCTTCACAAGCTATACAAAAACAAACAAATGAATTGATAAATATGGCAAATGCTACAGAAAGAGTAGCAAAAGCAACAGAACGTCAAACGGGTGCAACAATGAGAATGTCACATATTACAGAACAATCATTATTGCAAATTGTGAATGCAACACAACAACAAACAAGAGAAATTGTAAAATTGACTGAAACAGTAGAAAACGCTGCAAAAAAAATACCACCTCCTATTGATGGCAGCAGAAGGGCACAAAATGGTTTTAATAGAAGCTTAAACAGTGGTGCGCACAGTGCTAATAGACTCTTCAGCATTATAAAAAATATAGCCGGTGTGTATTTATCATTAAAAGGTATCAATGTTATAGGCAAAATTTCGGATAGTATCACATCACTCACAGCAAGACTGAATTTAATCAATGACGGCTTACGCACAACAAAAGAATTATCAGATACTATATTGAAGTCGTCATTTGAAGCGGGTGCAAGTTATACAGATACTGCGTCATCAATAGCAAAAATGGGTTTGAATGCAGGTGCAGCATTCAACAGCAATGATGAATTGATTGCATTTATGGATCAGGTAAACAAAACATTTGTAATAGGTGGTGCGAGTGCTATGGAGCAATCCAGTGCCATGTTACAGCTTACTCAAGCGATGGCGGCAGGTGCGTTGAGAGGGCAAGAACTCAACTCTATACTTGCAGGCGCTCCAGGTATTGCTAGAAACATTGAGAAATACATGGGCTGGGCGTCTGGTAGCATTAAAAAATATGCAGAAGAAGGTAAAGTGACTGCGCAGGTAGTTAAAAATGCTATGCTTTCATTTGCAGAAGAAACAAACCAAAAATTTAATAGTATGCCCGCAACAATATCACAAACATTTACAAGAATCAAAACACTTGCTTTAAAAAGTTTTACACCAGTACTACAAGGCATTAACAGACTTTTTAATCATGATAATGCAAATCAAATATTATATCAATGGGGTGCGGTATTTCAGTACATAGCAGATAGGGCAAACAGAACAATAGAAAAACTCAATAATATTGTAAATAGTGATGAATTTATTGCATTTTCACAGGATGTTATGACAGCTTTTGCAGCAGCGGGAGCAGTTGCAACATTCTTTTTTGATACTCCAGTAAATGGATTTCAATATGTTATAAATAATTGGGATACTTTTCGACCTATATTAGTAGGGGTTGCGGTAGCCATGGGCTTGGTGATAGCAGCGCAAATGGCTATGAATATTGCTATGTATGCCAATCCCATTACATTTTTTATAATAGGTATCACACTGCTTATAGTGTTATTATATAAAATGGTTAATAAAATAAATGAGGCAAAAGATACAACTATATCTGCAACGGGTATCATAGCAGGTGTAATAGGTGGATTTTATGCCATAGTATACAATGTTTTTGCTGGTGCATGGAATGTTGTTGCGACTTTTGTAAACTTTTTTGGCAATGTTTTTAAAGACCCTGTAGCGTCAATTAAAATACTATTTTTGGAATTAGGCAATGTTATTTTGTCACTGATACAAACAGTTGTACAATCATTGTCGGAATTGTTTCGTCATATACCAAGTATGTCATTTGTTGTAGAAGGACTAGACAAATTTGATAATTGGCTGTCACGTACACAAAATAAGGCAAATACATTGATTGATAAAATAAAAAATGATATGGATTATGAAGAATTTCTTGCTCCTATGGAATATAAAAATGTTCATGAAACAGTGGCTTATTTTTATGATAAAGCGGGAGCATTTGAAAAGGGTATCAAGCAATATATGGAGGATTTTAATCCTTTTGAAGGTGTGCAAGGTGTAAACGAGTTGTTAGCTGACATACTTAAAAATGTGCAAAGCAGTGCAGAAGATACAAGCAAAATCGCTGACGGTTTACAAAGAGATGATGAAGATTTAGAATTTTTGCGTACTGTGGCAAATATCAAATATGGTGATAAATATGTTATGCCTCAGGTAAAAGTGGAAATGACAAACAACAACAATATACAATCTGATATGGATTTAGATGGATTTTTTGACAGAAAAGTAGAAGAAATGACACAAATAATCAATGCGTCTGCGGAGGGGGTGCATATATAAATGTATCAATATTATATAGACGGCATTATGTTACCTGTTGCACCTCCTAGTATGTCCACCAAAATCAAAAATAAAAATACCACTGCTATGCTTTTGAATGGTGAAGAAATCAATATTATAAAATCGCCAGGGCTGACAGATGTTTCATTTACGGTACTTCTGCCCAATCAGCAATATCCTTTTAGTGTGTATACAGGTGGTGTATATATGGGAGCGCAATATTATCTGGATTTATTTGAAAAACTTAAATTGTCAAATCAACCTTTTTTGTTTTATGTTATTAGAACAGATGACAGCGGTAAAATAGTGTATCAAGGTAGTACAAGCGAAAATGAAAAGCCATACTATACATTAGAGAGCTATACCATTGATGAGAACGCTGAACAATATGGCATTGACGCAAGTGTATCACTATCACTTAAGCAATATAGGAGTTATGGCACATCAGCAGGCAGTATACAGATAGAACAATATGGGCAGAATGTTGCTATTTCAAATAAAAGAGATACTACAGGCAAACAAACACCCAAAAACTATACTGTAAAAAAGGGTGATACACTTTGGAATATTTGTAAAAAGGAATTGGGTGACGGTGCAAAATATAAAGAAGTGGCACAAAAAAATGGTATTGCTTCACCAAACAATATATATCCAGGGCAGATAATCAATTTTGAATTGTGATAAGGGGTGTCAAAATGTTTTTAACAGCAACAGATATGATAAATGCAAAGCTGATTGCGGAGGGTGCATTGAATGAGAGTGACATATTAAAATACATTATAAATCATGACATAAACAGCGCACAAAAGAAAAATATGCAATTAGGGGAACGATATTACAATGGTGAGCATGATGTATTACAAAAAGATTTTACATCTTCAAGAATATTAGAAAATGACGAAGCAACAGGAGAACAGCATTACAAATTATTTCGTAATGTAAACAGGAGCAACCACAAAAACATCAATGCATTTTTAAAAATATTGGTTGACCAAAAAACGGCTTATCTGGTAAGCAAAGAACCTACTATACGTGTAGCTGGTGCGGAGGATAATGCAGAAAAAAAGGCATATGAAAAAGTGTTGTGCGACTTTTCAGACGACACATTTAACGAAATGTTGCAAGATTTGGTGACAGGGGCAAGTAACAAAGGATTTGAAACAATACACATTTATTATGATAGTTATGGCAAATTGCAATATTGTATTGTACCAGCGAATGAAGTGATTGCAATATATGATACAAATAATCAAAAGGAATTGCAGGAGGTCATACGATATTATGATATTGTGGTAGTAGAGAATGGACAGGAATACACACGTAAAAAAGTAGAATGGTGGACAAAACATAATGTCACATATTACATTGAAAAAGAGAAAAACTTATATATGCGTGACAGCAATGTTAAAATAAACCCATCACCACATTGGTGGAGCGTCACAAATTTAGACGGTTTTGACAAAAAAAGACAGGCACATAGCTGGGGGCGAGTTCCTTTTTTAATACTCAAAAACAATAGAAACAGTACAACAGATTTAGAGCATATAAAAGGTTTGATTGACGCATATGACTTAATATCAAGTGAAGGCACAAACAATTTTTTGGATTTGGTAGAGCTGTATTGGGTAATTGCGGGGTATGGCGGCGAAACGGCTCATGCTATTGCAAAGCGTTTACAGATAAATAAAGCGGTACATATTTCAGACGCAAGTGGAAAAGTGGAAGCAAAACAAATAGAATTGCCTGTTGTAGCACGATTGGAATATTTAAAAATGTTAAGAAAAGACATATTTCATTTTGGTATGGGTATTGACACGGATAGTGATAAATTTGGCAATGCGCCATCGGGTGTCAGTTTGAAATTTCAATATACACTGCTTGACCAAAAGGCGGGTAATATGATATCAAAATTGAAAAAAGTGATAAAAGAGTTGTTGTGGTTTGTAACAGACGACTACAATAGAATACATGAAACAAATTACAATGCAGAAGACATTATTGTTGACATCAATAAAAATATCATCACAAATGATGTTGAAATTGTGAGCATGATACAGTCTAGTAAAGGCATTGTTTCAGATAAAACATTGCTTGCTATGCACCCTTTTGTAACAGATGTCAATGCAGAAATGCAGGAAATGGAAGCAGAAGAAAAAAGAACACTAGAAAAATTTGGCACTGATATGATGTCAAATGTTGAATGATGTAAAATAATGTGATATAGTGTATACAGGTGACTGTGATGGGGCAGTCAGCCTCCCTATACAAAGGGGGGAGGTGGATATTATGACTACATTTGAATGTCTATATATTTGTATAGCGTTTGCAACGCTAGTTGTACTTATCCTTGACTTTAGGTCAAAAAAATAACTGCCCTCATTAGCCCGAGGCAGCTATTTTTTATGAAATAGTATTATAAATACGAGGCTGACTGTTTGTCATAAAAAACAACAGCAGTCACCTACCTTTGTGATACAATTATAACATAATACTATAAAATTTGTAAAGCACTTGTTTGTTTATACGAGTGCTTTTTTTTATGCAATAAATGGGGTGGAGGGGTATGCAGAATAGCGAATATTGGGAAAAGCGTTTTATACTTTTAAATGAAATGCTTTTACAGAAGGGTGAAAATTATTTCAAAAGTGCTCAAAAAAATTATGCTGATGTTATGGAAAATATTGAAAAAGATATTAACGATTTTTATATGAAATTTGCTCATGAAAACAACATCACATTTCAGCAAGCGAAACAAATATTAACAACGAGTGAACGACAAGCATTTCAAATGAAACTAGAGGAGTATATCAAATATGGCAGTAAAAACGGTTTGAGCAAAGAGTGGATGAAAAAGCTAAAAAATGCAAGTACAGTGCATAGAGTGACACGACTACAAGCACTACAATATCAATTTAGACAGCAAATAGAAAAGCTGGAGGCAATAAAAGAGTATGGATTAACAAATACATTAAAAGATATTTACAAAGAAGGCTACTATCGCACAGCTTACGAAATACAAAGGGCGTCGGGTATAGGGAGCGCTTTTAGTAGAATTGATGAACGAAAAATTGAAAAAGTACTCGCCAAACCTTGGGCAGCAGACGGCAAAAACTTTTCTGAAAGGATATGGGGACAGGATAGAACACAATTATTATATCAGCTTGAGAATAGATTTTCACAAGGCATAATTAGGGGGGAATCCCCTCAAAAAATAATAAAAGATATTCAAAAAGCACTCAATTCGTCAGAGTACGCAACAAGAAGGTTGGTCATGACGGAAAGTGCTTTTTTTGCGTCAGCGTCAAGAAAAGAAACATATAACAAATTAGAAGTCAAACAGTACAAAATATTAGCGGTGCTGGATACAAAAACGAGTACAGTATGTAGGGATATGGATGGCAAAGTGTTTGACGTCAAAGACTATCAGCCAGGGCTAAATGCAAACCCTTTTCATGCGAATTGCAGAACGACAACAGCGCCTTATTTTAATGATGAATTTACACAACAACAAAAGCGTAGTGCAAGGGATAAAGATGGTAAAACGTACTATGTTCCTGCCAACATGACATACAAAGAATGGTATAACAAATATGTAAAAGATAATCAAAAGGTAAGTGCAAAAGATAATACAATACTGAAACAACAAAAACAGTCTATTAATAATGTAGGAAGTCTGCACAATCAACAAATGAAACAGCTACAGGAAATGGCACAACAGCAAAAAGAACAATTAGAACAACTGCAAAATGTCATCAATCAGCAAAAACAACAGTTATATGCTAATAATATAGAAATATTTAAAATGGAATCTACTAAACAATTAGAAAAATTAACAG
>OFEZ01001661.1_pt1 | contig 11388 bp, 16 predicted proteins | sample 1521241 | NCBI WGS metagenome assembly OFEZ01 (sample SAMEA3504099, study PRJEB24116) | mouse gut metagenome | biome: mouse gut; feature: mouse-associated habitat; material: faeces | place: Denmark | collected 2011
CGCCGCCATAATCAAACTCGATCTCATAAGGGGAAGTTCCTTCCACGATTCCCCGCCCATGACCACGGTCAATGCAGAGGTAGACAACCCGGTTCTCTGTATAGTAGTCGTGCCCACGCTCCGCAATGGCGCTGGTGACTTTCATTCCGCTGAGGTCGTCCAGCCGAAAGCTGTGGTCATCACTGCCGGACACATAGACGTCATCCTCTTTGTCCGGGGCCTTGAACCAAGTGATGATTTTCTCATAGGGGATCGTCTGGGGGCAAAGGATACCAGGCGGGAGCCGGCCATGTGGAGTTCTCCAGAGATGTGGGTATCCGCCACAGCGACCACCCGCTTATAATCGGAGAGCTTGATCTTAAAGCTGTAATTTACAGCGGTCACACGCCCCCGCAGGCCCTCCAGCTTGCCGTCCACATAGATAATATCCCCCACCTGGAGGTCAAACTGGTCGTTGTAGTAGGACAGATCCATTCCTCGCTTGGGGAAATAAACCTGCACCAGGGACTTTTTCGGTGCGGAGACTGGAGCTTCATCCTTAGAGCAAGTGATATTGTCGGCATCTCCTTGAATCTCATTCCAAAAACCAATTTTCTGCTTCATACAGAATCCTCCTTTTGGCATGGTGTCTCGCATTGTGCTTCCAGCTTACAGCAGGAGGTGTCCAATAAAACTCCCTTTTAATTTTTTGTTCCAATAGGAGCAATCCAGCTCACACTCTGCTACCCGAAGTTACTCTTCATCTGAGCAGTTCCAGTTCTGCCGCTCAAGGAGGGCTTTTACAGTTTCCTTCAGTTCATCACTGAAATCTTCCAGAGCTTCTATGCTGATCACATCATTGTTGATAAGCGCAATGATGTTGTAGATAAAATTTGTCCGGGTCATTTCTAGCTGGACGCCTGGATTTCTTTTGTCACTTCTTATCCGCTTATCCAGCTTCCAGAATTTTTCTGACGGATCACCATCGCCGCTCAGCAGTTCTATGTATTCATCGCATAGCCTGCCCATGTAGGCTTCCTGCCAGCTGCCGATTTTACTGCGGAAAAGGGTCCAATCCCGTTTTGTAAATCGCTGCTCCCCCACGACTTCACCCCCATCAAATCTGAATGAATGAACAAACCAAGCATATCACGGCATCGGTCGTTTATCAAGAAGAAAAGAATTTATGCAGACTCCATCTGCACAAATTGCCTCCGCCTCAGAAAAGGACAGCGAATCACCTCGACCCGCTGTCCTATCTTTGTCTATGGCACCTCAGTATCTAGAGGACATTCCCGCCGCCTGTGCCGCTTACGTTGTAATCATCGTTGTCTACAGCCACGGTCGTATACTGCCTTTTGATTTCCTCGCGCATCGTCCGCGCCAGATCGCCCTGATCCTTTGTCAGCTCACCGCTCTTTTCGACCGTGATTTTTGCGTAATCCTTGCCGCCCTTGCTTTTTGCTGATTCCAGCCGGAACGTTACCGCCATCCGGGTCAGCGGCAGGCCGCTTGAAATCAGGTGCTTTAACTGCTTGCTTACTGCCTTAAGTGATGTCGGCGGGACGGTCAGGAGATAAAGGTGCTGCCTTCCGTCCAGCATCAGGTAGATGCGGCGTGTGTTTTTGCACTCCTTCCCCTCGCCGTTCGCCTTAAATTCGTTGTATTCGCAGATGTCGCAATTGCAGACCGCCCCGGTTTCAAGCTCCACGCCCTGCTTCGCGTCCCAGGAGGAGCATACTGGCATGCGGTTTTCGCCGCCGTAATCCCCCTCCCAGCGGGCATTCATTTTATGGGTAAAAAGGATTACCCCGCGCAGCTCCTTCTCCATGTCCGGATCGTCCGGGTTGTCGCTTTCCACTTCAAATGCCTTGCTGTTTCCGGTCGGCATCTTGATCCGCCTGCAGTCAATGCTTCCCTCTTCGTCAAAATCGTCCAGCTCGTCTTCAATTTCCGCTTTCAAATCATCGTCCAGCCCCGCATACATCGGGATAAGGTTAAATTCCTTTTTCGTTGCCACTTCGTTCTTTGCCATCTTGGTATCCTCCTGTTTTGGTATAATGGTTTATGATTCACCGCCGCCGGATTCGCTTTCGCCTGATTCATCCATATCAAGCTTGGCATCCAGAAGGTTTTCTTCGACTTCCTCAAATCCGTCATTTTCTGCAATGTACTCTTCCAGCGGCGTTGTCTCCGGCGCGTTATGGTACAGGTCATCGTTTATCCTGTGCGCTTCCGCAGCCATCCGCACGGCCTGTTTTGCAACATCGGCCAGCGAATTTTCTATTGACGCCACCGCGTCAATTGCGCGGCTGTCTCCCAGCGGCATGATTTTCAGAAACGTTGTCATTCCGTTCCCGACTTCCTTTAAGGCTTTCGCAAGGCCGGAAAACTGCTCCGAAAGAAGCCCGTATCCCTCATACCTGTTCTTTACAAAATTATCGCCAACCCTTGCCTCCAGCTGCCTGTGCGCGAAAGTGATCATGATGCTTACATTCTCTTCCAGATCCCTTTCGGAATCCAAACGGCAGTCCATCTGGTACTGGCCGTTTTCGTCCATTTCCTTATACATACTATTTCACCGCCTTTTTCGCGCCTGCCAGGGCTTTCCGCGCCGAGTTCATCGTTCCTTTCCGTGTCTTTCTCCGGATTACCTTAAGCTCCTCGTAGCTTTTTACAATTTCTGCGACATCGTCCGGGATTCCCTCTTCGCTTGCCGCCGCCTCTTTCAGCGCGGATTCCAGCGAACGCTGGTTGATGGCTTCCTTGATCAGGAAGTCATATCCGTTTTCGTGCATGACCGCCATTTTATCAATGCCTTTTTCTGCAAGCGATTCTTCCGAGATGAAGGAATAGTGCGTTACGGTCTGCGGCGAGTAGCTGTAATCCCCATAGCCCTGTGACGGGATGTCATCGTCTACCATCTGTTCGACAATCTCTTCCTGAATTTTCTTGTATTCCTCATTGATCTCTTTCGTGGCTTCGGAAAGTTCGTCCTTCAAAGCCCGAAGCTCTTCATACCTTTCAATCAGCCCGATCAGTGCGCTTTTTACTTCTGCCATTTTGCATCCTCCTTAATTTAAAAGTTCTTTTATCTGTTCTATGATTTCTGAAAGCTCATCGTTCTGCTCCTGCGACAGCCTGTTTTCCACCCGGCTTGCAAATGCCTGCAGGCGGTCAAGCGGATGCGCGGCTTTCCTTTCCGTTTCCATTTCCTGTTTCTTAACCCGGAAGGCTTCCGAGTTTTCAATAATATTCTTTTTTGTTGACGGAACAATGACTGGTTTCCATCCTATTTTCCGGATTTCTTCTGATTCTTCCTGATTAGATACTGGAACGGCCTTTTCTCCATACTGTTCCATAAATTCTTCCGCAATTTCGTCCCTGACCGACATGCCGACTGCATAGTGTGATATGTATTGCCCGGCAAAAGTTCCAAGCGTATTTTTGGTCAGTTCCGCATCTTTCAATTCCGTAATCATATTTGAAACAAGCAGCTGTACGTCAAAGCTACTGACAAGATTCCGGTCGCGTTCCAAATGCACCAGCCCAGGCTTTATATCAACTCCCATGTCCAGCCGCTGTTCTGTGCATATGTACAAACCGCCGACAAATATTTTCCCTTTGAATTCCTCTCCTTCCAGTATCGCCCCTGCGCTGGTTTCCCTGCGGCTTACGCCTTCCTGCAGATGCAAGTTGCATTTCCTTATATCTTCGTATTCCTCCGGCGTTACGCCGCCGATTTCAATAATCAGGCTGTTCTCCGGGACCTTTTTCCATGCGGCCTCTGTCTCCACAAAGAATGTCGGGACCATCGCGCCGCCATATCTCCGCGATTTTACAAGGCGCGGCTTCCAGATTTCCCGCCTGCAGTAATTCTGGAATACGACCTGTTTCCCGCTCCGCAGAAGGACAACGGTCGCGATCTTATAGCCCTCGCCGTGGCTTCCGATCATTTCGGAGTTTCCGCGCTTGGTCGATTCCCCAAAGAGCAGCGTTTTTATATTCAGGTCGCTGTGCCTGTTGCCAATGCGGATGCACTGCTCATCCGTGCTGTAGTCAAAAAACATTTTGTTCCCGCTGTCGCGCTGCTGTTCGTCAATGGCGTTCTGGAAAAACTCCCTGACAGCTTCCGTCACGCCCCATTCCGGGACGTAGTCCGCGCTTATGCTTAGTTCATATTTGCGCTGCATTTCCCACCTCCAATTTTAAAAAATACTTTCCCTTTTATGCGGCTCATCCGCATCTTTGTTGGAATATTTAATCTCAATGGTGCGTACCATTCCGTCATCATCTGTATGGATTTTTAAATCCGCGATTTCCATTTTTTCCAGAACATCTTTGATTGGCATCTGGTACAGTTCCCTCAAACTCATGCGCTTTGTTTCTTTCATTTTCACATTCTCATTATTTGAATATTTTTTTCCAGTCATCGACCACGGTTTTCGCCAGATCCTCTTTTTTCCGGAGCGCGACTGTGATTGCTTCGTCAACGCTGTCAGCGACAACAAGGTCTATGTATGTGCATGTATTGCGCTGGCCGATCCTGTGGATGCGGGAAAGGCTTTGCTCGTAGGTCGCATAGTTAAAATTTTTGCTGTAGTACACGCACGTATCTGCAGCAGTCAGCGTGATCCCGGTTCCGGCAGTATCTATCTGGCCGATAAAAAGGAGCGTGTCCGGGTCTGTCTGGAACTGCTGCACCAGCGGCCCCCTGTCCTCTTTTTTTATATCCCCATAGATGGACACTGACTTTTTGCCTGCTGGAAGCGTGTTTTCAGCCAGCTTTATGATTGCCTTCACCTCCGCGATGAACCGGGCAAATACAACCAGCTTCCTTCCCGCCCCGATGACGTAATCCAGTATGATATCTTTTAGCGCATCCAGTTTCGCTGTGCTTACCTGCTCTGGCCGCTCCGCATCATCCTGAACCAGAAAGCCGCCAGTCAGCTGCTGCAGCCGCAGAAGTTTTGTCAGGACGGTCGTTGCCGTCACCTGTCCGCCGTTCGCCAGTTCTGCGTAGGAATCCCTGCGCAGCGTGTCGTACAGATTGCGCTCCTTTTTGCTCATGGCAATCTGGCGTGTTTCAAACGTCTGTTCCGGCAGGTCAATGGCTTCTTCCTTCGTGATCCGGAAGGCGATGCTGTGTTCCTTTCGCACCAGCCCGTCCAAGTCTTTGTATCCGACAATTTTCTTGTTGTTGAATCCACCCATGACCGCATAGCGTCCCCGGAAGGCGTAATAGCTGTCCCCGAATACCGTCCTGTCTAAGAAACGGTACTGCGACCAAATGTCTATGGCATCGTTCTGGACTGGCGTCCCGGAAAGGATCAGCTTATATTTTGCCTCGTCCCCCAACTCATGGATCGCCTTGGACTGCTGCGCATTGTGCGTCTTGATACGCTGGCTTTCATCGCAGATGATCATGTCTGCATGAAATTCCTTTAAGGCTTCAAACACACCCTCGCGCCATGTGGATTCGTAATTTATCACTGCCACTTTCAGCTTTGGGTATCTATATTTCTCCAAATCCGACAGGGCTTTCAGGCGCGACCGTTTATCCCCTAAGAGCGTCCTGCAGGTGACTGGGAAGTCTGCTGCTTCGTCAAATTCCTTAGGCCATACAGCTACCACGGAAGTCGGGGCAATGATAAGCACCCTGTCTATTGCACCCATCTTATACGCCGCGCCCATTGTTGCTATGGCTGTCAATGTTTTGTCAACCACAGCCCATTTCAAACAAAAATGCAAAACCTGCGCTTTTTTTTCCTTGGACTGCCATTATCAAACCACCTCCTCATCATGTTCAGCATGCCATTTTGCATGTGCAGCTTGGTTCGGAAAAACCATCAGGTTTTCCGGCGCATTATTATGTTTATCTCTATCAATATGATGAACCACTTCCCCTGACAGAAGTGAACGCCCTAAAACTTGCGCGGCAATCTTCCTGTGTTCGTATTCACCATGATCCTTTGGATAAGTATTAGGACCGCAGGGACCTTTATTTTTCTGTTCTCTTTTACGCACCGCATCTTTTTGTTCTGCGCTCCATCCATCTGACGTATTCATTGGGTTTTCATGCCTGTTATATTGCGTCATTCGACTACTGGTAAAAGTTTTTGCACATTTTCTGCTACAAAAATTATGCTTGCTAATCTGGCTTGGATAACGTTCTATTGCTTTTCCGCAAGCTTCGCAGCATACTATCTGTTTTGTCATGATTCACCACCCCTCTTTCTGCCTTTCCCAGCCAATGCAGGAAGTGTCTGGCCGGGCGGCGCGATCTCATTCCTGAACCCCTGCTGCAAGTAAGACACTTTTTTCAGATGCCTCCCACTGATGCCGTATTTTGGATTGTACCCGAAGATGTTTACATAATCCCTCAGATCTCCGCGCTCTGCACCCATAGCTTTGGTGACTTCCAGCAGGGCCTTTACATCGTCAATCGCCCTGTGCGAATTCACAACCTTGCCAGCAAGCCCATAATGCTCAATGGCATTTGCTAACTTGTGCGGGTACGCCGCCCGGTCTTTGTATATGGTCAGCGTGTCCAGGTAATCTGCGGCATTGAAACCGTGCAGCCATTCCCTGTACTGCGGTCCCTCGCTGTCATGTGCCATTTGCAGTACATAAAGGAAAGCCACAAAATTCAAATCAAACTGTGCGTTGTGTGCCACAAGCAGCGTTTCCTTAGAATCCGCATCCGCTTCACCTGCCATGATCTGCGCAAACTGCGCTGCCATTTCATCTTCGGACACGCCCTGCTCTGCAAGTATCTGGTCTGTGATACCAGTCAGTTCAACTATCTTTTCAGGGATTTTTTGACCGTCTGGCAGCTTGCAGTAAACATCCATTTCCCGCCATATTTCCACTTTCCCCTCAAAATTCCTGCGGACTCCGATTGCTGCCAGTTCTATGATCTTGTTTGCCTGTGCATTGAACCCTGTTGTTTCCGTATCGAAAAACACAATGTTCCGATACTCATTGAGCAGGCCGTCCAGCCCGTTACCCTGTGTGTCCTGTTTGTCCGGCTTTTTCCTGTCCGTCCAGCCACACCGTACATTGCAATCCTCGCCACATTCTGCACAGCATTTATATGGCTGTGAGCAATATGCTGCCGCGCCGCATATGCCGCTTTTAGACTGCCCGGTTAAACATTTTTTTGCTTCATCCAATCCCATCATCCCCTTTCTGCGTGTCCGATTCGGTCACGCCAAGCACTGCTGCAATGCCCTCAAGCACATATTGCGCACATGGGAGCGCGATGCCATTTCCCCACATTTTATAAATTTCTGTGTCGGATGCCGGGTCTTTCAGCCACCGCCTGACAGCCTTTTCATCCTTTGGCCGCTTGATCCCCTTTGCCCTGCCGACCAGTGCCCACCATTCCATCCATGCGTCCAGCCAAAACTGGACTGTCTTTTTATCCGGGCATTCATCTGAAAGGCCGTCCGTCCAACCGTCTGGAAAGCCCTGCAGCCGTCCGCATTCCAGCGGCGTAAATCTCCGGACGATGTATTCAGCGAACACATATTTCCCGCCCTTGTAATCCCTCGCCTGTATGCTGACCGTATCTGAAATCCTTACAACATCATCTGCGTGGCTTGTGTCTACCGCCTTCGGCACCATGACCGCCTGCTGGTCGCGCATGCAGTTCAGCGTTCCGGCCTTTTCATCCATTGAAAGGCTGTGCGCCTGTCCGTTCCCGATAGAAAGCGGCTGTGCCACGCTCCCAGGCAGAAGCTCCGCCGTCAGCGTCTGCGCCTTGTCTTTATGCACAGACACGCAGTCCCTTCCAATTGCGTAAACCGGATGTTTTTCGCTTACAATCAGGATGCCTCCCTGGTTGCACGTAGGATTGCCGCCCTTGCAGTCAAGCGTCCGGCTTGTCTGCGCTTCGTAAAATCCGCTGTCCAGATTTTTTGATTTCATGGCATTGCTGTTCATGGAGCAGATGCCGTATGCCGTGGATCTGCTTTCCATCAGGAGCGGCACGTTGTTGCCGCCGGTCCCCATTTTCCCAGTCAGCGTTGGGCATATGTTATCCTTTGCCACATCAACCCTGCAGTCCTGTGAATGGTTTTCCAATACGACCACCTTCCTTTCTGCTGGCACGAATACCGATGTCTTAGGCCTTACTGCCCTCCCCCGCCCGATGCCTGACGTTCCAGGGCTGTTTTTAGTTTCTCCGGAAGGCTCTTTCCCCGTTTCTGCGCCCTACGCAGTATCCCCGCACAGGCCTTTTCGCTTAAATAATATTTCTCCTGCGGTCCATCCTCCAAAATCTGCAACAAGGTAGATTCTTTTTCTTCGCTGGGGGATGCCCCAGTATTGGGCATCCAGGACGCGCCAGGCCACGCTGTAGCGGTCTCCCATGATGCCTCCGGCTGGCTTCCATCTCCCGCCCGGAGGTCGAGGAACAGAAACTCCGACTTGTGCGATTCCGGCGATTTCTTCAAGGACGCACCTAAAGTCCTCTCCCTTGTTGCTTGAGAATGCCCCAGGGACGTTTTCCCACACCATAAATCTTGGTTTTCCATGCGCCACCCTCATTTCTTTTACTATCCTGACATATTCCCGGAACAATACGGATTTCTCGCCATCAAGCCCTGTCCGGTTTCCGGCTATGCTCATGTTTTGGCAAGGAGATCCTCCGGTTACAACATCTACTGGCTTAACCTGTGCGCCGTTTATCCGGCTGATATCCCCAAGATGCTCTGCATCTGGGAAACGCATCTGCGTTACGCGCATTGGAAACGGCTCTATTTCGGATTCCCAGACTGTGTGAAAACCCACGCGTTCCCCAGCCAGTTCGAAGCCGCCGCTCCCGGAAAATAAAGAACCCATTTTCATGTGCCCCACCCCATTTTCTTCCCGCACCAGTGGCAGTACGTGTGGTGCATGCGGACGCGCCTGTGGCATTTTGGACAATGCCAGATGCCGTCTTTCAGGACAGGCTTTTCTTCATAACAGTATTTTGAAAGCATATCGCTATACTGTTTTGCGAGATCATGGTAATCCTGCAACGCGCTTTCCAATTCCTCTGCTGCATTCTCCTGTAATTTTTCCTTGGTCACTCCAAACTTAATCAATACTTCGTCCAGGGATTTTTCCCACGCCCCCATCATTCTTCATCACCATCCTCAAAATAAATTATGTTAAAAATGTCCTGCGTAAACACTTTTACCATGTACGCTATCATCAGTATTACTGGAAGAATCAGCCATTCACCGCCTATTGCAAAATACCCTCTTGTCTTGTATGTATGCGGTACTGCAAAAGCTGTCAGCGCAATCCCTGCCAATATCAAATGCCAGTTTTTAACCAGGTACTTTTTCACTGCTGCATCCTCCTGCTGGGTCCATAAGCCCAAATGTGAGCAGTGCCATGTTTGCCGCCCTCATCTGGTGTGCGTATAGGTTTCTTTTTACCGGATACTTTGCAAATGGCTTTAAATCTTCCGTTGGCCGGACACGCTCTGCATCCACAGCCTCCTGCACTGCATTCAGGCGATACCGCTCTGCATTCAGCGGCTTTGGCAGCGGGATGAGTTTGGAAAGCCTGTTCAGAAGTTCTGCGCATACCAACCCCTCCCACCAATTCTGTTTCTTATTCCACTTCATCATGCCGCCCCATGATTTCATAACCGCAGTCTGTGTGGAATCGGCTTCAATAATTACGATATATCCCTTGTCCATCTTGATCCGCATATCCTATCCCCCTAACATAAAGTTAATTCATATTCCGGCTTTCCGTTTTCAGTCCTGTACACCAATGCAGCGTAAAACTTGCCGTGCTTTTTATAAATGTCCGGAATCATCTCGCTAAAGACACTGCAGTTTCCATGGCTTGTCTGAACACAATCTTCCAATGGCTCATCCATCAGCCCCTGCGCAATCAGTGAAGCTGCTTTACTGGAATCCGTGATAAATATTTTGTAGCTTAACCTAGAAGGATCGTCATCGTCCTGCTCCTGCTCAATCCAAATATTTTCCGACTCTCCGTTAGAATAATTAAGTTCAAGCCTGTTGTTTAAATCTGAAATCCAAGCGTTCACGCCATCTGCTGTCGAATGATAAATTGGATACCCGGCGCGGCTGCTTCTATCTTCATCTTTTTTATAATCTGTAGGGAAAAGTTTATTCGCCAATTTCCACGCTTCTTTAACACTTGATACTATCATCCTGTTTCTCCTTTCTTTCTGCCGTTACTGCCGGAGGGATAAGGCGTTGACTTTTCTTTGCCAGTACCCTGCGGCAGTAGCTTTCAGTAAACCGTTTCTGGTATCCTTCTGTTAATTCCAGTTTCAAATTAATTGTTCGCTCCACTTATTTCCCCGCCCCCTCTTTTTGTCTGGAAAGCTTAGTCCCTGCCTCTGCGCCTATGACAAAAGCATCCATTGCGATCAACAAGATATCCTGTTTATCTGCTGGAAGTTTTCTGTAAATAGCCAGACATCTTTGCGCTTTTGGGTCATCCTTGAACTGTGTCAGGATATTGATCGCACTTTCAACCTGATCTGGCTGTACTGTTAAAATATTCTCATTATTCATACGAACACTTCCTTTCTTTATTGATAATTTCCATCCCCGCCCTATAATCTGTGTACAGGCTCCCCGCCAGGAGACAAGTGCATAGAAAGGGGATATGCTATTGAAAGATTTCCAAGATTTCATTGACCTGATTGACCCTGACGAATATGGAACCATTATGTTTTCTGCCAGGCAGTCCATGCAGGCAACTGGCAGAAACGGCACTGGTGCCTATGCTTTCTTCATTGCGGTGGAACTGGTGAAGCGGTATCATAACTGGCTCAGTCAGGATTAATAATTAAGAGAGTGGGTGGTGCGGCGGAAGCAAATACCTGTTTTCGCCGCCCAAAGCCCTTGCCTCCCTGACAATGTTCGTATACAGACTGATCTGCCCGTCAATCAATGCCTTAAGTTTCTCCGGCGCCATCTGATTTTTGGAAATTGCCTCATGGATAATGTCAAATTCTTTTTTTAATTTATGAAGCATATCTTCCCGCAGCTCCCTGTTCCCAATCACAGCAGTACTTTCACTTTGAATCTCTGCCATCCCTTGCCCACCTCCTTTCTGTTAATTGTTGATGTGGTTTTGTTTCGTATGGTGACATTATAGTTCCGTTTAGTTACTTTGTCAATATATTTTTGTCACTTTACGGAACTTTTTTCTTGACTAAGTTATAATCAAATGTTATAGTAGTTGAAAGAGAGGAGGTAAAATGTGAAAGAAAGAGTAAAAGAACTAAGAAAAAAGCTTGGACTTACTCTAGAAAAGTTTGGCGAAAAACTTGGTGTAACAAAACAAACCGTTAGTAGAATTGAGAATGGCGTAAATTCGCTCACTGACCAGATGTTCAAATCCATCTGCCGTGAGTTTAATGTC
>OFEZ01001668.1_pt1 | contig 11351 bp, 20 predicted proteins | sample 1521241 | NCBI WGS metagenome assembly OFEZ01 (sample SAMEA3504099, study PRJEB24116) | mouse gut metagenome | biome: mouse gut; feature: mouse-associated habitat; material: faeces | place: Denmark | collected 2011
CTTCCATACCGCGCAGCTTCCCGGCGATGGGGGCCACTTCCTGCGCCTTGGCCGGGTCCTCGTTGATGAAACCGTCGAGGGCGGTGACGATGGCATGATGCGCCTCGGCGTACATGCCCGAGAGTTCGGTGAGGGCCTGCTCAGAAAAGTCGTGCGGCCTGTTCTGGCGGTAGGCGTAGTACTCGATGAGCTTCTTGCCCTGATCCGCGATGCGCTCCACGTTGCGCGAGCAGCCCACGTAGAGGGCCAGCGCGGTGGAGGCGTCGTCGGAGATGCCCGCCTGCATGATGTCCTCGGCGTAGGCCTTGATCGCCCGGTGCAGGTCGTCGATTTTGGCTTCCGTCTCGTTGATCTCGGCAATCAGCTCTTTCTTGTTGTGAAAGAAAACGTCCTGCACGGCGTCGAGCAGCCGGATGGCGAGAAAGCCCATGTAGGCGCATTCGTTCTTGACCGCTTCGACGGCGATGCCGGGCGTGGCCTGAATGAGTTTGGGATCGAGGTATTGCGCCCCTTCGACGGCCTTGTGCGGGGCGTCGGGGAGGATGGTGCGGATAAGGGCGGCGAAAGGACGGACAAAGGGCAGGAAAATCAATGTATTGAGTACGTTAAACAGTGTATGGGCGTTGGCGATCTGATGGCCGATGCCGTCGGCGGTGAGGGCGATGAGCTTTTGGAACCACGGGAGCAGCGTAAGGAAGATGCACACCCCAATGACGTTGAAGAGGACATGGGCGGCGCAGGCCTGCTTTGCCGTCCTGTCCGTGCCGATGGAGGCGAGCACCGCCGTGATGGTGGTGCCGATGTTGTCGCCGAGGATGATCGGGATGGCCGCATGGAGAGGCAAAAGGCCCTGTATGCCGAGGGCGATGGTGAGGCCTACCGTGGCGGCGCTGGACTGGACGAGGAGGGTGAGCAGGGTTCCGGCAAGCACGCCCATGAAGGGGTTGTGGCTGAAGGTGAGGAAAAGCTCCCTTTCGTTGCGCAGGAAGCTCATGGAGGATTCCATGGTCTGCATCCCGACAAAAAGGAGGCCGAAGCCCAACAGTCCGTTGCCCGCGTATTTCTGCACCTTGGAGCGCCCGAAAAAGGCAAGGAGGACGCCTATTATAATGAAGAGGTAGGCGTAATCCTGTATCTTGATGGCGAGAATCTGGCCGGTGACGGTGGTGCCGATGTTGGCTCCCATGATCACGCCGATGGCCTGGGTGAGCGTCATGAGCCCGGCATCCACGAAGCTGACCGTCATGACCGTGGTGGCGCTGCTGCTCTGGATGAGCACCGTAACGCAAGCCCCAACAAGTACCCCCATGAGCGGGGTTTTGGTCAGAGTACCTATCAACTGCCGGAGACGATCCCCGGCGATGAGCTGCAAGGCCTCACTGATCAGCTTGATGGCGAAGAGGAAAAGCCCAACTCCTCCGAGAAGCTGGATGACGCTTTGTACGGACATGCGCACGCTCCTTAGATTGTGCTTCGACTCTTGCCTCATGAGAAGACGCACTGTCAAGGAAATTCGCGGTCCATCCCCGCACATCGGAAAAGGCCGTGGATGCATGACGGCGCTTGTCCTGTGATAAAAGCCTCTTGAAAGGCTGCGCCCGCCGAATGCGCCCGAACGCGGCCGCGGAAATCAAAAAAATGACTCCAAAATCAAAAAAACGCTTGCCAGCCGGACTGAATTCCGCTAGTTACATCGCTGCGACACGGAGAGGTGTCCGAGCTGGTCTAAGGAGCACGATTGGAAATCGTGTGTACTCAAAAGGTACCGGGAGTTCGAATCTCCCCCTCTCCGCCATAAATTTTAAGGGCTTACTGAGTTTCAGTAGGCCCTTTTTCTGTATCTGAATCGGGGCTATGCGTGATTCCATGCGTGATGCTCTCAAAAATGCCCGCGGTTTCCCTGTCGACACCCAGATCATGCAGATAGATTTCAGTGGTGCGGATGTTCATGTGCCCGAGCACCTTCTGAGCTCGGCGCGGGTCTTTGAAGTGGGTGGCCATGAAGTGGCGCAGGCTGTGCGCAGCGAAAAAGGGAATGCCCGCTTTCTCGCAGAGACGTTTCATAAGATACTTGATGCGCGGTGTGGTGCGTGGATAGGGGAGGCCTGTTCCCGGGGCTTCAAAAACATACCGCTCGTTTTCGCGTAGGGCATAGAGCCGGAACAGCATACCGTATAAGGTAGGACTCATGGCAATGGTGCGGCATTCACGATTCCCCCCACGTCTTTTGCTGGTCCAGAGGCGAACGGTTTTGTTCTCCAGATCGACGTCCTCCCATGCCATTTCCCGGATTTCGGAGATGCGCCCGGCGGTGTGGAGAAGGCAGATCAGAAAATCCCGCTCAAAGCCGGTAGCGCAGTCCATGAGTTTGGCAACGTCGCCTTCCGGCGGGATGTATTTCACGGACTGCACGGTGGCGAAAGGCTCAGTCTGCCGTGCGATATTGACCGAAACGTATCCCTCGCGCACAGCCCATGAGTAAAGCGCGGATAACTCAATGCGGTATTTGTTCGCGGATTTTGCGCTCACGGCTTCCTTGGCCGCTTCCAGAAAAGCTTCCAGATCATTTTTTGTGATGGTGGAAAACTCGGTTTTAGGGCCGATGAACTTGTTCAGCTTTCTAAGGACACTTTTTTTATAGATAAGGGTGTTCTTTTTGCATCGGCCTTCTCTTTTTTGGATGTAGAGGGCCGTCACTTCATACAAGGCCAAGCGCTTGGGCATAGTCACGGAGTCCTTGGCGGTCGATTCCCATTTGAGCGCCGCAAGCTTGGTCAAGAATCCGCCCCGGTACGCGATTCTTTGCCCTCCTTCGAACACTTCCGCCGCGTATCGCATACCATTCTTCGTCTTGTATTTCCTGATGGACATGAGAAACCTCTTTGAGTGTATCGCTATCCCAGAGGAAGCGGACGGAGCGAAGCGTTTTCCCGCGTCCCACAGGGATGTGGGGATATATTTTCCAGATTCGTCGGAACGTTTCCCGGCTGATTCCAAGCCGTTCGCTCATCTCATCGGCGGTGAGAGTTTCCATTCTTTCCTCCTAAGCGGCCTGTTCGTAAACCCGCGTCCCGATCTCGGTAATACGCGGGTCTTCTTTTTCGAGCATATTGCACAGTGTGGTCAGCGTTTTAAGCAGGTTATGCCAGTGCAGCCCCCGGAAGTAGAGCGGGCACGTGTTGCGGGCATCTTCGAGGAAGATGAGCCCCGCCCACAGACCCGAGGCCCATGTCGCCCACTTCATGTCATCGTCGTTTGCCGTGAGCGCGGCGTCAACATGCCCGGCAAGGATGCGGAACCTGCGGTCAAGCTCCCGCTTTGCCCCAGCCGATAGGCGGCGCTGGGTATCATCGGTGCAGCGCTCGATCCAGCGCTCGATTTTGTGGACCTGCGTACCAAGATCGCCTAGCCCGGCAATGGTACCCGGCTTAAGCAAGGACAGATAAAGCGTGATCACGGTCATGGCGAGTACACAGCGGGTATGCTGGATGGCCTCGTGTGGGTAAGGAATGACGGGGTTGATGGGTCTTCGCATGATTGGTTCTCCTACAACAAGGTTCCTTGCGTCCGAACACAGCCAAAGATGGCGGCAAGTTCGTCGTCGACCTTCTTTTCGAGCTCTTTGGCGCGGAACAGGTCGGCCTTGTCCCGCGTGTCGAAGTAACGTTTCTGGGCCGCCCGCATGTCGCGGACGAGGATGGCGAAACGGGAAATCTTCTCAGCCATGTGAGCCTCCAGAAAAAGGAAAGCCCCATATCGGGGCTATTTCGGTTCGCATTTGTCGGTGGAGACGCATACGGCTATCACCGTATGGTTGGCCCCGTGCCGTTCTGAAACACGATCCGCTTGTGCGAGGCACTCATCGAGAGTGTTTTGCGGATACTCTTTGGTGAGTTCAGAGTGCGTTGCGGACTGCCCCTCAATGGCGAGAGGGGAGACGATCACGGTCACAATAAGCATTGCTTCTGCTACTGCCACAGCTATTCCTTTGGGTTACGTGGTTCGGTGATGGGGCCTGCCCATTGCTGAGGTATTTTTGAAAGTACCTCTATATCTCCTTTCCATAATCTCCGTATGGTCACAACGCCCTCTTCGCATCTGTGCCAATACCACCCCGGCTCCAGCGCACGGGGGAGGGCGGGGCGTGGGGTGCTATCCCATTGCATGCAGTATTTGACTATCAGTGTTCTCAAGTGAGGAAAGAGCATCATCTATAGCGCTGATTGTTGTTTGCATCGTTTCCCCAAGTTTACTGGAGTTTAGGGATTCAGGAAGATTTTCAAATGCCTCTTGCTCCTCGTCCCGTAGTTCCTCCAACTTCTCCATGATGTCAGAAATCTGAGCGCTCAATTTTGCGAGCCTATCACGTCTGTTCTTGTTCATCTGTTTCTATCCTTTCTCCGCAATCCTCAGCTTACCCGCCGGAACCGTCCCTTTCCATCCGTAGCCGAACACATCTACGTACATAGCCTTGCGTCCCTTCCCGAAATCTCTGGGATATGGGTTTGTGGTGGCTTTCACGTTGATGATTTGGCGTTCCCCGCCTATCTTGGCTCGATAGAGGAAGCTGCATCCCGGAATAATCTCTTCCAAATCAGGACATTTTACTCTGATTTGAGGGATGGCGTCGGTATCTTGCATCGCGTTACTCTCTCAACTCTTGCATTCGAGTGTATAGCTTGCGGGCGTGTCCATCGGCGTTTTCACGCTCTTCTTCGTACAGTCGCGTTAGTTCTCCCCAATGTTTGACAAAGGGTTTCCATTTCGGGAATCTTTCCGCAACCTCATCTAAGCGTTCCCTCCACTCCGGGATGAGCTTGAGCAGGAGATAACAGCGCCGGAAATCTGACGGGTCATGAGGGACGTCGTATTTAAGCCACGAAGGGCTAGCATTGAAAACCATGTCGTCGACCATTCCGGTTAAGACTGCGTGAATCGTTTTAGAAGAAATTCCGGTTTCACCGTTAGCTAACCATATCTGTTCGCGCCATTGTTGGGGTAGTGAAAGCGTTTCAGCCGTATAATTTCCGTACAAATCAACGCTCACGGTTCATCGCCTCCCGCAGTTTCTTCCCGGGCCTGAACTTCACGGCCTTGTGCGCGGGGATGAGAATACTTGCCCTCGTGCGTGGATTGCAGCCTTAGCGTTCGGGAACGTCCAGAACTTCAAAAGTGCCGAAGCCCTGAATTTTCAGGGAACCATGTTTCACGATGCTTTCCTTGAGTATGTTCAACACTTGGTTGACGACAAGATCGGTCTTTTGGATCGATGTCATTATCCCCGTCGTGTCGGATGCTCGAACCATTGTGATGAATTCAGATTTGTTCATGATATTACCTCATATACTTGTGAGCCTATACTTTTCATTGAGTACAAAAGCTTCCCCACGGTGCCCGGGAAGCCTTTCTGCTGAGTTTGGGAATTTCAGCCTCACAATTATCTTTCGTCCTGTCTGTTTTGAAAAACGTTCGGCTGCGGAAAGACTTTCCCACGCTCTGACCGGCGGAAGAATGCCTCCAGAATCTTTGTAACGCTTAAGCTTCTTTGCTGTAGTCACATGCCATACGATCATAGTCTTATCCAAAATAAAGAGCAGATTGTAAGCCTTGCCGGGGGCTTCGTACCCGGCAGGGCTTTTATGGTGACGCCCCGGGGGGAGGGGCGGTAGGGGCTAGCGGATGTCGAGGCGGTAGCTTTCCACAAGGGCGCAGCCGGGAATGTCCACGCCTTCCTTGAGGGCTTCGCGGATGAGCGCCTTGTCGGGCTCCACAGTGGTTTGCGTTCGCCTGTAGAGGGCGGGCAGGTCGTCAAGGCGGGCTGTCACGGCGACCGAGGCGGCTTTCCTCACGCTCAGGGTGTAGACGCCGCCCGACACTTTGTGCAGCCCGTTGCGGCGCATGGCTTCCGTATAGAATTCCTTGAGGCGGGCGATGCGGTTTTCCGTGGCCTGTGCCTTGGCCGTGAGCCGCCGCGCCTCTTCCCGGCACGCTTGCGCCTGTGCGTTTTGGAGCCTGATGAACTGGCCGAAGGCATCCGCCTTGTCCGCTTCGAGCTTCGCCAGTTCCGTCAGGTAGGCGTCAAGAGCCGTGCGCTGGTCCGGGGTCAGGTCTTCGTCGGGAATGGAAAGCATCCCGGCGATTTCCTCTTGAATATCCGCGAAAGTCGGCATGGCCGTACGCTCCTAGAACGGGATTTCGTCCGTTTCATCCCCGCCCGCTGCGGGTGGCTGCGCGCCTTCCCACTGGCTGGGGTCGGTGCGGGCGGTGGCGTCGGCCTTGCGGTCAAGGAACTGGACGCGCTGCGCCTTGATTTCGGTCATGTAGCGATCCTGCCCCTGCTGGTCCTGCCACTTGCGGGTCTGGAGGCTGCCTTCCACGAAAACGAGGCTGCCTTTGGTCAGATACTGGGCGCAGTTTTCCGCCGCCTTCTGGAACACGACGACGCGGTGCCATTCCGCGCGGTCCACGCGGTTGCCGTCGCGGTCGGTGTAGGATTCGTCCGTGGCCACGTTGAGCGTGCAGACGGGCGCGCCGGACTGGGTGTATTTGAGTTCCGGGTCGCGCCCGAGCCTTCCGATGATCATGACTTTATTGAGGCTGCTCATGGAATCTCCTCTTGGGAAAGAAAGCCCCGCTCGATGGTCCGGGCGGGGCAGGGGCTAGGCGGCGTGTTCGGCGTTCCGTTCTTCGAGCCGCCGTTGGCGTTCCCGGTAGGCGGCATGGATGGCTTCGCCGTCCGGGTGGTTTTCCGGGATGTTCAGGCGCTTCGCCGTCTCCTGTAGGGTGGTCACGGTTTCGGCGGCTTCAAAGGCGGCGGACACCTCGTCCAGCGGCACGAAGCCGGGCGGGGCGGCCTCGGCCCGGGCCTCGATTTCCTTCCGCTTCCTGCCGAACATGTTCTTGACGGCCTCATAATCCGGGTGCCCTTCAAGAATGCGGTGACGGTTCCAGCAGGCGACGTACCCGGCGCTGTCCCGTACTTCGCTCAGGTCCGCGGCGAGGGCGGCGAGGTCCACGCGTTCGGGCCGTGGCTGTGGCGGGGCGGGACGAATGGAAGGCTCGGCCCCGCTTTCCAGCCATTCCAGAAGGGCGCGTCCCGTCTCTTCCGAAGGGACGAAGCGTTCCCCATCGAACAGGCTGGTCCTGTCCTTGCTGGCGCTGGCAACATGCTTGTCTATGTCGATATCCAGCACCACGGTGAACTCGTATTCCAGCCCGTCGCGCTGCACCGGAGCAAGGCCGACCTTGACGGGCTTCGTCTTGCCGGTGCGTTCATCCTTGACGATTTCATAGGCCGTCTTCGTGCGCATGGTGGCTATGATATGGCAGGACGACTGGAGCATGGCGTCCACGAGCGCGTTGTGCATGGGGGTGATGTCGCGCCATGCCGTGAAGTCGTTCCCGCGCCCCTTGCGCTTGTCCACTTCTTCGAGAAGCCCGCCCTGACCGGCCCAGGCATGGGACAGGCTGTCAATGATGATGGTCGAGTATCCGGCGCGCTCGGCTTCGTGGATGGCCTCCACATACTTCCTGGGCGTATAGGGCGGCTCCAGCTGGCACACGTCGTATTCGCACAGGTGGCTGTACAGTTCGCCGCTTCCCCGTTCCGTATCGATCATGGCGATGCGTCCGCCAAGCCCCTGCGCGATGAGCAGTGCGCTATAGGTCTTTCCCGCGCCGGAGGGGGCGCACAGGGCCAGACGCAGCCTGGCCTTCTTTCTTTCGGCACGCTTAAACATCGTCTTCCTCCTCTTCCGTGTTTCTGCGCCGCTTCCGCGCAAGGGCGGCGTTGCCGGCGGCGATTATCAGTTCCTCTTCCGTCCAGTCTTCCCGAGCATCGATGTCGGGGTAGGCGTCATCTTCCCATCGGTATGGCATGGCTACCTCCCCAAGAGGGCCAGAAGTTCCGGCGCGTACAGGAGCGCCATGAAGGGCAGGAGGAGCAACGCGCCTAAAAAGCAGGCCATGACGCAGCCCTCTACGATGTCCCACTCCACAGGGTTGCGCCGCAGGTGGCGGGGCTTCATGCCGCCTCCAGCGCGTCGAGCACGGCGTCGATGCCGCCCTCGATCTCGTCCACGCGGTTGCAGTCGGTGATAAGGCCAAGGGGAGTGAGCTCTCCGTCGTCCCAGGAGGCGCGGTAGAGGGCTCCCCAACCTTCTCCTCTGCCGCCCGTCTTGATGAACTTCCGTACAGCACTGATAGAATTGAAAAAATGCTTGCGCACGATGCCGAAGTTTTCCGTTTCAACGCAGAACAATGCGCTCATGGTTTCCTCCTAACTTTTTTTGGATTGTTCCCAATCCCGACAAAAAAGCCCCGATTCCTCGGGGCTTCTACGGGGCAGGGCTAGGCTCCATACTTTTTTATGTAGCAATCTCTGCATAAGTACGGGGCATTGTAAGTTATTGCGATGTTTGATTCATCAATATATTGTACGGGATTTGGTTCTTTGCATCCGCATTCTTCGCATCTTCCGGCATAGCCCCGTGGTTTGCCGTACTTTTTCAGCAAGCGTTGCTGTTTTTGCTGGTCACGGAAAATGCGCCGCTGCATCCTTTCCATTGCATTCATTTATTTATCCTTTTCGGTTCGGTCTGTGGTTATGCTGGCATCTTAACCAGCGCATGTTTAAATCCGGGCTTGAACCTGCTCTTCCCGTTGTTTGCCCAGCACCACCCCGTGGGGCCTCCTGCGGATTCGTTCCATATCCAGTCTTTAGGCAGATTTTCGAGCTTCATGATTGAGGAGTTATCAAGCTGGCTTTTTCGATTGCGTGTTCTCATATCGTTCTCCCTTGATTTCCTTGTCTCAACAAAACCCCGGCAGAGAATCCGGGGTTCAATGAATCAAGGCTATTCAATTCCTTTTCCCTTCTCTTCCCCGGCTTGCTTCATCTGCCGGGGGCTCAGGCTTGCCGCTGGTGTCCAGCTTACGGGCCTTCATCGCGCTGCTTGTCAAAGAAACGTGCGGGCATCCCGCGAAATTCGTTATCCGGCGTAAAGCCATTCTGCCTTTGATGCCCAACCGTCTACTATCCAAGGCTTTTCGAGGTAGGCATCCTCATCCAGCGGGGCACGCCCGTCATCCTGCGGGCTGTAGTTCTCGGCCTTGACCACCTTGCCGCCATGCTCCTCCGCGAACTCGCGGGCCTCTTCGAGTGTGTCGCATTCGTCGACGCATTCAGTGCCGTTGATGAAGTTGATCACGAGGTAGGTGGGTGTGGTCATGGCATTCTCCTTTAGGCGTATTTCTCACCCCCTTCCCTGCCGTCGCGTGCTTTCCCGCTCCTGATGGCTTGCGGCTTGCCGTGCTCGGTACTTGTGGGGGATTCCTCGGAACGGGGCGTTATGGCTACTTTTCGGCTGGTGTGCCGGGTGTGTTCGCCTTCCCCGTTCGTTGTGAAGACAATATATTCTTAAAAGAATAATAAGTCTACAATTATTTCCTATAAGAATTAAATATGGTAAAAAAATACCGCCGATGCCGATTCTGGGATCGGAGGTCATGCCCGAGAGGGCACAAAAAAGCCCCTCACGAGGAGGGGCGGGAGAGAGCACATGAGAGACTTATTCGAAGATTCTGTCGAATCACTCATCAGCCCTATGGAGGCTGTCACCATTAAAGAAGCCGTTAGACGTCTCAAGGAGAGTGTCCCCAACGGGGTATATATCACCTCAATAGTCGGAAACGTCTTTTTTGCAGACGGAGATGTTTATGTAGAGAGTAATTTGGTCAGGGTTACTTTTGAACTCAGTGTTTAGACACTCTTTTAAGAGGTTACGATGACTTTTCAAGAAATTATGGACTTACCAGTGTCCGATAGTGACAACACTACTGTTGCACAGGACATATGCCGTTTTCTAAACAGAGGGTATCATGAAAGATGGGATAAGAATGCCATCCTTGGATACGACTTTATTTTCTTTTTCAAAGTACCGGATCATGAAATAGGGGAAGATGAAATATTCAGCCATATAAACTGGGAATATACCCAATTTGGAAGTTGTGGAGTGTTTAAAAAAATAGCAACACATAAAGACCTAATACATGTATGGGGAAAAGCACGGCCTTAGAGCTTCTTTATCTTGTAGGGTAAAGTATAAGAGCATGTTTTACATGAACATTTTAATTCCCCTTCTTCATGCTCTTTCTTTAAAGTTTCAAACGCAATAAAATGAGCATAGAAATCAAAAAAGTGTCCGCTGGAATGACTTGGACATGGGTAACAAAAGTGCTCTTCCGTGTCTGTTATAGTCGCACCCCAATGCTCTCCTATTAGTACTGAAAATTCAATTTTCATGGATTATTCTCCTTTTCTCCCCGCTCACGCGGGGTTTCTCATATCAAAGTATCTGCCAAATCCACACGACACGCCCGAGAATAAGATGAGGAGACTCCTCGATCCCAAGACGCATGTCCGGGTAGCGCTCCTTATCTGGGTTGTCAGATCGGATGACGTACTCACCTTTGGAAGCATCCACGATGATACGCTTCACCGCCAGTCCCTCATAAGGCAAACGCACGGCATAAAGTTCGCCCGAAGCGAAGTCAAAATTTTCACGCTGAATACCCACTACTCCGCCATTTTTAATAGTGGGACACATGCTGTCTCCCTTTATCGCAAGGGCGCAATCGCTCCGGGCGGCGTATTCTGCCGGAACCTTGATATTGTAGAGGAGTTCCCCTTGATCGATGTCGATAGCGGGTCCAGCTCCGGCAGCGGCATAGATACCTACGGTAACGCTATGGTCACATTCGGCGGGCTCTTCCGGAGAATTTATCCCGGTACGGCGAATGGTAGGAGAAAAAAATAGTTCTTCCCCCAGTGCATCCACTATGGCGGCCACACTTGCGAGTTCGGGTGCCTTGGTTTCTCCAGAGATAATTTTACTCAGAGCAGACTGGCTGATTCCTGCGCGTTTTGCAAAGGCACTTTGCCACCCGCGCTCTTTGTTTTTTTCCCGGAGAAGCTCATAAAATTTTTCTGAGAATTTCATGGAATTATCCTATTCCAAATGGAATAAAAAGGTCAAATTCCTGCAAGAAAAAAAGTAGATTTTTATTTCTTATAGGAATATTATGTATCCATGAACACGCTAGACTTCAAAAACGATCTGAAAAAGGCCCTTGTTTTGTCGGGTATGTCGCAAAGTCGTTTGGCTATGGTTTGTGGTTTAAGCCAAGGAACTATTTCGAAAATCCTCCGTGGAAAAAAGGAAATTTGGCTTTCTACCGCGATTTTACTTTGGCCCTACGCCTACGGAATTCCTTTTCCCCGACCAGCATCCCCCAGCACTCCCACCGAACCCGAAGAGGTAAGCAATGCTGAATAACTTTTTCCTCGCCGT
>OFEZ01001678.1_pt1 | contig 11290 bp, 13 predicted proteins | sample 1521241 | NCBI WGS metagenome assembly OFEZ01 (sample SAMEA3504099, study PRJEB24116) | mouse gut metagenome | biome: mouse gut; feature: mouse-associated habitat; material: faeces | place: Denmark | collected 2011
ACCGAATAGTCCTCCACATATTTCATCATTTCCAAAAACCCGGGCCTTTGAAAATTTGTCCCTGAGAATCCGTCGTCCATGAAAAACATAGTGTTTCTAAAGCCGTGTTCTGCCGCATATTTGGACAATAAAGCCTTTTGAGACGAGATTTGTCAAGGGGAGTTTTTGTCAAAAGTTATCCATTGCAGAAATTAGCTGTAACTTTTAAAATCACTCTTTCGTGAGGTCATAAGAAATCCATAAGAAAGCATAAGCCCAATTCTTGACAAAATACGCATAACCGAATAAAATATAATTGTAAGATTATTCGGTTATCGTACTTTTTGGAGGATAGAAATGGATTACATATCAGTCAGAGAAGCGGCGCAAAAATGGGAAATCTCTGAACGGCGTGTTCAAAAACTATGTGAAGAAAGCAGAATAGACGGAATACAAAAATTCGGGCGTTCTTGGATGATTCCTAAAACGGCGAACAAGCCGATAGATTTACGAAGAAAAGATAATTCGTCCCAATAAGGCAGGTGAAATGTTATGTATAACCCACAGCTTGAAACATTTATAAGAGTAGCAGACGCAGGCAGCTTTAACAAAGCGGCGGAGGAATCCTTTATTACACCTACAGCTGTTATCAAACAAATCAATTTGCTGGAGGATTCGTTGGGCGTTAAACTATTTGATCGGACGCACAGAGGGCTACACTTAACAAAGGCCGGACACTCTCTATATCAGGATTCAAAATACATTATACAATATTGTAGAGATTCCATTACAAGAGCCAAAAATGCAATGCAGGAAGATAGCAATATTATTCGTATCGGTTCATCGCCTATCACCCCTGCACAGCTTCTTATGGAACTTTGGTCGAGAGTTCAAGCCTTGCACCCAAATATCAAATTTCAAATTGTACCCTTTGAGAACACCCCCGAAAACGCACGGGAGATTTTAGCCAATTTAGGCAAAAACATTGATATAGTCAGCGGTATCTTCGATGATACAATGTTAGATGTTCGTGCTTGTGCGGGCTTGGAATTGATTAGAGGCCCGTTTCATTGTGCTGTTTCAATTCACCACCGATTGGCAACCAAAGATAAATTGCAGCTTTCTGACCTCTATGGCGAAAATCTGCTGCTTATGCACCGTGGCTGGAGCCGCTATGTCGATCAGCTCCGAGACGACCTTTGGCAGAATCACCCACAAATAAATATTGTGGATTTTGACTTTTACGGAATGGATATATTTAATCGTTGTGAGAATACAAATGATGTATTGTTGGCTATTCCCGGATGGGCGAATGTTCACCCTCTACTGAAAGTAATACCTGTGGAGTGGAACCATTGTATTCCCTATGGAATCCTCCATTCTCCCACTCCAACGCCTACCGTACAGCAGTTTTTGGATGCTGCCGAAAAGGTGAGCAAGGAATTGTACCACTAAACAGATTGTTATAACCTTTAGGTATAAACTGATGAACGAAACGAGACTTCTTATGAGGTCTCGTTTTTTTATAATGTAATCAGAAAGGTTGGTGACGACTTTGAGAATAAATGCTTTTGTTGCGGTACTGATTTGCATAGCTGTTTTCTTGGCAGGGTGCAGCGCAGATATGAACAGCACTGAATCGGACACAGATTTCAAAGGAGCAGAAACTACTGTGCAAACAAATCAGAATGATACAGAACAATATACGCAAGATACGGAAATCTCCGATGTGATAAATGACACTGCCTTTGGCGATTACGGCAGGCTGATATTCCCTGTGAACAGCAGCTATTACAGCGGCGATACATTGGGCGAACTGGTGTTCACTTGGTACAACAATATCGATCCCGACAAAGCGGTAGAGATTGCAAACTATATGAAAAGCCACGCTGAAAACGGCGATGTAATCTTTTACGATATTTATACCGATGAAGAAAAAGCGGCCGATCCCGCAAAAGAAGATACAGGCTTGTTCTTCTTCAAAGGAAATCCCGGCGAACGGTTTGCGGTATGCAACGCAGGCGGTGGATTTGCCTATATAGGTGCAATGCACGACAGTTTTCCCCACGCTTTGGAATTATCCAAAATGGGCTACAACGCCTTTGCCTTGATCTACCGTCCCGGCGCACAAACCGCCTGCGAGGATTTAGCGAGAGCAATCAGCTTTATTTTTGAAAATGCCGACGAATTAGAAGTAAACACCGATTGCTATTCCCTTTGGGGAGGCTCGGCAGGAGGAAGAATGGCGGCTTGGCTCGGCTCTTACGGCACGGCTGCGTTCGGGGAAAAAGATTTACCGCAGGCCGGGGCTGTGATTATGCAGTACACAGGTCACAGCGAATACAGCGAAAGCGACCCGCCGACTTACGCTTGTGTGGGCGAAAATGACGGTATTGCAAACTGGCGTACAATGGAGGCTCGGCTGAATCGCTTAAACGAGCTTGGAATCCCAACAGAGTTTCATCATTACGAGGGACTTCGCCACGGCTTCGGTCTCGGAACGGGAACGGTTGCAGAGGGTTGGATAAACGACGCTGTGAATTTTTGGGAAAATCAAATGCAATGATTAGCTCAAATTATCAATAAATCAGAGAAAGGACTATGACAATGAATAACTTTATTTTTGAAAACTCTACAAAGGTGTTTTTCGGAAAAGGCTGTGTAAAGGAATACCTTTGCTGCCTGACGAAGGCCTACGGCGATACCGTTATGCTATGTTATGGCGGCGGCTCAATCAAGAAAAACGGTATCTATGACGAGGCAACAAAAATCTTGGAAGCCGCAGGAAAAACCGTTGTGGAGTTTAGCGGTATTATGGCGAATCCCACCTATGCAAAGGTATTGGTGGGTGCGAAGCTGGCAAAGGAAAACGATGTCAGTCTGCTTTTGGGAATCGGCGGCGGTTCTGTTATGGACTGCTGCAAAGCGATTTCTATTGCTGCCCGATATAACGGCAATGTGTGGGAAGATTTTTGGGCAAGACCGGGTGTTTTTGATTTTGAGCCGTTACCCCTCGGTGTAATCGTTACCGTTACGGGTACGGGCAGTGAGTGCAACGGCGGCGCTGTGATTACTAATGAGGAATTGAAAATCAAGACGGGCAGAGATTATCCGCAATGCAATCCCAAATTCGCATTGCTTGACCCGACCTATACTTACAGCGTTCCCCAAAAACAAATGGTGTCCGGCAGCTTTGATATTCTGTCACACATTATGGAGATTTATTTCAGCGAGCCGAATGAGGACAATGTATCGGATGATATTTCCGAGGCGCTTATGCGAAGCGTGATCCGAAACTTGCGTGCCGCTATTCAGAATCCGCAGGACTACACCGCACGAAGCAATTTGATGTGGGCGGCGACAATGGCGGAAAACCGCGTTATCAAACTGGGCAAGCGAATGGATTTTGAGTGTCACCAAATGGAACATCAACTTGGCGCATACACAAACTGCAACCACGGCGAGGGGCTTGCCGTTTTGCACCCCGTTTATTACCGGCATATTTACAAATACGGCTTGCCAAAATTCAAACGGTTTGCAACCGATGTTATGGGAGTTTCAACAGAGGGCAAAACAGACGAAGAAATCGCCCTTGCAGGTATTGAGACTTTGGAAGATTTCATTGTCGAAATCGGACTGCCTGTATCTTTGCAGGACTTGGGAGTAAATGAAAATACCGACTTGAAAGCGATTGCAGATTCCTGCGCTCTTATGCCCGGTAGTTACAAAAAAATGACCCACGAAGAAATCCTTGAAATCTTCAAGGAATGTTATTAAAAACAGAAAGGAATAAAAACGATGAAAAAAATTATCTCACTTTTTATGGCGCTTGCTATGGTGCTGTCGCTGGCAGCCTGTTCGACAAATGAAGCCCCCAGCGCAACACCCGAAGAAAGCAGTACCCCGACAAACGAAAGTACCCCTGCACCGAGTACCACAAACGGAAAAAATCTTGTGGTGTACTTCTCAATGCCCGATAATGTTGATGACAGTACGGTTGTAATTGACGGTGAAACGCTGGGCAATACGCAGTATATGGCTTATGTGATTCAGGAAACAGTTGGAGCTGACATTTTCCGCATTGAGCCGGAAACGCCCTATCCCACCGACCACGACGAACTGGTTGACCTTGCAAGTGAAGAACAAAGCGACAATGCAAGACCGGCAATCAAAGACAAGATTGAAAACTTTGATACCTACGAAAATATCTTTGTGGGTTATCCCAACTGGTGGGGCGATATGCCGATGATCCTGTACTCTTTCTTTGACGAGTACGATTTTTCCGGCAAGACCATTATTCCCTTTAACACCCACGGCGGCAGCGGATTTTCGGGTACAATCTCCACAATCAAGGAGCTTGAGCCGAACGCCGAGGTATTGGACGGCAAATCTATCTCCCGCAATGATATTCAGGACGCAGAGCAGGAAATCGTAGATTGGGTAAATTCTCTTGGTCTTACCGAATCCGAAGAACAGCCCGATTCTTCTGCCGAAGCACAGCAGCCTACCGATGAAGCAGGTAAAACATTGGTTGTCTACTACTCCGCAACCGGCAATACCGAGAATGTGGCAAAAACTATTGCTACCGCAACAGACGGTGATTTGTTCGAGTTAGAGCCCGCTGAACCGTACAGCGACGCCGATCTGAACTGGACGGACGATAACAGCCGTGTTGTGCGTGAACACGATAATCCCGATGAACGTGATATTGCCCTTGTAAAAAGCACCGTGGAAAATTGGGACGAATACGACACAATTTTCATCGGCTATCCCATTTGGTGGGGAATTGCCGCTTGGCCTGTTGACGGATTTATCGAAGCCAACGATTTTACAGGAAAGACCGTAATTCCCTTTGCCACATCTTCAAGTTCGGGACTTGGTGAAAGCGGCGAACTGCTTGCTGAAATGGCAGGCACGGGCGATTGGCTGACAGGCGAGCGTTTTAGTTCCGGCGTCAGCGAAAGCGATGTAACGGCTTGGGTAGAAAGCCTTGAAAGATAACACTATGAAAAAAGGGATTATAATTTTGACAATGCTGATCGCCTCGTCGCTCATTCTTTCAGCGTGTGCTTCGCAGACACCCGACACCTCGGAAAGCAGCGAGGTGTCGGGGTCAGAAGGCGGCAGTACGGAGATTGAAAACAACGGTGAGCCGTCTGACACAGAGAAAGGTACAAACCGTTTTCCTGCTTCGCTTACCCCGATTCCCGACAGTTATTTGACCGAGGCAGAACAGCAGGGTACTTTGCAAGACCTTTATTACGATACTCACGAATCCTTTTCCTACAACGAAAAGAGCCAAAAACTCCAAAAGCACGCCGTTGTGTATCTGCCCTATGGCTATGACGAAAGCAAGCAATATCCTGTGTTCTACCTTATGCACGGTGGTTGGAGCAACGAATATACCTATCTCGGCAATCCCGATGAGCTGCAGGGAATGAAACATATTCTCGACCACGGGATTGCAAACGGCGAAATTCAACCGATGATTGTTGTTTGCCCTACCTACAACAACACAAGCCCGGAGGACAGCGGAGATTACAGCCTTGCTCTCCGGCTGACCGACAATTATCACAATGAGCTGATAAACGACCTTATCCCGGCGGTAGAGGGCAAATACAGCACCTATGCCGAGGACACCACCCCCGAAGCGATTGCCGCTTCCCGTGATTACCGAGCTTTCTGCGGATTTTCAATGGGTTCTATGGCAACTTGGCGCACCTTTGAGCATTCCCTTGACTACTTCCGCTACTTTATGCCGTCAAGCGGCGGCCCGGCGGCAAGCATAGAAACCTATGAGAGCGTAATTAAAGATTCGGGTCACGAATGGGACGATTTCTTTATCTTTGCCGCTTCGGGTACAAATGATTTCGCCTATTCGGGATTTAAGAATGGAATTGACGCTATGAGAGAAAGCGACAGCGGACTTTTCCGTTTTGCCGATAATGAAGCAGAGGGCAATCTATATTACCTTGAATCCGACGGCGATCATTCCGGCTACTATGCTATGCTCTACTTTTACAATGGATTGCGCTGGATATGGAGGTGATGAAAATGAGGTGCAAGCGAACAGTTAAAATTATCATTGATATTGCGATGTATCTGATTTTTGTCGCTCTTATGCAGGAGCATTTATGGTCGGACGGATTACACGAATGGCTCGGTATTGTATTGTTTGTATTGTTTATTGAGCACAATATTCTCAATTTTCGTTGGTATCAATCTTTTTTCAAAGGGAAATTTACAGCGACAAGAATCACATTGGCAACAATCAATATTGCCCTGCTCGCCGCTATGCTGTGCTGTATGGTGAGTTCGGTGCTGGTTTCAGGAAAGGTTTTTGCTTTTCTGAATTTGGGTGGGGCAAGATTCGGCAGAACGCTTCACCTTGTATCGACTGCGTGGGCATTTGTCTTGATGAGCCTGCACTTGGGACTGCATTTAACCTCTTTGACAAACAAACTTAAAAAGAATAAGAAACTTCTGCGGGCGGGTCAAATCCTTGCCGTTTTACTGGCGGCATACGGCGTTTATGTGTTTATCGGCAGAGCCTTTTACGAGGAACTGTTTTACCTTACCGAGTTTAAGTTTTTTGATACCGATAAATCGGCAGTCTTATACTTTTTTGAAACGGTCGCAATGTCCTTTCCCTTTGCTTTTATCACTTATTATGGGAGAAAACTTCTGCAAATGAAGAAAAATAAAATGAAAATTCAAGGAGGCACTATGAATAAATTATTGAAATCTATTCTTTCACTTGTTTTATGTATCGGTTGTGTATTTGCTCTGGCCGCCTGCGGTCAGCAGAACAACACCACTACGGATAACACCGACACAGCCGTAAGCAATAATACCGTCGCAGACAACAACACAGATGATTCTGCCGACAGCACCTCCGAAGAAAGCACAGCCGGAGATTCAAATATCTTGGTAGCCTATTTTTCGTGGTCGGGCAACACACAGCAGGTTGCGAACTGGATTTCCGATAAAACAGGCGGCGAACTGTTCAGAATCACTCCCGAAGTGGACTACACAGAGGACGATGTATTTGATCGAGCACAGGACGAACTGAACAGTGGCACCCGCCCGCCCCTTTCCTCTCACATAGACAGCGAAACTATGGCTGAATATGATGTTATCTTTGTGGGTTTCCCGATTTGGTGGTACGATCTGCCAATGCCTGTTTGGTCTTTCCTTGAAGAATATGACCTGTCAGGTAAGACAATCATTCCATTCTTTACTCATAACGGCAGTTCGTCGGGGGCGAGCAGCATTTCTACCGTAGCCGAGCTTTGCCCGGATTCCACCGTACTGACCGATGACTACTTTACCTATTCGGGCAACAATGTGGACGAAGCCGAAAGCGATGTTGACGAATGGCTGACCGAGCTCGGCTACAAAAACTAAACAAGGAGAATTTAAACAATGAAAAATATACTTATCTTATCCGGCAGTCCCCGTAAAGGCGGCAACTCCGATTTGCTCTGCGATGAGTTTATGCGCGGAGCAAAGAAAAGCGGCAACAATGTAACCAAAATCAATGTTGCAAGCAAAAAGATAGCGCCCTGCCACGCCTGCTATTTCTGCCGTGAACACGGCGGCGAGTGCGCCTATAAAGACGATATGGCTGAAATCCTGCAAGCGATGATCGACGTCGATGTGCTTGTGCTTGCAAGCCCCGTTTATTTCTATTCCATTGACGCACAATTAAAGGCGGTGATCGACCGAACAGTTGCACGCTGGCTGGAGGTTAAGGATAAAGAGTTTTACTACATTATGACCGCTGCTGATGAAGATAAATCGTCTATGGAAACCACCCTTGCCTGCTTCCGTGGCTATGCAGACTGTGTAAACGGCGCAAAGGAAATGGGTGTGATTTACGGTACAGGCGTTTATGAAAAGGGCGAGATACTGAATACCCACGCTATGGCACAAGCCTATGAAATGGGCAAAAATGTTTAGTGCATACAACAGGAGAAAAACAATGAATATTTTATTTATCAACGGAAGCCCTAATCAGAACGGAAATACTGCTGCACTTGCAAGCGAGCTTCTGAAAGGGAAAGAATATGAAACGCTGAATCTGACCGATTATAAAATCGGAAGCTACAGGCAGAACTTTGAGGGCGACGAGCTGGGTCAGGTCATTACGAAAATGGAACAGGCAGAGGTAATTGTTATCGGCTCTCCACTGTATTGGCACAATATCTGCGGCTCGGTGCGAAATGTGCTGGATCGCTTCTACGGCTTGGTAGAAAACGGCTCATTGTCGGGCAGAACACTTTATTTCCTCTTTCAAGGCGCTTCGCCGGAAAAATGGATGCTGGAAGCTGGAGAATATACGATGAAACGCTTTACGGCGCTTTACGGAATGAAATATGCAGGTATGGCAACTAATCGTTCCGAAGCGGCTAAATTAGCAAAAAACATCTGAAAACAATAAATCAATATGTTAGGAGGACAACAGTATGGCAGTAAAGCAAACGGCGGGAAGAACCGCCCTTGGAGAATTTGCGCCGAAATTTGCAGAACTCAATGACGATGTGCTTTTCGGTCAGGTGTGGAGCAGAGAGGACAAACTCTCCTTGAAAGAACGCTCTTTGATTACCGTGGTGGCGCTTCTTTCACAAGGGCTTACCGATACCTCATTTGTTCATCATCTGGAATCGGCAAAGGCGAACGGCATTACCAAAAACGAAATTGCCGAGATTATCACACACGCAGCCTTTTATGCAGGCTGGCCCAAAGCGTGGGCGGCTTTCCATTTGGCAAAAGATATTTGGAAAGAGGATACAAATGAAGCGGACGAAAAGACCGCTTATGAAAAATCAATGCTCTTTCCGATTGGACAGCCAAACGCCGCCTTTGCACAGTATTTTGTGGGACAAAGTTATCTTGCCCCTATTTCAAAAGAACAGGTGGGGATTTTCAATGTGACCTTTGAGCCGGGATGCCGGAATAACTGGCATATCCACCACGCCGAGAAAGGTGGCGGTCAGATTTTGGTCTGCGTTGCCGGCAGGGGCTTTTATCAGGAATGGGGCAAAAAACCGATTTGTATGACGGCAGGTGATGTTGTCAATATCCCGGCAGGCGTGAAGCACTGGCACGGAGCAGCGCCGGACAGTTGGTTTTCTCACCTTGCGGTGGAAGTGCCGGGAGAAAATACCCATACCGAGTGGTGCGAGGCTGTCAGCGACGAAGATTATGCAAATATAAAATAAGGAGAAAAGGATTATGGAATATGTGACTTTGAATAACGGAATCAAAATGCCGAAGCTGGGCTACGGCGTATATCAGGTGTCAAACGAGGAATGTGAACGCTGCGTATTGGACGCAATCAATGCAGGCTATCGCTCCATTGATACAGCGCAGGCATACGGCAACGAGGAAGCAGTCGGAAATGCTATCAGCAAATGCGGCGTTCCCCGTGACGAACTTTTTATCACCACAAAGGTATGGGTACAGGATGCAAAAAGCGAAGAAACGGCATATGAGGCTGTCAAGTCATCCTTAGCAAAGCTGGATATGTCCTATGTTGACCTCATCTTGCTGCATCAGCCTATGGGAGATTATTTTGCTGCGTACCGTGGGATTGAGAAGGCCTATAAGGAGGGACTGGTAAAGGCTGTCGGCGTGGCAAACTTTTATCCGGCAATCCTTGCCAACCTTTGTGAAAACGTAGATGTGATTCCTGCCGTCAATCAGGTAGAGCTGCATCCGTTCTTTGTGCAGGCAAAGGCTCTTGAAAATATGAAAGCATATGGCGTGGCACCGCAGGCATGGGGACCGCTGGCAGAAGGCAGGCATGGCATTTTTACCGATCCCGAGCTTGTGGAGATTGGGAGAAAATACGGCAAGAGTGCGGCGCAGGTCGTTTTGAAATGGAATGTACAGCGCGGCGTGTCCATTATTCCCAAATCAGTGCATGTGGAAAGAATGGAGCAGAATATCGACATCTGGGATTTTACGCTTACGGATGACGAGATGACGAAGATTGCGGCAAAGGACCTGGGACACAGTGAGATTGTCAACCACGATGACCCGGCGTTTGTCAAAATGCTCTGCGGAAGGAACATTCACTGAGCCAAAGGGCGCTTTAGGAAAATACAGATGTGGACGCAAGACATTGGCACAATGTTCTGCGAACTGAAACAGGAAAGCATGAAGAAATATTAAAAAGGGAAAGGCGGTAGGAATTTATGGCAAAAAAGCAGACAGCAGGAAGGGACAGACTGGGAGATTTGGCACCTAAATTTGCGGAATTAAATGATGATATTTTATTTGGGGAGGTATGGTCGAGGGAGGAACAGCTTTCAGCAAGGGACCGGAGTATGATCACTATTGCGGCGCTCTTTTCAGCAGGATTGTACCCGCAGTTAAAATCCCATCTGGTACTTGGAAAGGAACATGGAATTACAAAGGAAGAAGCGGTGGAAATCGTGACACAACTTGCGTTTTACTGCGGCTGGCCGAAAGCATGGAGTACATTTCCAATGATTCAGGAAGTATATGGAACAGAAGATTAATCCCGAGGAGAGCAGACTCTGCTGGCAACATTCGGTAGAAAGGGTCAGTTAGGAATATCTGGCGAAAGAAGATGAGCGAAGCTGTGAAAAACTGACGGAACAATATGGATCAGTTATAAACTTAAGGTATAAACTGATGAACAAATCGAGACTTCTTTGGAGGTTTCGATTTTGTTATGATGAAATACATAAAAACAATTAAGAAACAGGTGGCTTATAATGAAACGGATAAAAGCAGCGGCGCTGCTTGGTATGTGCATGGCAGTTTTTACAGCCTGCAGAGGAAAAGCAGACGTCAACTCTGTCAGCGAACTGGAACAGGGAATCCAGGCAGTGGAGGAGGGAATGGAACTGTTTACGCCTGAAACAAGGATACAGGATGTGATAGATGATCCGGCATTTGAAGGCTTTGGCAGACTGGTATTTCCGGTAGATTTAGGATTAGAGGGGACGTTGACTCTTAAGGAGGCGGGAAACCGCCAGGGCCAATGGGACTGCCGGGGAGATTGAAGTTTTTGACGGCCTTTCTCATGGCTTTGGCCTGGGGGAAGGAACCGTGGCGGAGGGATGGATCAACCGGGCTGTGGCGTTTTGGGAAGAGAACACAGATCAATAAAGCAGATACCTTTTGGTTGATACAGGGTAACAAAAAGTGACTTCTGTGTGTGGCAGAGAGTGGTTATAATGAATCTGCTGATTTTCGGCCCTTCTGCTCCGGTATCACAAATAATTTAAGAGAGAGGATATAAGACTATGAGAAAACAAACGTTAATGAGAATGGC
>OFEZ01001684.1_pt1 | contig 11244 bp, 12 predicted proteins | sample 1521241 | NCBI WGS metagenome assembly OFEZ01 (sample SAMEA3504099, study PRJEB24116) | mouse gut metagenome | biome: mouse gut; feature: mouse-associated habitat; material: faeces | place: Denmark | collected 2011
CTCAGCCCCAGATGGACAGACGGGTCTCCATCTGGCCGTTGAGCAGCTCGGCATAGGCCTCGCCGGAGGTGTTGTCCAGCTCCAGGCCAAGGGCGGCCATGTTCTCGATGTAGTCCGAGCGTTCCATAGCCTTGAGCAGAGCTTCGGTCATGAATTCCACTCTGTCAGCGGAGACATTCTTGGGGTAGAAATATCCGCGTGCGGCAAAAGCAACCAGCTTCTCGCCGGTGGCCTCCTCAACAGTGGGGATTTCAGGGATAAAGGCGCTGCGCTCTTCGGCAAATTGGCACAGTAGCTGCATTTCACCGCTCTGGTAGGAGCTGTTTACATCGGAGATGGAGCCGAAGAGGATGTCGGTGTCGCCAGCCAGGAACATACCCCGGCTGTCCGATGCGCCGTCCACCGGGATAACGGTGATCTGCGTTCCGAAGGTCTTGTTGAACCACTCGGCCTTGGTGGCCTCGCCATCGGTGATGCCGGTGGCCTGAGCGGAAATTAAGATGGGGTTGGATTTGGCGTACTCAATAAAGCTGTTGATGTCAGAGAAGCGGGTTTCGTTGGCGCGGATGGCCAGCACGTCATAGTCGACCACCTGGTTACACAGCACCTGCACGTCTTCCAGGTTGTATTGGCGGGGGTTCTCCGGGTCCAGCTCGCCAAAGACAAAGTTATGGTTGATTAAGCCGATGGTGTAGCCGTCGTCGTAGTCGCCGGTGATCAGGTCGGTCCAGGCAACCCAGCCTCCGGAGCCGGTCTGATTTTCTACAACCACATTGATACCCAGGTCGGCGGCCAGGGCGGTTGCCATGTTCCGGGCGCCGATGTCTGTGCCGCCGCCGGCGGAGAAGGGGCAGACCAAGGTGATGGTCTCGTTGGGGAACTTGTCTGAGCTGGTCTTGCCGCTGTTAGGGGTGGAAGTGCTGCCAGAGCCGTTGGAACAGGCTGCAAGGCTCAGCGCCAGCGCGCAGGCGGAGACGAATGCGAATAGTTTTTTCATAGGATTTTCCTCCTTTTTGTCCTCGGGTTTCGTACAACTTCTGCTACGTCCGCGCCGGAGTCCGGTGCGAACCGCCTGAAGCTCACCTCAACTTCAAGCAGGGGTGGGTCTGCCATGTTGCCGCCTTGTGATTACAAGTTCATTCTAGGATGTCCCCCCAACAATTTCAAGCAACTTTTTTGTTGGGTGTCACAATATAGAGGTTGTAACCGGGCGGGGAAATACGACAAAATTCCTAGGTCACAACAAAAGGATTGTGGCCTCACACAAAAAACTTGTTGGACATTCCCAAAACCGAAAATTTATACTGATATCAGCCGGAAGCGATTGCCTCTGGCCGGTCCGGGTGCTTCACCTCAAAGAACCGGACGCCATGTTTCCGCCTCTTGATGTTCATTACTGGTTTGAATGTTAGGAGGCTATCTTCATCATGACAAAAAGAGAGCGTATCTGGGCAGCGGTTCACGGCGAAACGCCGGATATTCTGCCTTATTCCTTCTGGACGCATCTGCCCGGGGTGGACCTGGACCCGGAACTGCTGGCGGAGCACACCTACACGTTTTACAAAAGCTATGATGTGGACTTAATCAAGACCATGAACAACGGCATGTACGCCATTGAGGATTTCGGCTGTGAGATTGATTACTCAGAGATTGCGGAGGGCGGAGTAGCCAAGGTGGTCAGAACCCCCATTCACGAAGCGGAGGACTGGCTGCGGCTGAAGCCCTGTTCCGTCCACGAAGGAAGTTTGGCCCGGGAATTGAAGGGTTTGCGCCTGCTGCTGGAAAAGGTGAAGGGAGAAGAAGTCCCTGTCATCTTTACCATTTTCAGCCCTCTGACCACGGCCAACAAGCTCTCAGGCAATACCTTGCTCCAATACCTGGCCGACGGCCACGGGGACAAGGTACACGCGGCCTTGCAGGTGATTACGCAGACCACCTGTGATTTGGTCCGGGCTGTGCTGGGAGCGGACGGCATCTTCTTTGCCGCCCAGAACAGCAGCTATGACTATATGACTGTGGAGGAATACCGCCAGTTTGGCGTTCCCTATGATCTGGAAGTGCTGAACGCAGCGGAAAAGGGCTGGCTGAACACACTCCATGCCCACGGCAGCAACATTATGTTTGAAGTGCTGAAAGACTATCCGGTCCAGGTGTTTAACTGGCACGCCTGGGAGACTCTGCCCGCTGTGGACGAGGCGTTTGTCATGACCGGAAAATGTCTGATGGGCGGTTTGAAACGCACCGACATTACCCAGCGGGACCGGGGCGCAATTCAACACCAGATTTACGAGTGCTATCGTATGCTGGGCGGACGCAACCAGATCCTGACTCCAGGCTGTGTAATCCGATATCCCCTGGACGACAGTACCTTGGCCTATGTGAAGCAGGCCCGGGATTGCGTGGAACGCAGGATGCGTCCGTAGTGAGAAAAACCGCCCCGGCCAAGGCCGGAAGCGGTTTTGGAGCAAGGATCAAAGCGTTCGGTTCGACGGCTGGTCAGTATGTAAACTTCTGCTTTGCCATGTGGATGAATTCCACTGCGGCCCGGCTCAGATAGTGGCTGCGCAGATGGCTGATGGTGATGGGCTGGTTGCCGGATTGGTAGTCCAGCGGATAGATGGCCACCGAGTCCCTCCAGTCCCGCCGGTCCCAGAAGACCATGCGCCGGCTGGTGAAGATCTCGGGCAGGACGATGGCCCCAAGCCCCGCCGAACACAGAGAGACCAGCGTGGTCATGCTGGTCGTCTCCAGCACAATTTCCGGCGTGACGTCGTGGTCCTTACAGCACTGGTCAAAAATGCCGCCCAGCCAAAAGTCCGGGGGCATCCGGAGATAGGGGCACCGGGAGAAGGTCTGAAAATTCTGCATCACGCCGGAGCGCGGGGGGTCTCCGCCGGCGCCAGTGGGAAGATGGATTCTGGGCACCATGCACACCAGATGCTCTGTGTGGAGAAGCTCCTCGCACACGTTTTCCGGGTCGCCGATGGCAAAACCGATGTTCACATCCGCCCGGCCCTCGTACAGAGCCCGGTTGATCTGTTTGGTGGTGCCTTCCACCAGATGGAGCTGTATTTGGGGATATTTTTCATGGAATTCCGGCAAAATATCCGCCAGCATAATGGCGCCCCGAGAGGTGCTGACCCCAACGGACAGCTCGCCGCTGCGGAAATCCCGGATATCCTGAATGGCTTTCTCAGTCTGGTGCTTCTGATAAAGAAGAATCTGACTGTTCCGGTAGAGGCACTCCCCCGCCTGGGTTAGGGTGACCGGCTGGGTGCGGTTGAACAGCACAACACCGAATTCCTCTTCCAGCCGGGAGATATGGCTGCTCAGCGACTGCTGAGAGATGAACAGCCGTTTGGCCGCTTTGGTAAAGCTCAGCTCCTCCGCCGCCACGCAGAAGTATTGCAGGTTGAGAAAATTCATAGCAGGCCCTCCTTCCGCCGGTGTGAATGGCTCATTTGCTATCTTAATGCAGTCCAGTGGAAAAATCAAGGGACAGCCCAAGAAATTAGAAAGGAAATGTTTTACTATGGATCATGCGCTGTATGAAAATCACCTCACTATCTTGCGTTCTGAGCTGGTGATGGCCTTGGGCTGTACCGAGCCCATCGCCGTGGCCTACGCCTGCGCCCTGGCCCGGAAGGCTCTGGGGAGCCTGCCGGAGCGGGTGGATCTGTCCGTCAGCGGCAATATCATCAAGAACGTGAAAAGCGTGGTGGTGCCCAACACCGGGGGCCGCCGGGGGCTGGAGGCCGCCGCCGCCGCGGGCGTAACCGCCGCCGACCCGGACGCCCAGCTGGAGTGCCTGACCAGGCTGACCCAGGAGGACGGGGACGCCATCGGGGCCTATCTGGACCGCCGCTGCGTCCAGGTGCGGCCCCTGGACACCGGCCGGGCCTTCGAGATCCTGGCGGAGGTCCATTCCGGCGGCGACGCCGTCCAGGTGCGGATCGTGGACCAGCACACCAACGTGGTCCGCATCAGCCGGAACGGCCAGGTGCTGGCGGAGCGCGCCGTCCCCGCCGCCGCCCAGGAGAAGGCCATCGCCGCGGCGAAGGCTATGGCGGAGGAATAATCCGAATACGAAAAAGTCCCCCCCCGGTTTTGGGTGGGGACTTTTTATGGTTGGTTTTCCTGCTGATCCAGATATTCTTCCATTACTTTAAAAATCAGATTGGATACGCTACGCCGCTCCTTCTGAGCCTCTGCTTCAAGGCGCGCCTTAAATTCGTTTGTCACTCGCATCGTAATGATTGCATCTGTCTTAGCCATCCATATCACCTCATTGCTTAACATTGTAATACAATGTATAACAAAAATCTTGACATACATTGTATTACATTGTATTCTATATGAGAAGTGATATGCACAAACGTGCGCCGCCCTGTTTTAGCGGGCGGACAATGTCCGCCCCTACATCCATTGCCTGATAGGAGGAAATCACCATGAAAGGCTGGCAGGCCCTGCCCGAAGAACGCTGCGGGAACTGCAAATACTTCCGCCAACATTATATCCAGTCATCCAGGGGGCGTTATCGGCCCTTGCAATACGGTCATTGCGTCCACCCCAAGCTGAAAAAACGCCGGGTGGAGGAGCATTGCCAGTATTGGACCGCCAAAGGCACCCCCTAAACCGCCCTCGTTCCAAACTCGGAACGAGGGCCGATGAGGACATCGGCCCCTACAACGAAGAATACCCCTATTTTAATATATCAGGAGGACAAATCCAATGGACTACAAACAAACCTATGAGCTGTGGCTCAATTCTCCCGCCCTGTCGGCGGAGGAAAAGGCGGAGCTGTCCGCCATCGCCGGGGACGAGAAGGAGATCGAGTCCCGGTTCTTCTCCCAGCTGGAGTTCGGCACCGCCGGGCTGCGGGGCACCATGGGGGTGGGCCTGTACCGGATGAACATCCACGTCATCCGCCACGCCACCCAGGCCTTCGCCAAGGTGATCCTCAACGAGGGTCCCGAAGCGGTGAAAAAGGGCGTGGCCGTGTGCTTCGACTGCCGGAACAACTCCGACGTGTTCGCCAGGGAGGCCGCCTGCATCATGGCGGCGGCGGGCATTCCGGTGCGGCTGTTTGAGTCCCTGCGCCCCACCCCGGAGCTGTCCTTCGCCATCCGGGAGTACGGCTGCATCGCGGGCATCAACATCACCGCCAGCCACAACCCCAAGGAGTATAACGGCTATAAGGCCTACTGGACCGACGGTTCGCAGGTTACCTCGCCTCACGATGTCAACATCATCGCCGAGGTCGAGAAGATTACCGAGAACTCGCAGGTGCTCACGGGACGCAATCCCGAGAACATACACATCCTCGACGAGTCGTTCGACGAGAAGTACCTCGACGCCATTCACGAGCTGTCGCTCTCGCCCGAGTCCATAGCGCGTCATCGCGACATGAAGATCGTCTATACGCCGCTGCACGGTGCCGGCGTGCGTCTGGTTCCGGCATCGCTGCGCAAGTGGGGCTTCGAGAACATTATCTCGGTTCCGGAGCAGACCGTCCTGGACGGCAACTTCCCCACGGTGGCCTCCCCCAACCCGGAGAACCCCGAGGGCTTCTATCTGGCGGTGGAAATCGCTAAGAAGGAGGGGGCCGACTTCATCCTGGGCTCCGACCCCGACGCCGACCGGGTGGGCCTGATGGTCAACACCGGAAACGGGGAGTTCAAGGTGCTCACCGGCAACCAGACCGGCGTGCTGCTGCTGGACTACCTCATCGGGGCCAAGCAGCGCACCGGCAAGATGCCCGTCAACCCCGTGGCCCTGAAAACCATCGTCACCACCGAGATGGCCCGCAAGGTGGCCGAGGTGAACGGTTTGCAGTGCTTCGACACCTTCACCGGCTTCAAATTCCTGGCCCAGAAGAAGGACCAGCTGGAGGGCAGCGGCGAGGGGAACGTCATCATGTCCTATGAGGAGAGCTACGGCTACATGCTGGGCAGCTACGTCCGGGACAAGGACGCCGTCACCGCCGCCGTGGCCATGACCGAGATGGCCGCCTACTACGCCGGCCAGGGCATGACGCTGTATGATGCCCTGCTGGCCCTCTATGAGAAATACGGCTTCTACGCCGAGCGGACCATGAACCTGGTTATGCCCGGCCTGGACGGCCTGAAAAAGATGGCCGAGCTGATGGCCGGCCTCCGGGCCGAGCCCCCGGTGGAGATCGCCGGCGTGGCTGTGAAAGAGCAGAAGGACTACAAAGACGGCAGCGTGGTCTGCGTGGAGAGCGGCGAGAAGTCCCAGATGGAGCTGTCCGGCTCCAACGTGCTGCGCTACGAGATGGCCGACGGCACCAGCCTGATTGTCCGCCCCTCGGGCACCGAGCCCAAGGTGAAGGTCTACATCCTGGCCAACGGGACCACCCGGGAGGAGTGCGACGCCAAGGTGGAGCAGTACGCCGCCTGGGCGGAGAGCCTCAAGGGTTAAAAAAATCCCGCTTTTCAAGAGCGGGCCCCATAAAAAAGCTAAGGGCAAGGCAGACCGCAACGGTTTGCCTTGCCCCTTTTATTTCCATGTGATCTGGCCTAAATGCGTTCCAAACGCTTCTAAATGAGATTCATCAGTGGCTCCCGCATGAATATCGGCATAAAATCCGTTACTCCGTATCCATGCAATCAGTTTTTCATCTGAGTACATGACGGCAATTCCATACACATTAAATTCCGACAAAAGATGATAGTTCTCACTGCAAAAATTACTTAATTCCCGCTCAATATTAAGTGTTGTCACAAATGTGCCTTTGCATCGTCCTTTTTTAAAAACCGGTTTATTTTCCAGTGCAATTGTAAGCATTCTGCCCACACAAAACTGGTAGCAGCAGAAGCTGCTCCTCTCTACGTGCCATTCCCGTTTATAATATTGCGCAAGGCATCCGCTTTCTATCTCGTAACCGGCTATTGGCGTCCGTTTTTTCTTGAAGAAAACAATGATTCCCTGTTCCACGTAAATTTCGTCAAGGGGCAGGAAATGCTCAGCATTTGCAAAATATTCCTCATGATCGGCAATTGCCGCGTAAACAAGTTTTAATTCTGCCGGAAAAGGGACCCCCAGCTTTTCCTCCATCGCGGAAAAATCAATGTCTTCCTTCACGCTGAGGTTCATAAACGATTGCATCTTACATATCATTGCCTGCAAATCGGCATATTCAGGTTCCAGTAAATGGTGGTTTTCCCAAAAACGAACTGCCCGGTCCTCTTTGTTAAACTGGCGGGCTGTCATAATGCGCTCCGGGCTGCTGAGTGAAACGTTCTGGTAACCGGAAACCTGTTCCTCACGATAACTTCCATAGTATATATTATTCCGATAAATATAAAATCCCTGCTGCATTTTGCCCTCCAATATTTTTCGTAACATTAACGATTTGCCGATAAGGTTATTATAAAACAGCGCCCGCCGAAAAGCAATTTCTTTTCAGCGGGCGCTGCTTCCTTATGACAGTCTTCCCAGCGGAAGCGGTTTTATTATGCAATCAGACGCCCTGATAGGCCTTGATGGCGGCGGCGGTCTGGGCGTAGTCCGCCGCCACCGTGGCCAGCAGCTGATGGGCCTGGTCGTAATTTTTGGTGCGCAGGGCCTCGGTAATCTCATGGCTGGAGTGGTACAGCTTGGTGAAGCTGAGGTTTTGCGAAACGCCCTTCAGGGTGTGGGCGGCGCGGAAGGCGTCCTCGTAGTTCTCCTCCTTCAGGGAGCTCTCCAGCAGCTGGAAGGACTGGTCAGACAGGAATTTCAGGACGAATTTCTGCACCAGGGCGTCGCTGTACAGCCGGCCCAGCACCTCCTGATAGTCGCCCTCCAGAGCGGCGTAGCACTCTTGAATGGTCATGATATTGCCTCCTTCTCCTGGCACAGATCGATCTTACCGATTGCGCCGGTATATTGGGGGGGATCCTCCGAAGACCACATGGCCCGGCTGGTGATATGGATGGGCACGGAGCGGCCCTCCAACCGGATATGGAAATCGAATTCCACCACCGGAGCCTCGGGCGTGGTGCTCTGGAGGAGTTGGGACAGCTCGGCCAGCCGGTCCAGGTCTACCATCTTTTGCACCTGCTTGTTGTGGTAGGGGTCCACGGTGGCCGCCTCCAGGCCCAGACGCCGCACACCCTGGGCCGAGAGCGCGAGCATGGGGGGCGTTGTGGTGTACTCAAATAGGATATCCTGAGACAGCTCCTTGAAGAACTGGTGAATGACCCGCTCCTGCTCCAAAATCCGCAGGGTGCGGTCGGTGGTGGACAGCTCCTCATACTGGGCCACCTCCACCGCCGTGTTCTCGGCGGCCCGCTGGTCGCTGCGGACCACGGTGTCCACGGCCATCTCCCGCTGGACGATGTCGCTGCTCTCCACCAGACACTCCAGCAGCAGGGGCTGGAAAGCGCCGCACTCGCCGTTAAGGATCATGGACAGGGCCTTTTCATGGGAGTGGGCGGGCTTGTAGACCCGGGCGCTGGTCAGGGCGTCGTAGACGTCGGCCAGGGAGACCACCTGGGCGGAGATGGGGATGTCCTCCCCCTTCAGGCCGTCAGGATAGCCCCGGCCGTCGTACCGCTCGTGGTGCCAGCGGCAGATCTCATAGGCGTATTTCACCAGCGGCTCATCCTGGAAGGGGACCCCCTTCATCATGTCGGCCCCCATCTGGGAGTGGCCCTTCATGATGGCGAACTCCTCGTCGGTAAACAGGCCTGGCTTGTTGAGTATCTCGCTGGGAATGCAGATCTTGCCCACGTCGTGGAGGGTGGAGGCGTTGCTGATCAGGTTGATAGTCTCACGGTCCAGCTTATAGCGGTCGGTCTTGCGCATAAGGCTTTTCAACAGAATTTCTGTCATGGTCTGAATGTGCATGACGTGCAGGCCGCTCTCCTCATTGCGGAACTCCACAATGTGGCTGAGAATGGAAATCATCAGGTTGTTGACCTTCTCCTTCTGGTAGATCTGCTCGTTCACCATGGCGGCCAGCCGGCGCTGCTTGGCGTAGAGCATGATGGTGTTAATCACACGGCGGCGGACCACCATCATGTCGAAGGGGCGGCTGATGTAGTCGGTTACTCCCATGTCATAGGCCCGCTCGATGAAAGCGTGGGTGCTCTCCGCCGAGATCATGATAACGGGCACGCTGTCGATCCAGTTGTATTTATTCATGGTGGACAGCACGCCGAAGCCGTCCAGATTGGGCATTACAATGTCCAGCAGGACCAGGGAAATCTCCTGCTCCCGCTGCTGGAGGATGGCCACCGCCTGCAGTCCGTCCTCCGCCTCGATGATATCGTAGGACTCCTCCAGCATGGAGCGGAGGATGGAGCGGTTCATCTCTGAGTCGTCGGCGACCAGAATGGTATATCGCTGCTCTCTTTTGGGGACCATGTGTTTGTTCACTCACCTTCCGTTGGGGTTATGCCCCGTTGGCCGTCGCGCTGGGACATCAGCTTGGTCAATGTGGCGCACAGCTGTTCAATATTGATAGGCTTTGCCAAATGGGCATCCATGCCCGCCTGGGTGGTGCGGACAATATCCTCCGCAAAGGCGTTGGCGGTCAGGGCGATAATGGGGGTGGTCCGGGCATCGGGCCGGTCCAGGGCCCGGATGGCCTGGGTGGATTCGCAGCCGTCCATCTCGGGCATCTGCATATCCATAAGTACCGCGTCGAAGTAATAGGGCTCCGCCGCCTGGAAGGCCTCCAGTGCCTTCCGGCCGTCCTCCGCGGGGGTTACATCGGCCCCCCGCATCTTCAGCAGCTCGGTGGCAATCTCCATGTTGAGCAGATTGTCCTCCGCCAGCAGGATGTGCCGGTCCTTCAGAGGGATCATATCCTGGGGCTCCTCCTCCGGCTCGTAGGAGATGGCCTCTCCAGCGTCGAAGGGGATGGTCACTGAGAAGGTGGTGCCCTGGCCTAAGGTGCTGTTTACCACGATCTGGCCGCCCATCCGCACTACCAGGTTTTTGACGATGGGCATGCCCAGGCCGGTGCCCGTCACCTCCTTGGCCCCGAAGCGGACCTCCCGCTCGTAGGGATCAAAGAGCTTGGGGAGAAACTCCTCCGACATGCCGGCGCCGGTGTCCTCCACGATGAACAGGTAGTTGTTTCGCTTGCCCTCGTCCATCTGCCGCAGGGTGACCGATACCCGGTCCCCGGTCCGGGTAAACTTCATGGAGTTGGACACCAGATTGTTCAGCACCTGACTGAGCCGGGCGGGGTCGCCCTTAATCATCCGGTTCTTCACGTCGATGGACAGCTGGAAGGTCTTCCCCTGGTTCTTGGCCTGGGTCTGGAAGGGGGACAGGCAGGTCTCCAGGTTCTGCACCAGGTCGAAGGGCTTGATCTCCATGGAGACGTTGCCCTGCTCCAGGCGGGAAATCTCCAGAATGTCGTTGATCATCAGCATAAGCGCTTGGGAATTAGCCTCGATGCCCGCAAGCGCCTTCGCCTCGTTCTCGCTGGCAGGTACCACGTGCTTGCTCAGCAGGTCGGCGAAGGCCACGATGGAAGTGAGCGGGGTGCGCAATTCGTGGCTCACCATAGAAAGAAAGTCACTCTTGTACTGGTTCTCGTCCACCAACTGGGCGTTCACCGCCTCCAGCTGATGCCGCTGACGCTCGAGCACCTCGTTAGCCGCCTGCAACTGGGCCGTGCGATCGGCCACCTCGTCTTCCAGCCCCGCATAGGTGTCGGCCAGCTCATGGGCCATGGCGTTGAACTTAGTAGTGAGCGCGCTCATCTCCCGCGACGATTCGCTATAGGTCAGCTGCACATTCAGATTACCTTCGGACACCTGCTCAACACCAGCTTGAATCTTCCCCAGCGGCCGTGTGACCAGGTGGTTCAGCGCGATATACACCACGATGAGGCACACGGCCACCATCACGGTGAAGAACAGCACGTCCTGGGCAATGGATTCGCGCTCGCTCTGCTGATACACATCCAATGGGATCACGATGCTGATAGCGCCGCCGATGTCGCCCATGGTCCATCCCTCCTTGGGATAGCCCGTCACGTCCAGCTCGCCCGCCGGCTCGCCGTGACATTGCAGACACGCCTCTTCGATGGTCATGGGAGCCAGGTAGCGAAACACCTGCTCGCCTTCGAATTCCGTGAATCCGTAATAGTCGGGCAGGCTGCGGTCGTCATGGAAAGCCGTCAGCGCGGCAGCTTCGTAATCATCGGGAATGTCGGCCTCGTTGCGTGGATTGAAGTTCACTTAACGGGTGGTGTAGTCGGACTGCAGCGTGAACCCCTGC
>OFEZ01001685.1_pt1 | contig 11239 bp, 5 predicted proteins | sample 1521241 | NCBI WGS metagenome assembly OFEZ01 (sample SAMEA3504099, study PRJEB24116) | mouse gut metagenome | biome: mouse gut; feature: mouse-associated habitat; material: faeces | place: Denmark | collected 2011
ATAACCCTGTCACGTTTCTTTAAAAATAAAATATCGGAAGTGACCTCCGTCCCTGCGTTTTCCTTAAAAGCGGTATTCGGTAATCTGACCGCCCCTAAAAGCTCCGCCCTCTGTGCAAGGTATTTTCTTACTTCCGGGCTTTTCTTGTCCATTGTACCCTTGCTTGTCACAAAGGCAACCACGCCGCCCGGACGTACTTTATCCAGAGTTTTTGCAAAAAAGTAATCATGTATGAGGAAATTGTTTTTGTCATACTGCCTGTCTGCCACCTTATACTGACCGAAAGGCACATTGCCCACCGCCACGTCAAAGAAGTCATTCGGATAGTCTGTCTTTTCAAAGCCGGAGATTTTAATATCCGCTTTTGGATAGAGCTGTTTTGCAATCCGCCCGGTGATCCCGTCAAGCTCCACGCCGTACAGCCTGCTCTCCTGCATCTTTTCCGGCAGCATACCAAAGAAATTCCCAATGCCCATTGCAGGCTCTAAGACATTCCCTTTTTCAAAGCCCATATTTTCTAAGGCTTCATAGATACTGCGGATAATAACCGGGCTTGTATAGTGGGCATTTAAGGTACTCTCCCTTGCGGAAGCGTATTCTGCATCGGACAGCAGGCTTTTCAATTCCTGATATTCCCCCGCCCATGCACTTTTGCTTTCGTCAAACGCATCGGCAAGACCGCCCCACCCGACATACTGTGATAAAATCTTCTGTTCCTCTGGTGTGGCGATACGGTTCTCGCCCTCAATCTTCTCAAGTGTACGGATTGCGTCTATATTCCTTTTGAATTTCTCTTTTGCGCCGCCAATACCGAGGGTATCATCTGTGATATGGAAATTGACCGCTCCGGACTTGTCAATCTGCACCGTTTTCTCCGGCTCCGCTTTCTCCGGTTCTTCAAAATGCAGCTTCTCAACAACCACATCATAGGGCAGATTGTTTTTTTCGCCCGGATAGACCTCCACGGTTTCAGCCGTGTAACCCATCTGGTCAGGCTCTTTTTCTTCCGGCGTAAACAGGTGTGCGTTCCGTTCGTCCTGCCGCAGCAGCTTTTCAAAGTTCTCCCTGCTCTCCAAGCGGCGAGGGGGATTGAGCAGAGAACGATCCATGATCTCCACATTCCAATCATCGGTTCGGGTAATCTCATAGGGCTTATTGTCCAAATATACTCTATCCCCAACCCGGTAATCCCGCTTTTGGACATCATGTCCAGAAGTTTCCTGCTCTGGAACTGACATCTCACGCTCTTTTTGTGAAAAATCTTTCCATACCCTCTCCGAAACAGCAGAAAAATAAGGAGATTCATCTTCCATGATCTCATATTCAATCTCCTTCAAACCCTCAAGGCTTTCTGCCCCTGCTATTTTTTCATGGTATTTAAAATACAATGCTTCCCTGCCAAGAATCCCTTCCAGACGCTCCAGCTCCGGCTCTGACATACGTTCCCATATATCGTCCTTTTCTGTATGAATGGTAAAGCCTTCGCCGTCATCGTGGTATTCCAGCGTATATTGCAGGGAATCATGCTCCCCACGGATATCACATTCAAAGTCATATACCGTAGTCCGGGAACCCGCAGAATATTCCCTTCCAGTCAAGACCAGATTCTGTATATCGTCTGCGGTCAGCGGCTTTTCTGCATAATCCTCTTGTATCTGCCCATCGGAAACTGCCTTTGCACGTTCGACCTCTATGGTATGCCACTGATCCACCTCTGCCGCATTCTCAAAATCAATGCCGTTCCTGTGGCAGTAATCGACAGCCTCATCGACAGTTTTAAATGTTGGCATATCCCCGTGGCTGTCACGGTAAGGCTGCACTTCCTCCCCTGTGCTGCCATCCATTACAGAAATACAATAACTGTCAGCAAAAGCGTCCGAGGTAAGTGAAATGGCATAATAAAATTCCGATACCTCCCCGCCTCCTTCAAAACGGGAAAATACCTCCGCTTCGTGGCGGTCAATATCCCGCATGGCTTCGATGTTTATGAAATCTTCTACTATTTCCGCCCTGTCCGGCTTATGGTCATACTCAAAGCGTGTATTTCCGTTTACCTCTGCGTAGAAGAAATCACTGTCCTCTATGGAATTGCCAAGCACATATACATCATCGCCGGACTTCCATTCATCTGTCTTTACGCACTCCTGCCCATCAATAAAAATGGTATCTTCTAACCTCTGGACATCATGTCCAGAAGTTTCCCTTTCATTCTGCTCCCTTTTATATGCGCTCTGTTTCTGCATGGAACTGAATACCATCTCATCATATCCGATCACATCAATCAGGTCAGCATGGGTATCCATGTATTCCTGTGCCAGCTCACGGTTGAGAAAAAATCGGCTGTGTTCCGGATAAGGTATCAGAAGCCCGTCCTCTGCCGTTGTAACAAGGCGGTAACGCATACCCTCCCTGCCATCGGCATACTGGTGTGTATAAAAACCTGTCGCTGGTTCTGAAAAATCTTCTGACGATTCCAGTGCAACCGTGGTTTTTTCCACGATCTCTACATCAACAGCAGTAAGTTCAGAAGCGTAATCTTCCCCGCTTTCCTTTGCCCCGTCCAGTGTTTCCGATACGGAAACCGGGCTTGCATCCGTATTGTGGGTATCATAAAGGGCATAACCGCCTGTTTCCCTGTCAATCCAAAGAAACTCCCCATTAGGCAGCTTTGCGCTCCATTCCGCAGGCTGTCCGTTATCATCGTCCATATCATGTACGATATGCCAGTCTAATTCCCCTTCAGGAATATCCGGCACATCATTTTCCTGCTCTGCTTCTGCCTGTGCCGCAAGCTCCTTCTCATGCTCAATATATCTTCTTGCCTGATTGATAAAGCCATTCAGTACAGCAGGGTGGGAAGCGGCAACAATATCCCGGCTTTCATACATTGCATAAGGTTCTATGGACTTTGCCCATTCCTTGTTTTCCGGGGAAATCCTTTCTTCCTGCCTGCGGTGCATGACGGTATTTGCAAGCACATAGCTTACACGCTCTATGCCGTATTCCTTTATGACACCCTCCGCCGTTGCCTTTGGCAGACGGTATCCGTCAAAGTTTTCTGCAATAGCCCTGTCAACGGCATCTTTGCAGGCAACCTTTGTGTCACGTTCTATCTTTGCCTGTGCCTTTTCAAGCTCTTTCTGCGCCTGTTCCTCTTTATATTCCGCATAGGCTTCTTTTCCTTCGGGGAATAAATATTTATCTTCCTGAATGAGTTTCCTGATACGCTTCTCCACAGCTTTCCACGGCAGCAGCACATCGGCATAAGGTTTTGATAAGTCTCCCTTTTTCAGACTGATACCTTTAGAATCGTGATCTTCCCAGCTATGGTCAGCTCCGGCAAGCGCATGGGAGCTTCCGCCTATTCCGTATTCTTTTTTCAAAAATGCTGCCGCTTCCTTGCTGTCATGCCCCTCCATAAAATAGTCATAGATACGGAAAGAGCCGTGTTCAAAGCCGCTTCCCCTGCCAAGCCGGTGGTCAATCTCGTCCTGTGTAATAAAATCTTCTTTCTTCACTTCCACATGGTCAGATACCGGGAATGTTTTCTTCTGTAAAAGCAGGTTGTCAAGCTCTGCCCTGAGTTCCTCTTTTGGCATGACGGAACGGAAACGCAGTTTCTTTTCGCCGCTTTCAAGCTGTGCAAGCGCTTTGTCCATATGGGAGGCTACCATATCCACACTCTCCGGTGTCGATAAAATATCCACTAAACTTGCATGGGAGTCCGGATAATTTGCAAATTTCATTTCCAGTTCTTCCGGCGCTTCCCCCATGCCGTCACGGAAAAAGAAATACAGATGGTCTGCAATACGCCCACGTTCCACCTCATCCACAAGGTAGGCTTCATTTGCCCCCATATAAGTGCCTTTTTCCACCTGTGAGCGTATCTGTGTTTCAATCTCCTGCCAGCTCATGGTAAACTTAGGATTTTCTATCGCTGATGTGCCATCCCCCGCTGTCATGCCCTGCCCGTCAAACCAGACGGCTATCTGTTTTCCCTCAAACTCAAAACCTTTCCCGGTAGTTTTGTATTCTTTTTTCAGAAACTCTGCCATTTCCTCCGGTGTCTTGCCCTGCTGGTACTTGGCATAAATACGCTTGCGGCTGTTCTCCCTGCCGCCCCCGCTTCGCAGGATCGTGTCAAGCTGCTCTTTTGTAATTACTTCTTTTGTCGGTTCAGGGCTTGTTTTTTCTGCCGGGATAATGCCAGCTTCCGCCTCTTTCATGGCAATGCTGCCTACCTGCTCCGTGAACATGGAAAAGAGGTCAAGCTGCTGGTACATCCCGTTTGTGTCGATCTGCTCCGCCTTTTCCCCCGGAAGCAGGTATACACCATCTTCAATATAGGAATTTACAAAAAAACGGGCATCTTCCCATGAAATCCTTGCTTCCGCTTCACGGGTAAGGTAATGCCCCTTCCACATGGTCAGACCGTCCTCATCCGCACGGTATCCCGCCCGCATCTCCCCAATGTCAAGCTCCGTAAATTCTTCCATGCGGAACGAATTTTTCAGATACTCTGTCTGCATCCTTATATCCTGCTCCATTGCAAAATATCCCGCAATTTCCGGTCTTTTATGGATAAGGAAATCATCAGAACACAAAATCCCTTTCTGTATCTCCACCGCTTTCTCTGCAAACTCCAGATTATCCAAAAAAGAGCCGGACAATGAATCTTCCCCGCTGCTGCGGTCATTATCCGGCTTCACTGCTTCTTCCTTATTCTGTTGTAATCCGCTGTTTAAAGGCTGTAAACCAGCTCCGTCAGTACGCTTTCCTCCGCCGAGTGCCTGATTGCGTTCATCTTCGCCACCCATTTCATCTGATCGGACGCTTTCAGCGCTTCGTCCACTCCCTCTGCTTCCGCCATCCTCTCCGTCAGAAAGTCCATCCTCTCCTCTGCCTGTTTCTGTATCTCCAGACAGTGTGCTTTCAGTTCTCCCGTCAGCAGAAGCCCGCTGTAAATCCCCCTCCGGTGTTCCTTCAGATAATTCCTGTGCATCAGCCCGTACTTGGTCAGCGGCTCCTCCGGCTCGCTGTCCGGTATCAGGTTGGGTATCAGATAATCCCCGTTCTTCTCGTATGTCAGTTCCATGTGCAATGCCCTCCGTTTCTATATTTTTAACAGCCTGTTCCCCTGTCACATATATTGGTATATCCGTTCTTGTCTGCAAAACGCTTTCACGCTTTAAAGCATTATAGCGTGGCTCTGGTGTATTTGCAAGCACTTTTTGGGGATTTTTTTCTATATTGTCAATCTGTACCCCGTTTGCCTTTTCTTTTGCCTTATTTCGGGCAATATGGCGGTCATAAGCCGCAACCGTTTTACCGATTTCCATAAGAATGGGCTTGCACATATCCGTGGTGGCATTGCCGATCACGGATAATGCCTTTGTGGTATTAAACTCACTGATATAATCAAAACTCAGCTCGTCTTTCCACAAGTCCATGTCAGCGCCGCACCGGGATAAAAGGGTGTATGCGATGCTTGCGGAAAGCGTTTCCCTAAGCCGCAGCCCCACATTCAGATCGTCAAATTCCTCTAAGAAGCTGCCCTCCTTTGCATAGGACATATCCTGCATCAGTTCCCCGTAATAATCTTCCGCAATCCTCCCTGCAATCTCCATGAGCCTGCTTTCAAAGGAATTGTCTTTATCGGTTGCACCGTATGTTTTTTCAAGCTGTGCAAGCACAGCGTCCTTGTGTTCCTCCCTGATCTCCCACAGGTACGGGTCTTTCCCCAGCCTTCTTGATTTATGTACGTCCGAAACGTCAAAAACATATTTCAGCCTTGGGCTCTCGCTCTCCCGGTCAAAAAGCGCAATCCCCTTTGCCCCACGGTTTACCCAGCAGAACATTTTTTCATTCCATGTTTCCATCGTGGCGCAGGCGTTCGCATCCGGTCTTTGTGCGTAGATAAGCATCTGGTCATCAAACGGGTACCGGTACAGCCTTGCGGCAGTAGTCAGGTACTTCGCCCACTCCTCCCCGTTTTTTGACACCTGCCTTGCAGTTTCCCCCGCAAGCAGGGAGATTTCATGGTATTTCTTTGAAACAAGATATTGTTCAGCCATCCGCACCCTCCTTAATCATAAAACCCGTTTTCCTCAATGCCTTTTTCCAGAATGGACGCTACCAGCGTATCCAGCTCCACGCCGTTTATCTCGCTGACCACGATCAGCTTTGCAAGGGTATTCTTTTCCACCGGGACCGTATAGCGTTCCTGATCCGGACACAGCTCACGCACACAGACGCCAAGCGCATCTGCAATCTGGCAGAGTGTGCTTATGTCTGCTTCCCGGATACCTGCCAGAATATCTAACAGCGTATTCTCACGGACTCCGGAAAGCGCCGCCAAACCCGGTATGCCCATATCCATGTCTTTCATCACATTTAAAATCTTATCGCCTGTGCTTAAAATTTCCATTCCCATTGCCAGTCCCTCCTATTCTGCCCTGTTCCCGAAAGAAAAGGCTGTATTTTCTTTCGCTTTTGTGGCTGTAAACTTCGCTTTCACTTCTGCCACCTTAGACTCCAGAACCGAGAACATTGCTTCCACCTGTTCCGGCGTATAGTCATAAGCCGACCTGTTGGCAAGGTTCTCTATCGTGCCGATGGCATCTATCGCCTTGTTCATGCGGTACTCCCCAAGACGGATAAATTTCTCCGCTTTCGTTTCTTCTGCCTTTTCCGCAGGTACGTTTACTGTTGCATTTTCCATAATTCCACTCATTGTCATATCCTCCATTTTTCATAAAATCTAAGGGCATACAGATTTTTCCGTATGCCCCGTGGTTCCTGTATGCTTTTATCATGCTTATGATAAATCCGCATCACTGCCAGCCGTCCGGCTGCTGTTGATATATTCAACAAGATCGTTCGGGAATCCTCCTTCCAGTACCTCCCGGATATCATTGATACACTGCTGGAGAAGCTCCCTGTCGCTGTCCCACCCTTCACAGGCATTTTTGATTTCCCTGATACGGTCTGTATTTGATATTTTTCTTTTCCGTGAAAGTTTTTCACCCCCCACAATCCGGCTGTCCGTAATAATCCCGATATTTTCAATCCCTTCGAGGATATATCTGAGGAATCCGGCTTCGTTCGCAGTCAGGTATATCCCCCGTGCCGCAGGATTTTTTTCTTCTCCGTCCGCTGTGGGAGAACCGGGTCCGTCACTTCCGGAAGTCCCGCTTTCCTCCTGATCGGAAAAATATTCTTCCCAAAATCCGTCATCCGGCTCCATGTCCGGCGCAGGCTTCCCGCATCTGTCATTGTACTTTTTTACGGCAAATGCCGCAGCGGAAATGGCAGTTCCCGCCGCAGCCATGCTGAATAAAATTCTTCCTGTTTTTTTCATTTTCAATGTTCTCCTTTCTTTTTCTGCTTCGGAAATTCCATCTTTATCTTATACTGAAAACCTTTGATTTCCTTCCCGTCTTTGGTATAGGAATAATCCTCCACGCCCTCCGGTATCAGGTACGCATCATAGCTGCCTTTCTTCCCCTTCAAGCCTTTTACAAGGGTCTTTTTACCTTCCAGCAGGCTTTTTACCTGGCTGTCGGTAAGCGCTGCCCCCATTGCCCGTGATACGTTCATGCCGCACTTGTTTTTACAGTAAGCGCCGAATTTTCCTTTTACCACATCGCCGCCGCACTTCGGGCATTTTCCAAGAGATTCCTGATTACTGCCCCCGAACATGGATTTCTGTTCATCACTGATACTGTGATAGGTCTGCACAAGCCTGTTTACCATATCTTCTATGCCGCCCATAAACTCCTGCATGGAATACTCGCCCTTTGCAATGAGTGTCAGGGCATTTTCCCAGTCAGCAGTAAATTTCGGCGATTTCACCACATCAGGAAGTACGGCGATGAGCTTCACACCGTCCTCCGTGGGTATCATCTGTTTTTTCTCCCGCTTCACAAAACCGTCCTTTACTAACTTTTCAATCACGTCTGCCCTTGTTGCAGGTGTGCCAAGCCCCCTGCGCTCTGCGTCTGCCCCGATATCCTCTGATCCGGCACGTTCCATTGCGGATAATAATAAATCTTCCGTAAAGTGCTTTGGCGGTGTTGTAAAATGTTCGCTGATTTTCGTCTGCACTCCTTCAAAGACCATTCCCTCCGAAAGCTCCGGCAGCTTCTTTTCGGGATTATAGCCCCGCCCCACGATCACCCCAAAGGCGAAAATCCAGCCAATGGCGATGATCATGATGATCCCGCTGGTGATAAGGCCGGAAAAGCTCAGCGTAATCGTATACTTCCGGCTGGAGAGGCTCTTGTCGCCCCCAGTGCCGCCGCTTCCTGCGGAACGCGACGAGGAACGGCTCGAAAAGGGCATCAACGACATGGTTTCTCCTGATGACTAAAAGCGTCCCCTGTGCATTCAGGCGAAGGGGGGCCCCGCAGCGGCGAGGCCCGCCCGGACGGTGGCGCTACATGCTTTCGGGAGCACTCACGCCAAGCAGTTCCAAACCGTTTTTCACGACCTGCCCCACAGCCCGGAGGAGGGCCAGCCGCGCCAGAGCAAGAGAGGGCTCGGCCGCCTGAAGGACCGGATGCTTGGCGTAATAGCTGTGCAGGAGGCCCGCCAGTTCCATCAGATAATAGCTGATGTGGTGAGGGGCGAGAGCCTGCGCCGCGCCCAGCGCCACGTCCTCAAAGCGATCAAGATACCGCAAAAGCGCCAAATCCTCCGGCTCGGAAAGAGGTTCGAGGACAGCCAAATCCACGGTTTCGGGCAGCGTCAGCCCGGCTTCCGCCGCCTTGCGCAGTACGGAGCGCACACGGGCGTGGGCATACTGGACATAATACACCGGGTTGTCCATCGAACGCTGCTTCACCAGAGCGAGATCGAAATCCAGATGGCTGTCGCTCTTGCGCGAGAGGAACATGAAGCGCGCGGCGTCGACGCCCACTTCCTTGACGACGTCGGCCAGCGTCTCGAACTGCCCGGCCCGGGTGGACATGGCCACCTGCGTCCCGTTCTCAAGGAGGTTCACAAGCTGGATGAGCACCACGTCCAAATCGTCCGCCTTGCGGCCCACCGCCTGCACAGCCGCCCGCATTCTGGGCACGTAACCGTGATGATCCGCGCCCCAGACGTCCACGACCCGGTCGAAGCCGCGGCGGTACTTGTCGTCATGATAGGCGATATCGGAGGCGAAGTAGGTGAGCGAACCGTCCGACTTTTTCAGGACGCGGTCCTTGTCGTCACCGAAATCCGTGGTGCGGAACCACAGCGCGCCGTCCTTTTCAAAGGACAGGCCCGCTTCCCGCAGCCGCCGGAATGTTTCCTCCACCGCCCCGCGTTCGACCAGCGAACGCTCGGAAAACCACACCTGATGCTCCACACGGAACTCGCGCAGGTCCGCCTTGATGCCGTCAAGAATCGTGCGCATCCCGTAGGCGAAGCATCTATCCTGCCCTTCGGCATCGGACAGCGAAAGGAGATCAGGTTCCTTTTCCACCATCTCGCGTGCTATATCAATGATATAGCTGCCGCGGTAGTAATCTTCCGGCCAATCGACGGGCATCCCCGCCAATTCCTTGGCCCGCAGCCAGATGGACAGGCCGAGCAGACGCATCTGGCGTCCGGCGTCGTTGATGTAATATTCCGTGGTCACATCGTATCCAGCGAAACGCAGGATGCGCGCCAGCGTATCGCCTACGGCCGCGCCGCGCCCATGCCCGATATGCAGGGGCCCGGTGGGGTTGGCGGAAACGTATTCCACCTGCACCTTGCAGCCTCCGCCCGCCGAAGAGCGCCCGAAGTCTTTCCCGCCCGCGTCCACGCGCCGCACCACGTCCTGCCAGAAATCAGGACTGAAGGTCACGTTCAGAAAACCGGGGCCCGCCACTTCGACACAGGCCAATGACGTATCGCGGGCGCGCAGGGCTTCGGCCATCTTCGCGGCCAGTTCACGCGGGGGCATCCCCGCCGCCTTCGCCGACACCAGCGCGAGGTTGGAAGCCAGATCGCCGTGTTTGGGGTCCTTGGAGGGTTCGATAACGGCCTTGTCCGGCCACGGAAGTTGCATATCGTTCAATACAGCTCTGAAAGAAGCCTCAAGATGCTGCTCGGCGCGCATGGAGATACCTCGGGATGGGAACGGTTAATAATAGAGAGACATAAAGCGAGTATTCTACCGCAACAGGCGGAAAAGTAAAGTAAGCCCTGTATGGGCTCTCCCGCAGCCCGCTTGACGAACCCCCCGCTGCCGCGAGCCGACGCAGGGATACTGCCAAGTCCGGCCTTCACGCCGGAAAGCCCGCGTAGACCCGGCGGCGTCCGGCGCTTCGCAGATCATCTCTTCTTCAGGCACCGGACAAAAGCCGTTTCCCACAGGCCAAGAGTGGACAAGGGTCAACGCCGTGCCAGCAGCGTTCTCCCCGGAAACGCCGTTTTTCAGGAGAAGGCGGCGGCGTAACCTTTTTGAGAGAAGCCGGGCCACCTCTCCCACCCCTCCCGCTAAAGACGAGGAAAGGGGCGCAAAACACGGCTCAGGGAGCGGAAGCACGCAGGCGCCGGTTCGTGTGCCGGGTCGGCATGGCCGTAAAAGGGTCTTCCGGCCACGGGTGTTTGGGGTAGCGTCCGCGCATCTCGGCACGCACAAGGGGATAGCCGTGCCGCCAGAAATGCTCAAGGTCACGCGTGATTTGCAGGGGCCTTCCCGCAGGAGAAAGCAGGTGCACGAGGACGGGCACTCTCCCTCCGGCCACGGCGGGCGTTTTCACCATCCCGAAAAGCTCCTGCAATTTGACGGCCAGAACCGGAACGGCGCCTTCCGGGGAAGCCTCGTAACGCAGGCGGACATGGGAGCCGGAAGGCACTTCCAGAGCAGCCGGAACCTCCCGTTCCACACGCCGCAGCTTGTCCCACGGCACAAGCGAGCGCAAGGCCGCGCCGAGATCGATACGGGAGAAGTGGGACCGCCGGGAAATCCCTTCGAGAAAAGGGGCCAGCCAGCTTTCGAGATCGGCCAGCAGGACGGCGTCGGAAAGATCGGGCCACGCCTCAGGCTCAAGGGACGCCAGCAGGCGCACCCGCAAGCGCCACTGTTCGAGTTCTTCCGTCCACGGCAGGCAGGACAGCCCGAGGCGGCGGATGCCGTCCAGCACAGCCGAAGCGCGTTGCCCGGCCAGATCGCCCCCGCCTTCGCGAAGGGGGCGCTCTTCCAGAACAAGGGCCCCGTAATACGTCCGGCGGCTGGCGGCCCCGGCTTCCTGCCGCTCAT
>OFEZ01001688.1_pt1 | contig 11206 bp, 9 predicted proteins | sample 1521241 | NCBI WGS metagenome assembly OFEZ01 (sample SAMEA3504099, study PRJEB24116) | mouse gut metagenome | biome: mouse gut; feature: mouse-associated habitat; material: faeces | place: Denmark | collected 2011
AAATTTCAAAACCTGAAAGGAACTGTACTATTATGAGCCGCTTTGTAGCATTAATCTCAGCGGGAGTCCTTCTGCTTTCCACAAAGGACTTTTATTTAAGTGCTCCGCTGTTTATCGATATATTAAGTACTTATACCACACCTGTCAGCGGAACTGATAACTGTGTCACAAATATAAAACTTGCCGCTGAAAAATGTGATGGTATCATCATTCCCAGCGGTTCTGTATTTTCTTTTAATGATACTGTAGGCGAACAAACTGCTTCGGCAGGTTTTAAGACTGCTGACGCTATCTACAACGGAGAAATCATCCAGGCATATGGAGGCGGCATCTGCCAGGTTTCCACTACCCTTTATAATGCCGTGCTTTTATCGGAGCTGGATGTTACGGAGCGGCATAACCATTCGATGATCGTAACCTATGTGGATCCTTCAGCGGATGCGGCGATTGCAGAATCGGCAGGGAAGGATTTCCGTTTTATCAATAATACGGGAGCGCCTATTTATATTGAGGGCGTGACTACGGACGACAAGCATATTACCTTTACCATCTATGGCCAGGAGAACAGGGACAGCGGCCGCAAGATCCGCTATGAAAGCGAGGTAGTGAGCAAAACAGTACCCAGCGCGGAAGTGGTGTATACCAGTACTTCCATGCCGGTAGGCTCTGTCTCCGTCCAGTCAGCCCATATTGGCTATACCGCCAATCTATGGAAAGTGGTAACGGAAAATGGCGTGGAGGTAAGCAGGGATAAAGTGAATTCCAGCTCTTACAAGGCAGCGCCGCGGACAGCTACGGTAGGGGTGTCAACCGCCGACCCGGTAGTATACGAACAGATGATGGCGGCTATTGCCACCAACAATATAGACCATATAAAAGGAGTTGCCGCAGCCCTTGCAGCAGGGCAGGCGCCTCCGGCGGCAGAAGCGCCTGTAGACGGCACAGTACCGCCTGTGGATGGCGCGGCACCTCCGGCAGCACCTCCAGCAGAAGCAGTGCCCCCGGCAGAGCAGCCCGCCGGGGAGGCTGTGCCGGTACCGGAAGCGCCTGTGGATGAGGCTCCGGCACAATAGCCGGAAACAGGGGACTGCCCGGATCCATTCTGCCGGGACAGCCCAGGGGCAGAAGTGCAGAAAATGGCAGTAATTACGGCAAAGGATGGCATCTGGAAGGGGAGGCCATGAAGACAGGGAAAATATCCGAGAGCGTATTAAAGCGTTCTGTGTTAAGGCAAATTGAAAATCAGGTGCAGGAAGTAAAAAAAGGCGCAGGTGTAGGTGGGGACTGCGCCTTTTTGGCATGGGAAAATCCGGTTCCGGGGCCTGGGGAGGAAATGGGGGTGGCAGCCTCCACCCAGACCATAGCGCTGCCTGTTAAAAGGGCGGCATATCTGGCTGTAATGGCCGCGGCCAACAATCTGGCAGCAGCAGGGGCACACCCTGTAGCGGTAACCCTTTCCCTGACGTTGCCAGAGGAAACCCAGGAGCAGCATTTAAGGGAATGGGTGAGGCAGGCGGACGAATGCGGCAGGGAGCTGGGGATGCAAATTGCAGGGGGGCATACGGAGGTGAGCGCCAAGGTCCAGGTCCCGGTGATTACAGCAACGGCCCTGGGCAAGGGAAGGATGGAAACACAAAGCCCGCCGGAAAGCTTTCAGGGGCTGGATATTGTAATGAGCAAGTGGATTGGCATGGAGGGAGCTTTCCTTATTGCATCAGAAAGGGAACAAGAGCTTCTGGGGCGCTATCCGGCGGGTTTACTGGGAGGGGCAAGGGAGCAGGGGAAGTATTTGTCTGTTGCGCCGGAGGCGGCCATAGCCCAGAAGTCCGGCGTTTATGCAATGCATGATGTAAGGTGCGGGGGCATCTTCGGTGCATTGTGGGAAGTATCCCAGAAGTTAGGCGTCGGACTTTGTGTGAACCTGAAAAAAATTCCGGTAAGGCAGGAAACCATTGAAGTGTGCGAGTTTTACAATCTGAATCCCTATGGGCTGATATCCGGGGGAGCCCTCCTTATGCTTACCAGGCAGGGGGAATATCTGGCGGAACAGTTGGAAGGAGCGGGGATTTCGGCGGCAGTGATTGGGAAAACCAACGGAAGCAATGACAAAATTGTCTGCAACAAAGATGAGACAAGATACCTGGGGCCGCCTGTACCGGATGAAATATATAAAGTATTCCAGGCATAGAATAAAGGGAGCAGGGAGTGAAGCTCCGGGACTAGAAACGGGACTGTAAAATAAGAAAGGATTTTAGGATGAGAGAGAAGATTTTGACTATCATAGAAAAAAACAGCCGCATAGATATGAAAGAACTGGCGGTGATATTAGGTGTTGAGGAAATTGCGGTTGCCAATGAGTTGAAGGCAATGGAGGAGGAAGGGGTTATCTGCGGTTACCACACAATGATAGACTGGGAAAAAACCTCTATAGAAAAAGTGACGGCCCTTATTGAGGTGCGGATCACACCCCAGAGGGGGCAGGGGTATGACAATATTGCAGAGCGGATATACAAATACCCGGAGGTAAACAGCGTATATCTGATTTCAGGCGGGTATGACCTTCTGGTAACCTTAGAGGGGAAATCCTTAAAAGCGGTTTCCAGCTTTGTTTCAGATAAGCTTTCCACACTGGATGGGGTCCTTAGCACAGCCACCCACTTTATTTTGAAGAAATATAAGGATCACGGAACCATATTGACCAAAAAGTATGAGGATACCAGGGAGAAGGTGACACCATGAGAAACCCGTTAGCAGATAAAGTTGTTACGATTAAGCCCTCTGGCATCCGGAAATTTTTTGATATTGTCAGTGAGATGGACGATGCGATTTCCCTGGGGGTGGGGGAACCGGATTTTGACACTCCCTGGCATATCAGGGACGAGGGAATTTATTCCCTAGAGAAGGGAAGGACTTTTTATACCTCAAATGCAGGGCTGAAAGAACTGAAAACAGAGATTGCCAGGTACATACTAAGAACCCAGGGGATTTCCTATGACCAGGCGGGGGAGGTGCTGGTGACAGTGGGCGGCTCGGAGGCCATTGATATTGCCCTCCGGGCAATGGTTAACCCGGGGGAGGAAGTGCTGATTCCCCAGCCAAGTTATGTATCTTATGAGCCTTGCGCCATTCTGGCAGGCGCGTGCCCTGTGATTATTGAACTGAAGGAGGAAAATGAATTCCGGCTTACTGCTAAGGAGCTCTTGGATGCCATTACGGACAGGACGAAAGTGCTGATACTGCCTTTCCCCAATAACCCTACAGGGGCAATCATGGAAAAAGGGGATCTGGAAGCTATCGCGGAGGTTATCCGGGAGAAGGATATTTTTGTAATTTCCGATGAAATTTATGCGGAGCTGACTTATAAGGAGAAGCATGTTTCTATTGCAAGCCTTCCCGGAATGCAGGAGAGAACCGTCCTGATTAATGGTTTTTCCAAGGCATATGCCATGACCGGCTGGCGTCTGGGCTATGCCTGCGCACCCAAAGCCATTATGGAGCAGATGTTGAAGATACACCAGTTTGCCATTATGTGTGCGCCGACTACCAGCCAGTATGCGGCAGTGGAAGCTTTGCGCAACGGGGATGATGACGTGGCCATGATGCGGGGGGCCTACAACCAGAGAAGGCGGTTTTTGATACATGCCTTTAAGGAAATGGGGCTGAAATGTTTTGAGCCATATGGGGCTTTCTATGTGTTCCCGTGCATTAAGGAATTTGGCATGACCAGTGAGGAATTTGCAAGCAGGCTCCTTGCAGAGGAAAAAGTAGCGGTGGTGCCGGGAACAGCCTTTGGGGAGTGTGGGGAGGGGTTCCTCCGGATTTCCTACGCCTACTCCCTGGAAAACCTGAAAATTGCATTAGAAAAGATAAGTGCATTTATTGGCAGGCTTAAAAAGTAAAAGGACGCGTTAAAGGGCTGTCCTGTTGATAATAGCAATACACCTGAAAATAACACTTGAAAGACACTTATGTGCTTTTAAGTGTTATTTTTTGGGCATTCAAATGAATGCTTTTTCTAAAGTATGCCTCAGAAGACAATGGACATGGTGCAGTTTTGGCCCCAAATGCCTTGCATATCGTTATTAAGTATGATAGTATAATTCAAAAGCATAAAATATTTCTGTTTATCAAGGCTATGTGCCATCTTTATCCGTCCCGTTTTCCCAAAGGGCGGGGTGTCAGACGAATTTCAGGAAATCTATGCTTTCAATCACCTAATAAATATGGAAAAGGGCAGGAGGTTTCCGGGAAGCTCCTGCTATAGGAGGGAAAAATTGGAAAAAGATGTTATAAGCGGTGCATTTTTTTCTGACAATGAGCGCTATGCCGATATTATTAATGGTATTGGCTGTAATGGGATACCTTTTGTCAGGGGAAAAGACTTGTACCAGGCAGACACGAAAATCTTGTCCGGCAAGCGCAGGGGGCTTGGGGGAAAGGGGAAAAGAATTACGGCAAAATACCGTGATTTGATGAGGAAAACAGCTTTTGGCATGAATTTTGCCATGATAGGCATTGAGAACCAGGAGGAAATTGACTATGCCCTGGCTCTTCGGGTGATGGGATATGATGCGGGAGAGTACGGGCGCCAGGCGGCAGAAATCCGCAGGCAGGTAAGAAGGGACAGTAAGGGGTTAAGCCGCGGGGAATATATGTATGGTTTCAGGAGAGAAAGCTGTTTGCTTCCTACAACCACTTTTGTTCTGTATTATGGGGAGGAAGCCTGGGATGGGGCAAGGGATCTTCATGGCCTGCTTAATTTTTCAGGTATACCTGAAGAACTTAAGGAAAAAGTGTCCAACTATCAGCTTCATATCGTAGAAGTCAGGAGGCTTGAGAGTACGGATATGTTCCGGACAGATGTGAAACAGGTATTTGACTTTATCCGGTTTTCCAGGGACAAGCAAAAAATCAAAGAACTTCTGGATCAGGAGCAGGCATATGGGCTGCTGGACGAAGAGGCATATGATATGGTAGCGGCTTACGCGGGGGAGGGAGAAACCATGTTCAAATGGAAAGAAAAGCACAAGGAAGGCGGGAAGGTCAATATGTGCCAGGGGATAAGGGAATGGCTTGCGGACGAGCGTATGGAAGGAAGAATCGAGGGAAAAGAGGAAGGAAGGGCTGAAGGGATACTTGAAGGAAAAGCCCGGGAAAGCGAAAGGATGGGCAGGCTTATTGTTGCCCTTACTGGGCAGTCCCGCCTGGAGGATTTGGTGAAAGCCGCTGAGGATGCAGAGCACAGAGAAAAAATGTATAAGGAACTTGGGATTTAGCCTGGATTTTAATTTCAGGGGCTGCCATGTGTATGAGGGGGATAAGGCTTTGCCCAGACAGGAAAATATTTCGTGGTTTCGCCCCATAAGGGTTATGGTATATTTTTCTGCCCGGGCTGTTACTGCCTTAATCGTTGGCTTCTGAAAGGCAAGAGCCATTTGATAAGTTAATAAAGCTGGTATTCCACCACAATGCTTGCCTCCACCTGAATTTCTCCTGGCATGATGCCTGCCATATCCTCCATAAGCGCTTCAGCTTTCATGGAAGCGGAGCGGTAGCCATTGGTGAGGGCGGCGTCAGAGTACCGTGCCTGGGAGTAGCCGCTGGTTTCCTGGATTTTTATTACGGCACCAATCTGCTGGCCTGCTGCCCCAGCCAGGGCCTGGGCTTTCTGGCGGGCGGATTCTACGGCGGCGGTTAAGGCTGCCTGGTAGCTTTCGTCGTATTTGCTTGCCATGTAGGTGATGGACTGGACAGTGTTAATGCCGTTTGCTACAGACTGGGACAGGATATTGCCAAGCCCTTCTATGGGAATATCCGACACCGTAAGGGTGGTGTCTGCCTCATAGCCGGTAAGGCGTGGGGTACTGCCGCTGTAATTGTAGACCGGGTTCATATGGTAGCCGGAGGTCTGGATAGAGCTTTCGGCGATGCCAAGGCTTTCTAAAAGGGCAATCACCTGGTTTACAGACTGGGCATTTTGCTGCTGGCAGTCTGCCGCTGTGCCTGCCTGGGTGCGGACGGAATAGGTAATTTCTGCAATGTCCGGGACAACTGCCACTTTTTCGCTGCTGTTTACAGTGATAGAGTTGGGGGAGTAGCCGGAAAGGGGAAGTGGTGCGGGGGGGGGCTGCTGCCCGGAGGGAGCCTGTCCGGTGGCTTCTGCCGAAGCCTCTACTGCCGCCATATTGTCGGGGGTGAGGTTCCCGCATCCGGTAAGCCCCAAAAGAAAAATCCCCATAAATAATGATACGTAAATTTTCTTCATAAATTATCCTCCTGCGTTTGATTCATCTATAAAATATACGCAGGAGGAGGGGCTGTTTTATGGGATTTTGGGAGTAAATTATTTTGGGGTTTTCCAGCTTAGCTGATGGAGCGTCCCTTCCCGCTGTAGCTGTGAGAAATTCTGTTGGCGCAGCGCTTCATATAGGACAATGGCAACAGAGTTGGAAAGGTTCAGGGAGCGGATCTGGGGAAGCATGGGGATACGGATACATGTTTCCTCATAGTCCACCAACAGTTCCTCCGGTATTCCGGCGCTTTCTCTTCCGAACATAAGGAAGTCCCCAGGGCTGTAGGAGACTTCCGTATAGGCCCGCCGGGCCTTGGTGGTGGCCATCCAGATCCTGGCACCGGGATGCCTGGCTTTTAATTCGCCGAAGTTCATATACCTGGTTACGTCAAGCTGGTCCCAGTAATCCATCCCGGCACGTTTTAGGTCTTTTTCGGTGATACGGAAGCCCAGGGGCTCAATCAGGTGAAGGCTGGTTCCGGTGGCGGCGCAGGTCCTTCCAATGTTACCCGTGTTGGCGGGTATTTCAGGCTGATGTAAAATAATATTCATAATTAGATTTAATCCTCGTTTTCTTCCTCTGCCAGGGGCAGGGAAAATATAAATTCTGACCCTACGCCTTCTGTGCTGATTACGTTAATGTGCTCCCCGTGGGCGTGGATGATTTCTTTTGTGATAGAAAGACCCAGCCCGGTGCCTTTTTTGTCTTTCCCGCGGGAAGAGTCGGATTTGTAGAAACGGTCCCAGATCAGCTTCAGGTCGTCTTTGGGTATGCCGATGCCGCTGTCCTTTACAGATACGAAAATCTTGTTGTGCTTTTCTGTGGTTTCGATCTTAATGATGGAGTCCGGGCGGCTGAACTTGATAGCGTTATCCAGAAGGTTGTATAGGGCCTGCTGGATTTTAACCATATCCGCGTTGACAAAAAGTTCGTCCCCTGTGAGGATCAGCTCAATAGCAATGGTCTTGCTTTTGCAGGTTCCCTCAAAGGAGGCGGCGGAATTGCGGATAACCTTATTGATATTAAAAATGCCCTTGTCTAAAAGCATTCCTTTGGTGTTTAGATTGTTCAGGGTTAGAAGCCCGTTGGTGAGCTTGGTAAGCCGTTCCGTCTCATTGAGTACGATGGTAAGGTATTTTTCGTACAGCTCCGGCGGTATGGTGCCGTCTAACATGGCTTCCAGGTAACCCTTGATGGAGGTAAGGGGAGAGCGGAAGTCGTGGGAGACATTGGCTACAAACTTCTTCTGGTCATCCTCGGAACGGGCGATTTCACTGGCCATGTAGGAGAGGGTTGCCCCCAGGTAACCGATTTCGTCCTCGCTGTCAATCTGAAATTCATAGTGCATGTTTCCGGCAGCATACTGTTCTGTGGCTTCGGTGATCCTGCGCAGGGGGAGATAAACCATCTCCGTAAAGAAAATCAGAATGATCAGGGAGAGCAGGAACAATATGACCAGCATCAGGTAAGAAATATTTAACAGGTTGTTGCCCGAGGCGGAGATATTGCTCATAGGATAGTGGATCACCACATAGCCCCGGACCTTATAATTAGAAGTAATGGGGGCGAAGACGCTGAGCTGCTCTTCCGTAAAGCTATCGAAAAAATTACCTATAGTATAGTAAGAATTTTCTGTCACTGTAGGGTCAAAGCCGGAAACTACGGTTTCGTTTTCCACGTCAATGGGTGCCCGTGAGTCCAGGATCAAAAGCCCCGAGGGGTTGATGATCCACAAGGTTGCGCCGAGATAGGCATCCAGGGCGTCAAGCTGTTTTTTGACCGTGTCCAGGGAAGTTTCCACGTTATATAAGTCTGAGGCGTAGGTATTGGCGATTAAGGTCGCTTCCCGGTAGAGGGCATCCGCCCGTTCCCGCTTAAGCTGTTCTATGGTCATGCTGCTTACAAAGGTAGCCACCACCACAAAGCCAAAAAAGGCGAAGATCAGGTAAGCCAGCAGGAACTTCAGGTAGAGGGTTTTTCTCATTGCCTCACCTCAAATTTATAACCGATACCCCAGATGGTGGCGATCCGCCAGCCTGCATGGTCGTTGATTTTTTCCCGCAGCCGTTTGATATGCACGTCCACGGTCCTGGTATCGCCAATGTATTCATAGCCCCAAATCTGGTCCAGGAGCTGTTCCCTGGTAAAAACATGGTTGGGGGAGGAGGCCAGGAAATAGAGAAGCTCCAGCTCCTTGGGGGGCATTTCAACGGTTTTCCCCATGTAAACCACGGAATAGTTGGTCTGGTTGACCACCAGGTCCGGGTATTCCACACATTTAATGTCCGGGGCAGCAGCAGTGGGGGAGGCAGGCTTATACCTGCGCAGCACCGCTTTTACCCTTGCCACAAGCTCTTTGGAATCAAAGGGCTTTTCCATGTAGTCATCCGCCCCCAGCTCCAGCCCCAGCACCTTGTCAAAGATTTCTCCCTTGGCAGAGAGCATGATAATGGGGATGGCGGATTTGGCGCGGATTTCCCGGCAGACCTGATAGCCGTCAATGCCGGGCAGCATCAGGTCCAGCAGGATCAGGTTTGGGGCGAAAGAATCTGCCAGAAGCAGGGCGGTTTCACCATCCCCTGCAATCATGGTCTCAAAGCATTCTTTGGTCAGGTACAGGGAAATCAGCTCCGCAATGTTACTGTCGTCGTCTACAATTAATATTTTCTGTTTATTTACCATTTCAAACTCCTTATTCCTGGCACCTGGTTAAAAAACACCTCCCCAACCCGGGGCATTTTTCAAACAGGCCATTACGCCCGCCCATTGGGACGTAAGTATCATTATTCTTTGAAAGAGACGATGGTGACGCCTGCATCCCCTTCCCCGTATTCTCCCAGACGGTAGGATTTTATATATTTGATCCGTTTTAAGTGCCCGTGCACAGCGTTTCTTAAAGCGCCGGTGCCTTTCCCATGCACGACCCTTACAGTGGAAAGGCGGGAGAGGTAAGCGTCGTCTAAATATTTGTCCAGCTCCGCTAAAGCTTCGTCCACGGTTTTGCCAAGGAGGTTGATTTCCGGGGAGATAGAAAGGGCTTTGGACATTTTCACTTTACCCGTGTGGCTTCTTTGCGGGGCAGGGGCGGGAGCGGCTTCCCCTGTAAGGGCGATATCCTTTATATTTGCCTGGGAGCGCATGGCGCCGCACTGGACGAAAAGGTTTCCTTTATGGTCCGGCAGGGTGCTTACGGTTCCCTTAAGCCCCATGGAAAGGATTTTCACGCTGTCGCCAATTTTAAGCTGCCCGGGTTTTAGTTCCTTTTCCTTCTTGGCCTCCCCGGATTTCAGGGACAGTTTTTCGTTTTTCTTGCCGATTTCCCCCCGCAGGCGTTCCCTGGTTTTTTCCAGGTCTTTCAGGGATGCCCCTGGGCCTGCTTTCTGGTAGACGCGGATGGTTTCATCGGCAACATTCTTGGCTTCCTGGAGGATTTCCCTTGCCCGCTCATTGGCATCCCTAAGGATCCTGTCTTTGGCATTGTCTATTTTTTCGTTTTTGGCCTGGAGTTTTTCCTTCAGGGTCTTGATTTCTTCCTTGTAGGAGGCGATTTCCAGCCGCTCCTTTTCTATGGTGACCCGGCTGTTTTCCAAATCCGCCAGCAGGTCTTCAAAGCTTTTTTCTTCTGTGGTAATCTGCCCTTTGGCGGCGTTGATGATGTAATCCGGCAGCCCCAGCTTGGAGGAAATGGCAAAGGCATTGCTTTTCCCAGGGATCCCCACCAGCAGCCGGTAGGTGGGTGCCAGGGTCTCCACATTAAATTCACAGCAGGCATTTTCCACAAAGCCGGTGGAGAGGGCGTAAACCTTCAGCTCGCTGTAGTGGGTAGTAGCCATCGTGCGGATGCCCCTTGTGTGGAGGTGGTCCAAAATGGCGATGGCAAGGGCTGCCCCTTCGGTAGGGTCGGTGCCTGCCCCCAGCTCGTCAAACAGGCACAGGGAATCCTCGTCTGCATTTTTCAAAATAGAGACGATGGTGGTCATATGGGAGGAAAAGGTACTCAGGCTTTGCTCGATACTTTGCTCATCGCCGATATCCGCGAATACTTCCCGGAACAGGGAAAGCTCCGAGCGGTCCAGCGCCGGGATGTGCAGCCCCGCCTGTCCCATCAGGGTAAAAAGCCCTGCAGTTTTTAAGGAGACTGTTTTTCCACCGGTGTTAGGCCCGGTGACGATGAGAAGGTCAAAGTCTTTCCCCAGGCAGATGTCAATGGGGACTGCCTTTTTGGCAGGGAGCAGGGGATGCCGCCCTTTACGGATGTTGATATACCGGTTCTGGTTAAAAAGGGGCATGGTGGCGTTTTCATCCAGGGCAAGGGACGCCTTGGCGAACACAAAGTCCAGGAAAGTCATGATCTGCTGGTTTTCTTTGATTTCCGGAAGGTGGCCTGCTGCCTGGGCGCTTAAATCTGCAAGGACTGCCTCAATTTCTTCTTTTTCCTTTATGGCAAGCTCCCGGAGCTGGTTGTTTAAATTGACAACGGCGGCGGGCTCAATGAAAAAGGTGGAGCCAGTGGAGGACTGGTCGTGGACCATGCCAGGCACCTGGTTTTTGTATTCAGATTTAACGGGAATGCAGTACCGGTTATCCCTCATGGTGATTACGGCATCCTGCAGGTAGCTGCGGCAGGAGCCGTTGACCATGGATACAAGCTGGGAATGGATCTTATCCCCGGTGATCTGGATGGAACGGCGCACATGCTTAAGCCCCGGGCTGGCGTCGTCGGCTATTTCTTCCTCTGAAAGGATGCAGCGGTTGATTTCGCTTGAAAGCCCGGTGAGGGGTTCCAGGTTCTGGAAATATTCTGTTAAGGTGGTCTGGGCCTCTTCTTCCCGGACGCCCCTGCCGTAGGCTTTGATCCGGTTTACATTGTCCAAAAGCCCTGCGATCTTTAAAAGCTCCGGTGCGGACAGGGG
>OFEZ01001707.1_pt1 | contig 11114 bp, 13 predicted proteins | sample 1521241 | NCBI WGS metagenome assembly OFEZ01 (sample SAMEA3504099, study PRJEB24116) | mouse gut metagenome | biome: mouse gut; feature: mouse-associated habitat; material: faeces | place: Denmark | collected 2011
ATTCACATTAGTTATAATTTGTGTTAATATTAACGAAAAATTAAATAAAAGTTAGTTAACGCTGGGTAAAATAAAATTTATTTTGGTTTTTTAAGCGAGATCAGCGCTTAGAGTGACTAAGGTATTGTAAATTAAAAAAGGTGGAGGAAATTATATGCATTTTGAGGAATGTCAATTACATAGTAAGGTTTTAGGACGTTCGATGAATTTTAATGTTTATGGGCATGCGGGAAAGCCGATCTTAGTTTTTCCGGCTTCTGGTGGTAGTCATAATGAATATGGTGATTTTGGGATGATCGCAGCATGTCAGCGCTGGATCGATAGTGGTCAGGTACGCTTTTTTACCCCAGATTCGTTTGATAAGGAAGCTTTTGAGGCTAATGAGAAAAGTCCCCATGATCGTGCCTTAGCGCATATGGCTTATGAGCGCTTTATCGTTGAAGAATTAGTACCACTTATCTATGACAAGACAAACTGGTCCGGAAGTTTGATAACAACTGGCTGTTCGATGGGGGCATATCATGCGATGAATTTTGGGCTCAAATTCCCTGAGATCTTTGATACTGTTATTTCGTTAAGTGGACTATATGATCTGCGATTTGTCGTAGGTGATTATGGCGCTGATGAGCTAGTTTACTACAATTCACCAACTGATTATCTATGGAATTTAGCTGATTCATGGTTTTTTGAAAAATATCGGCAAAATACTTATATCATCTGTACCGGTCTAGGACCTTGGGAAGAAGTTGATGAGACTCGTAAGCTTGAAGCAGTTTTTAAGGCTAAGCAGATCCCCGGCTGGTTTGATTACTGGGGAGAAGATGTTTCGCATGACTGGATCTGGTGGAAAAAACAGATGCCATATTATTTAAGTAAATTATCTGAAACGGGACAAATTTGAGTAGAAGGGACAAGTTGTAATGAATTTTATTGTTATTTCGCCCCATTTTCCTGCAAATTTTGAGCAATTTTCAGTGAGTCTCAGCAATAATGGGATCACGACTTTGGGGATCGGGGATAAAGCTTACGATGAATTGACACCTAGTTTGCGCACCGCGTTGCATGAGTACTACAGAGTCGATGATATGGAAGATTATGACCAAATGTATCGAGCAGTAGCGTACTTTGCATTTAAATACGGTAAGATCGATCGCTTGGAATCACATAATGAATATTGGCTGTTTCAGGATGCTAGATTGCGGACAGATTTTAATATCCCCGGCTATAAGAGTGATGAGATGGATAAGATCAAGTATAAGTCAAAGATGAAACAGGTCTTTTTGAGCCACGATATTCCAGTTGCACTAGGAAAAGTTTTTCAGACCGCAGAGGAAGGCTGGAATTTACTAGAACAGTTCGGTTATCCAGTGATCGTTAAACCCGATTCTGGAGTCGGAGCTAGTGACACGTATAAGATCAGTACGCCCGAAGACTTCACTGATTTTTTGACCAAACGTAATCCCGATGTGACTTATTTTATGGAAGAATTCATCAAAGGAGATATCATAACTTTTGATGGGCTGACAGATCAAAACGGACGTGTGGTTTTTTATTCTTCACTCGTTTACCAGGAGCCTGCTTTAGATACAGTCCATCGCACAGGTGACATGTATTTTTATGAGACACGTGACATTGACGCGGATCTTTATGAGTTAGGGATGAAAAGTGTAGCAGCTTTTGATATTCGGGAAAGATTTTTCCACTTCGAGTTCTTTAGAACAGCAGATGATAAGCTCTATGCTTTAGAGATCAACTGTCGTCCACCAGGTGGGCCTTCAATCGATCTGATGAATCATGCCCATCAGTTGAGCTTATTTGAAGAGTATGCTCATATAGTTAAAGAAAATAAATTTTATGGAGATAGTACTTGTCCGTATTACAGTGTTTATATTTCGCGAAGTAACAAGCAAGACTATCGCTATGACCTAGATAATATCAAACAAAAATATGGAGATGAGCTAAAAGAGATCCAACATGTTCCAGGAGTGTTTGCTGAGATCATGGGAGATGTTGGTTATATTTTCAATACTGAGACTAAAGAACAGATGCACGAGATAATTGAATTTGTCGGTGCACTTAAGATGCAAGCATAGGAAATGAGCCGATCAAAAGTTTGACCGGCTTTTTGTATGGCTATGACTTTAAAAAGGTTTGTGATCTATGGTAAACTTAGCTTAATTGTTAATTAAGAAAAGAGGATATTTACCATGAATATGGACACCACATATTTTTTTGTAGGCATCAAGGGGACGGGGATGAGTGCATTAGCCCTTATTTTAAACGACAAGGGCTGTAAAGTTGCCGGTTCAGACATTGAAAAATACACGTTTACACAACGTGGTTTAGAACAGGCTGGAATTGAGATTTTCCCATTTGACGAAAAAAATATCCATGACAAGATGACGATCATCGCTGGTAATGCTTTTGGTGATGATCAAGAAGAAATCAAAAAAGCACATGACTTAGGCTTAAAAGTTATGCGTTATCCGGAAGTTGTTGAAATGTTGATCGAAGAGACGACAAGCATTGGGGTCGCTGGTGCCCATGGTAAGACGAGTACTTCAGGTTTGTTGGCCCATGTTTTAAGTAGGGTCTCACCAACAAGTTATTTGGTCGGAGATGGCTCAGGTAAAGGGATTCCTGATGCACGGTTCTTTGTATTTGAAGCTGATGAATATCGTCGCCATTTTGTAGCATACCATCCAGACTACACGATCATGACCAATATCGACTTTGATCACCCTGATTATTTCACGGGGATCGAAGATGTTTGTGATGCTTTTGAAACGTTGGCTAAACAAACTAAAAAAGGCCTCTTTGTCTGGGGTGAAGATAAATATCTTCGCAAACTAAAAGCCGATGTACCAGTATATTATTATGGGACTGAAGCTGATGATGATGTGCGTGCTGAAAATATCAAACGTACGACTAAGGGCTCAACTTTTGATGTGTATTTACACGATGAATATTTAGGCAACTACGAGATCCCAATGTTTGGTAAGCATAACATCTTGAACAGTTTAGCTGTTATCGCTGTTTCGCACATGGAAAAAGTCGATCAAGAAGAGATCAAAAAAGAATTATTGACTTTCAAGGGGGTCAAGCGGCGTTTTACTGAAAAGCGTGTTGCTGACATGGTGATCATTGATGACTATGCCCACCATCCATCTGAGATCACTGCGACTTTAGATGCTGCGCGCCAACAATACCCAGACAAGAAGATCATTGCAGTGTTCCAACCGCATACTTTTAGCCGAACAGTCGCATTGATGGACGAATTTGCTAAGAGCTTAGATCTAGCCGATAAAGTCTATTTGACTGATATTTTCAGTTCGATCCGTGAACATGACGGTAAAGTTTCGGCCAAGGATCTAGGTGAAAAGATCACCAAGGGGGGCGAAGTTTTAGCTCTAGACAATATGTCACCATTACTTGATTACCATGATGATGTCGTTGTCTTTATGGGTGCCGGTGATATTCAAAAATACGAATATGCTTATGAAAAATTATTGAGCGATCTTAGCTTGAATAATAACTAATAAAAGACGATGCGTTAAGCGCTCTATGAATAACAAAACCTCACTATGATGCAGATTTTTAACAGCATAGTGAGGTTTTTTGTTATTCAGGTAAGAGAATGACAGCATCTAACAAGCGGTTAGCATAACTGGTATTAGCATTGAAGTTATGGTAGACCCATCTTGCTTCAGTGACATTATCGGTGATTATCCCATCTACATCCAAGAAAGCAGCCTTTTTAAGATCTTCCTCGCTATTGACAGTCCAAGAATAAACTTTTTTAAAACTGAGCTTGGCTTGGGTGACAAAAGAGTCATTTAACGTTGTCTTTTCCATCGTATAACCATTAGCTGGTGTCTGCGGGAAGATGAAATTATACGGTAGGATATAGTAAGCATTTAGTGTAGGAGCATATTTTTTAGCATTAGTAATAACTTTATAGTCAAGTGATTGTAACTCATGATTATTTTGTTTGAGCGTAGTTTTGTATGTGTCAAAGAAATTTTTTAACATATTTTTTGAATCACGTTTAGTTGTCTTGATCTCGACTAATAGTTTTTGCTTGTATTGCTTGGCAACGCTCAGATACTCGTCGAAACTAGGGATCTTAGCTTGGTGACCATTTTCGTGTACGGTCAAAGCAGTCAATTGAGCCAGTGTCAGCTCTTGGGGGCTAGTATCAAGATCGGCGAGTTGCTTTAGATTTTCATCATGCATGACGACAAATTTATGATCTTTGGTTTCTTGAATATCGATCTCGATGTAATTTGGTTTAGCTTGGGCAGTCTTACGAAGAGCAGGGATCGTATTTTGGACGCCATTTTTTGCATCGACTCCACGGTGTGAGATGATCAATGGTGTTTGACCTAAATGAACTAAGTAGGCCCCGTTACCTAAAAGAGTTCCAAGTGTAAATAAAGCGAACAATGGCTTAGCTATCTTGCTGAGCCAGCTTTTTTTAGTGCTTTTGTAAGTCGCTAAAGGAACATTGGTTGGTAAAATGAGCTGCAAAAGAGCAACGCTAGCCCAGACCGAGATCAGAAATGAGCCGATCTGCAGTAAGGTGACATTGATACTTCCACCAATAAGTGCACTCAACGGAGAAGTCTGATCGAGTCCAAGCTGGATCGAGTATAAAATACCAGTCAGCCCTAAGTTGGTGATAAGCGCAATAAGTGAGATCTTTAGGAGTTTTAGCGTATAAGACCAAAACTTGTTTTTAGTCAGTTGCCAACTTTGCGCGAGTGCTGTTTTGATCTTGACTTTTTCAAAAAGCATCAGGGGTAAAACAAAGAGCAAGCGGATGCTCAAAATAAAGATCGCTAAATAAAAAATACTGATCAAAGTTGCATAAAGCGGCTTTTGTAAGAGAAAATCCAAGATAAATTCAGGAATGACTACTTTACTCAAAAGTGGCGAACTAAAGAAGATCCCACTAAAAGGCACGATCAATAAGAAATAGCCGGCAAAAAAGAAGATCCCGAGTGGATCAAGCTGGCGTAATTGCCGAGCCGTGTTTTTTAAGATCGCACGAAAGCTGAATTCATCTTGCCTGATCAAAACAACACCATTTAGGATGAGTGCAAATTGTCCAAAAACACAGATGATCAAAATGATCAATTCCAAAAGTAAGCCCAAGGTGATATAGGGATGGCTCGTAACGAGTGAAAGTGCATTGGTATAAGATAAATAGGGGATCGCACCTAAATTCAATAGTAACGAAGTCCACGCATTAAAGAGGGGGATAACCGCGACCTCAAGTGAAAGTTCGACCACTAAAAAGAGGATCAGATAATTTTTCCAATGTAAGCTAAAATCGCGTTTTAAACGCATCATATCACTCCGATTTTTTAAATTTTATTACATTGTACCCAATATAATGCGCAAGAACAATAATTATCCCTAAATCTAGGTAATTTGATCTAGACCTAACGTTTGAGCAAAAAGAAGGGGTATGCTATTATTAAGGCAGACCACTTAGAGGAAGGTGAAGCTATATGCCTGATGATGTGCATCGGCAGGGCAAAACGATCGCTGAGATCAAAGAAGGCGATTCATTGACTGTAACGGAAAGTATCTCAGAACGAGATCTATTGATCTATTTGGGACTGACTAACGATAATAACCCACTGTATATTCAAAATGAATATGCACAAAAATTAGGGCACGCTGGTCCAGTTGTACCGCCAGTATTGTTGAGTGGGATCATTACGAGCTCAGTTTCAAAATTATTACCTGGACCTGGGAGTGAAGTGGTGAATTTTTCAGCTAACTTCATTCGGCCAGTCTATCATGATGAGATCGTCACATTCAGTTTTGAAGTGATCAAAGTTGATACGATGAAAGAAGTTGTGATGATCTCAGTTGAGGGTAGTAACCGTCAAAATGAACGTGTTTTAGATTCAGTTGTCATGGCTCGGCCTCCGCGTCAGCAAGATTAGCTACATTTATGATCAATTAAATACTTGAAAGAAGGAGAATTTTATGAATAATAATCCCGAAGTTTACAACAATAGTAATGCCGGCTTGAACAGTTTCTTTACTAAGATGTATGGGTATATGAGTGCTGCAGTAGCAGTTTCGGCGCTAACGGCTTTCTTTGGTTCGTTTAGCCCAACTGTGATCCGGTTTATGAGTAATCCGATCGCCTTATTTGCAGTCTTTGGGGTCCAATTAGTTTTGGCTTACTCCATGTCGTCGCTTAAGTCACAACGTTCACCTTTAGTGAGTGCTTTAGGTTTGTTCGTCTTTGCAGGGTTGGAAGGTCTACTCTTTAGTGGGATCTTTATCGTCTACACTGCTCAAAACATTACCAGTGCTTTTGTTTCCGCCTTTGTGATGTTTGCTGTTTTGTCCTTTATGGGCTCAACAACTAAAAAAGATCTCTCAGGGATCGGTCGCCAAGCTCGTGCCGCTTTGATCGCGTTTATCATCGTCTCGTTGATCAACTTGTTCTTGCAAAGCCCAATGATCACTTATGTCTTTTCCTTTATCGGTTTAGTGATCTTTGCTGGTCTGACAGCTTGGGATACCCAACGCTTACGTCAAATGTATCTTCAAATGGGTTCACAAGTAAATGTTAATAATTTGGCCTTGATGGGTGCTTTACAGCTCTATTTAGATTTTATCAACATTTTTATCTTCTTGTTGAATATCTTTACTGGTGCTGGTGGCAACCGCGACTAGAGCACAGATCATACTTTAAAAACACTGGCTCTTTGTCAACCACTGTGTAAAGATTAAATATTTTTAGAGAAGCTCTGTGAGAATAGCTTAGGCTATTTTCACAGAACTTCTTGTATCTTTACCAAGATATGTTTGGAGATAGATACGAGCTTTGAGATGTTCAAAATTACGATAACCATAGGCTGTTCTTTGGATCTGTTTTATTTTACGATTTATCCCCTCTAAAGGCCCATTAGTATAGTGACAATATTGGGGTTCTAAAGCTGTAATGACGGGAATCAAATTATCATAAAGTGTTAGAAGTGCTTTGTCAGCCTTAGATGCTTCAGAACGGGAGCCAGAGTATTTTTGATTTACTTCAGTAAGGCACTGCTTGAATATTTTTATTTTAGAAGGTGTTGGGTCATCAATAACCTCTAAGAGCCGTTGATAGTCCCAATATGCTTTGCGGAAGTCTTGATCAGCTAATTGAAGTCCTTGATTGACTAACTGTTCCGCAGTCACCCATTCACGTTGAGATCTTTCATAAAACTGATAGGTACAGTTTAGATCATCATATCGTTTTAAAAAGAGCTTCCAATTACGTTTAAACAGCTTATAATTTTTAGAATTATTATCAAACCGATTCATCAGATCAGTACGCATTGAATTTACGGCGCGATTGAGCATTTGAACGATGTGAAATCTATCGATGATGATCTTAGCATTAGGGAAAAGCTTTTTGATAAGATCAACGTAGTACGAATTCAGATCACAGCTAACAGTACGAACTAAGCTTCTTACAGGAGCGGGGAAACGCATGAAATAGTTGAAAATAGTCTGTTTCAATCGGTTAGGTAAGATAGTCTGAATGGCGTGGTTATCAGCATCTAGACAAATAAAGTGGTATGTGTTGTGAGTGCCTCTGAATTCATCAAAGCATAGATGGAGCGGTAAGAAGTTAAAGTTATTCCGAAACTCGCAACGAGTAGAGTCTAGCGTGCGATTGACAGTAGAGGCAGAAACACCTTCTTCAAATGCGATAGTTTTAGCACTGATATCCATTCTTAATCTGACAGCTATTTTGGCTTTAAGGAGTTTAGAGATCTGACAACCATGATCAGTGAGCTCAGAGCTTGCGGAGCAAGTAGAGTTACAGTTACGACAACGGATCCTGGCAGAACGAGCAGCAATAGCTGTTTGATATGTTGAATTGACAGAAGGAACTTTTATAAGATGCATAGGAGTGAACCCATTACGATAGAAAGAGGTAAAACCACAATTATGACATCTAAAATCAGCTAATTCCTGAGGCAAGAAGTAAATAGTAGCAGGGAAAAGGAGATATTTAGTTCCTCTAAGAGTATCTTTATAAGGTTCGTCATCAAAGATAAGATGCGGGTCATGACAATTAAGGCAAGATTTAACTGTTGAATCAATAATATTTGTAGTATAATTTAAAGAGGTCATAATGGACACCATACTTTCTAATTGAGTTTTCGTGGTAGGATACACAAGAGAAAGATGCCATTATGGCTCTTTTTGTGTATACCAGGATACTCTTTATTTTATGATAAATCAAAAAAGCTGTGTAATGAAGTAATATCATTACACAGTAAAAAGTATAGAGCCGGTAAAGCTATCAAATATCAAGTTGTAGAAGTCACACAGGTCAAAGGGTATCTCACCCACCAAGTAAACACAGGTGAAAATAAAGTGACCTTGATCAATCGTTATTGTCCACCATTGAATTATCCAAAGCATTGCCATAAATCAAAAGTGCCTAAAAAAGACTATTATGGTAAACACCACGGGATGAATTTCTTCCCGGGATATATCATTTGTTATTAAAAATTAAATAATATAGGTGGTTAGTATTCTATCTAAAGTAGAGTGCTAACCATTTTTTTGATACCAGCGAGCTAGTTTATGGTGGTAGCGTTGCATGGCATTATTGATCTGGGATTGACTTAACTCGAGTTTTTGGGCGACAAGAGAAGCTTTTTGATAATGAAGATAAGCACAAAAAACTCGGTATTCCAAAGGTGTGAGTAAGGTCGGTAATTTTTGCAAAAGTAATTCAAGTTCGATCCTTAATTCAAAATCACCAAGAGTCATCGGCAAAATGTCACCTTTTTCATAGAGTAGCTCTTCAAGTGAAATGACTTGCTTTTCAAGTAGACGTTTCTGGGCATTTTCACGGCGTAAGAGCGAACGAAAATGGTTGCAGAGACTGAGCTTGAAGTAAGCACCAAAAGTAATGTTGGCTTTAGTTGGATCAAAGGAACACGCTGTTTGATAACAAATGATCCGAGCCTCTTGTAATAGGTCATCGGTATCTAAAAGTTGTAAGTGAAAATGACCGATCAAGCTTAAGATCATGGGTTGGTATTTTTTGACTAATAGTTGCAGGGCTAAGCTGTCGGCAAAAGTTTTTAGTTGAAATAATAAGTTGGTCAATTCTAAATCATTTTCCATCGTGATCACTCCTATATGTTTGATAACTTGAATATAACAGATGCTAGCAACAAGCAAGCACCAATTATGGAGTTAAAAAAGGAAAATTATAAAAAAAAGACGAGGCTGTGATATAAGTCTCAATAAACACAGCCTCATCAATGAGCCCATTTTTTAGCATCATCTCAATAGTATCAGAGACAACAAAGCGAGCAATAGTACGATAAGTAGGTTGGGCTTCCTGAGTCAACCACATGGCAACAACGTTTTCCCGAGCAAAACGTTCGATCTTTCGACAAGAAAAAATACCATAACTATATGCCAAAAGAACTAACTTGAGTAAGACCCGAGGTTCATATTCGAAAGGACGCCCAAAGGTATAAGAGTCATCAAAATCAATAGATTCGACTAAATGGTGTATGTAGTGTGCTGGATGATTTTGCTAATGTAGCTAAAGAAGATGTACTTAAGTGGCAACTTGATCAACTTAATAAAATGGGTGTGCTAAACGAGCGGATAATCAAGCTAGTAGCAAACTATGACGGACTATCGCAACAAGCTATTTATGACTTTGTGGAAGCAAATGGAATGGCGATCATTGACGAAAGTGATCAAGAGTTGCAACGTATGCAACATAAGGCTTTGCCTATCAGCGACAAAGCTAGTGATCTACTAGATGCGTTTAGAAAACAAACTTGGGATGATCTAAATAACAACGTTAATCAGACATTGCTAACGCGTAACTTTGGCAATAGTACACCAATGCGAGCATACCAAGCGATTTTAAAGCAAGCGACTATTGAGAGAATGACGGGACTAAAAACCAACGAACAAGCGATCAAAGATGCGATCTATAAGCAAGTCGATGCAGGTTTAAAATCAAACATGGTGGATAAAGCTGGGCATCAATGGAGCAAGGTTATACCCGCACCGTGATCACGACAACGGTAAATCGAACGTATCACGAGCTCAGAACTCAGCGTATGCAAGACTATGGTCAACCTAGTGGGACGCTTGGTATTAATTGTCGTCACGACTTCTATCCATTCTCAGAAGATATAAATACTAATAACCAACATTCGACGGTCACACCAAAAGAAGCGATCAAGAATGCTGGTTTGCAACAGAAACAACGACAGTACGAGCGATCTATTAGATATGCTAAGAAACGCTTATCGCAAATAGGCAGAAAAAGCTTAGACAGTTGATCAAGGATACAAATAAAAATGGTCAAATCTTAGCTCGTGACTATAATCGTGAACAGATAGCTACTGGACCTTTAAACGAGAAGGAAATCAGTGAAAGATTAAAGCAAAAAGTTGATAAGCAAAATCAGCATATTTATGGTACAAAAGAGTATAATGAACGTGTAGAGAGGGATCGGAAAAAGTATATATCGGTCAAGTATGAGCAACCGTATCTCCTGGGATATTTTCTGATTGATAGTAAGCAAATAGATGAAATTGTCAAAAATAATGTTGATATGAGAAAAATGAACGGTAAGCAAATCATAGCTGTAGATTACCCTATCGCATACTATCGCACAGCGACAAAAGATGGTAAGATGATCCAATATAAAACCAATAGGATGAAAGTGCATTTTTCTAAAAAAGGTTGTCATGCAGTTCCGCACACGCTCAAGAAAGGATAAAAGTTATGAATAAAAAGATTTTTGTAAGAGAGCCATATGATATGCACATACTTGATGAAATAGGCGAGCAATGGGCCATCGTTACGTTAAGCGATAATAATCAAGAAAGACTGTTTATCGGTGGTGTTGATTTTGCTGATGATACCGAAATTGGCAAGGACGCAATATTTGCTAACAAAACGGGAAGCAGGAAATATTATGAAATAGAATTAGCATTGGAGAATATTGAATCTATTGAAGTAGACAATTAAAAAGCACTCGACCTGGGGCTATAATGCCCTCTAAGTATACAGATGAAATAGAAAATTCATCTTATACTTGG
>OFEZ01001711.1_pt1 | contig 11100 bp, 9 predicted proteins | sample 1521241 | NCBI WGS metagenome assembly OFEZ01 (sample SAMEA3504099, study PRJEB24116) | mouse gut metagenome | biome: mouse gut; feature: mouse-associated habitat; material: faeces | place: Denmark | collected 2011
GTATTTTAAAATTTCGTCTCGGATTAATTTGTTTATTTTGAGAAATGCAAACCATCTATGGCTATTGCCTTTGATTGTCGAAATTATAGATTTTGGCCGGATATAATAGTTATAGGTGCATTTCTTTACAAAACTTATTTTTTTAGCCAATGCGGCTATTTGGAAGCTCCATAATTCATCTTCAAGGATATGGCCGGATGCAAATTTCAAATCATGAGATTTTAAGAAGTCGAGACGGTATAGTTTATTCCAGACTTGATTGTACCATTCTCTGCGGCAGTAAGAATTGATACAATCATTATTTTCGATTGTTTGCGATTTTATTTTTAATGCAACCTTTTTTTGAGAATTATCTGAAATTATGAAATTCTCACCAATAACTACATCATAAGGGTATTCAAATGCTTTTTTACTCAATATATCAAAACAATCCGACGTTATGTCGTCATCACTGTCAAGAAAGTATATATATTTTCCTCTGGCAATTTTTAGCCCATGATTTCGTGCGGAGCTTATACCTTGGTTCTGAGTCAAATTTAAAATAGAAATTTTTAAATCGGAGTTTTCTGATTTAAAGTATTCAATGATTTGCGAGGAATTGTCGGGCGATGCATCATTGACTATAATTATTTCGAAATCCTTGAATGTCTGATTCTTGACTGATACCAAACATTTGTGCAGGTATTTCTCGACATTGTAGACAGGAATGATTACAGATATGAAAGGATTGTTCATATTCCAATTTTGGCAATAATTTCAGATTGGTATTTAGCGTCATGAAGATTCTTAACGGGATTATTGAATGAACTTTCTGCAACAAATTTAGTATCTAAAGCCACCTTATCTTTTGCTTTCATCTTGAACCATTCATACTCCACGTCAATATGTCCGATATCAATAGCTTGATAACCGTACATGCTTAAATCATAGGCAAGACAGGTGGCTGTCATGCCCAACGCAATTAAAATAAGAGTGTCTTTAGGCAATTGTTTTGCTTCTGACATAATCTCATCGTATACCTGGAAAGCATTTCTTGACGGACATAATATTCGTTTTATATCTGTTGCATTGTTGAAAAGATCGTTACCGACACCAAGTCGTGAAAATTCACCTTCTATAAAGCATACGTTACGATTATGCCAAATTTTTTTTATTATTGGTACTAATTTTTTTGCATTGGAATCTGTTCTGTAATCAATGTAAAATCGTGTGAAGTTGGTGTCATAATATTGTTTCTCTATAGATACGAATGGCAGAATATGCTGTGTAATACTTCGATTTAGATACCCTCCCCAGAATTCAAATGCCCTATATTTCAATGGCCATAAATTTTTCCATACATAAGGTAGCCCTATTAGGACTCTTGAATTATCAGATTTTAGAATGTGTCTAAGTTTGGAAATTATCTGTTCGTTTTTATCTTGAAAGCCTGTATTATTCCCGGCAAGCAATGTCAGCTCTCCATCCCCAAATCTGGCGATGGAGAGACGGTTGTCTATAATTTGTTGTAATGTTTCCTCGCTGGATGCAATTTTAATCTTCCGGAATTGCTTGAATTTTGCATCAAACAATTGTCTCAATATGAAATATAGAGTGAAATTCAGTTTGTTGATTAATGATTGTTTCATCTTTATACCTTTAACCATGTTACAATTTTATTGCTACCGATAGAGTGCTCGAGGAAATGAATGAGCTCTTTGTAATTGTTGAGTTTCACTGATTTACATATCGTAAAAAAACTAAAAGTAATAACAATCGCACCAATTGCTAATCTAATGATTGCGGCTAATGTGATATCTAAATCTGCGTTCATTAATGCGAATGAAACTGCATAATCCACTATGGCAACGGGTATGACCGAGACCAACGCTAATAATAATGACGGATATAAGTCGGAGATAACATTCAGGAAGGAATAGTTGATTATGCGTTTCGTCACAAATGAGTATATAAGACATTCGCAAATATTCACAATAATCTGTCCAATTAATAGCCAAAGTACTCCAAATCGCCAAGCTATGGCAAGCATTGTCACTACAAATATTTTACGTATGATAGATATCGCTAAGAATTTCCCTGAATAGCCCTTTGCAAGAATGACTGATTCTAAAATAGAGATTATCGGTGTAAGCATGGCCATTACGCATGCAAGTTGGAAAAATGTAACTGCGCCATCCCATTTTGATGAGTACATGAAAATGAATAAGGGATGAGCCATAAAAATCAACCATATCATAGCAGTGAATATCAGCATGCTTACTATGGAAATGAATTTTATGATATTGTTTCTGAATCGTTCATTGTCATGCTGCATTTTTACAAATACAGGGAATGTCACCCCACTGAACACACCAAAGAATGTGTCTTTAAATATATTTGAGGTGGAAATGGCTCGATTGTATAATCCGAGACTGGTTGGGTTGTAAACACGTCCGATTATTATATCATAAAGTTTTGAAAAGCCGTAATCTATAATGCTGGATGCTAAAGTCTTTGAGCCATAGTTAAATAAACCTAAAAGCCGTTTCCTTGAAAATACAAGCATCGGACGCCATGAAGATATAATCCAATTCATTATGGTTGTGCAAAAAGTATAGATTAGTCCTTGTGCGACAAGTGCCCATACCCCATAGCGGTTGATAGCCATTATAATGGCAATTACGGCAGATATAATCTGGCATGTGAGATTAATAATTACTTGCCGTTTATAATCTATTTCCTTTTTGAATATTATTGTTTGTATTTGCCCGAATGATAATATTATAATGCCGAGTGATGAAAATCTAATTATGGGTATAAGTAACCTTTCATGGAAAAATTCGGCGATTAATGGGGCGCAGAGATATATTATCAGATATATGATACCACAAATACCGATATTAAAATAGAAAACCGTACTAAAATCGATATTGTCAGCATCCCTTTTTTGAACCAACGCATTACCAAATCCAGCATCGGCAAGTTGGTATGCAATGCCGGTAAACACCCCGGCCATTGCAATAAGCCCATATTGTTCAGGTCCAAGCATTCGGGCTAAAATCATAGCGGGTATTATGGCTATGATTTGAGATCCAAAACGTCCGATATAGCTCCAAACAATGCCCCCAAAAGTTTTTTTTCTTAAATCTTCGGACATTTGATGTTATTTGGTGGTGTAGTGGGAGTAGTTGCCGTAGCCGTAACCGTAGGCGTAGCCGTAGCGGGAGCCGCGGCGGTGGCCTTCGGTGGCGGTGGCGTTGAGGACGAGAGTCATGTTGCGGTATTTTTTCCGGTCATATAGACGCTGGAGCTCGGGGAGCATGGAGCGTTCAAACAGTCCGGCACGAATCACAAATATGGTGCGGTCGACTATGGTGGATATAATCTGTGCGTCTGCCATCATCTCTACCGGAGGACAGTCAATGAGAATGTAATCGTATTCAGCCTTGAGTGTCTGGATGAGTTTGGGTAGACGTGGCGACTCGAGTAGTTCGGTGGGGTTAGGTGGAATGGAGCCTACCGGTATCACGCTCAATCCCGGTGTTAGGGTGTCGGCGTGGATTATGGTTTCGATGTCGTCGGTTTCGCCTACGAGGTAGTTGCTCAGTCCTATCTGGGGGGTGTTGATGTACGCGGATGTTGAGCATCGTCGAAGGTCACCGTCGATTACAATGACGCGTTTACCTTTTATCGCGAGACTCACAGCTGTGTTCATGGTTATGAATGTTTTGCCGGAGCCAGGGTTGAAAGAGGTAATCATAATTACGTTGCCTGATGTGTTGGATGTCAGGAACCCGAGATTGGTACGAAGCACACGGAAGGCTTCATTGATGACGTTGCGTTTGCCTTGCTGTACTACGATTCTTGATTCTTTGCGCTCACCTTTCTTGGGCTTGTCATCAGGGATTTCGCCGAGGAATGGGATGGTGAGGTTTTCGATGTCCTTGCGTCCGCGTATGCGTGTGTTGGAGGTTTCCAGGAGGTATGTTACGCCGAATGGGAGTATAAGACCAATGGCGAATGCAATGAGGATAATCTTGTCGCGAACGGGTGCGGTGGGGGAGGATGAGCCTGTAGGGCGTTTGATAATTTCAGTGTTGTAGGCTGTGAATGCCTGGGATAGTTCGTTTTCTTCTCGTTTCTGAAGAAGGAACAGGTACAGGGATTCCTTTACTTTTTGCTGACGTTCGACGGATAGGAGATGGTTGGCTTGTTTCGGAGCCGCAGCCAGTTGAGTGGTGATGGTAGATTTGGATGATTTGAGATTGCGCATCTGTGTCTCGAGTGCTGTGAGTTGATTGTCGAGCGATGACATGATGGATGCGCGCATGGATGCAAGTTGATTGTCAAGGGTTTCCACAACAGGATGTGTCTCGGATGAGTTGGCTGCCTTTCTGTTACGCTCGAGCATCTTGTCGTTGTATTGTGCAATGTTGCTTTCAATAGCTGAGCTACCTATTCCGGTATTTGCCGGCATTGGCTCATTCGGCGCTGTCCCGTTCAGGTGGTTGCGCAGGTAACGTGTCATCTGCAACTGGTTGTTGAGCTCGCGTATCTGCACTGCCGATGCTTGGTTTTCGCTCATGTACATGGATGCCGCCTGCTGTACATCGGGGATTAGATGCTCGCTCTGATATGTAGCGATGTCTTTGTCTATGCCACCGAGCTCACTTTCGATTACAGCAAGACGTTCGGTGATGAATTTTGCTGTGGATACGGATACTTGGTTGCGGTCCTCAATCCACTTCTCGTTGTAAACGGCTATGACTTCATTAAGCAGGTCCACGGCACGTTCGGGCGAGGAGTCCACAACTGTGAGGTTGACGGTGTTGCCTGTGTTGCTTTTTAAGTCAACAGATAGCTCTCCTAAGAATCGTGCGGCAGTGGTGCGTATGGGTTGTTTGTCGATGAATATTTGTGTGTCTCGGACGTTACCTCTACCGGTTGCCGTGATTACGATATTACCTTTGGGTGTGCGTATCGTGTCTCCGGATATTACTTTGGATGCCGGAACAGATACCGGCTCGCCGTGGAGTACAAGGTCGGCTAATGTGATATTTCCGTTGCTGTCAATCGTTATTGTGGCAGACCCGCTTTCACTTTCGGTTAGTGTGGGGAAGTCGACGGTCACAGGCAGTGATGACCCATATAGTACTTCGCGGTGGAATCTGCCGTCGATGAAGTAGTTCTTGTCGAGGTTGAGACGTCGTACCACTTCGTCCATTACATCAGGCGATTGCAATTTGTTGATTTCGTCGCTGATATTGGAGCTTGTTTGCCCTAATCCCATTTCGGAGAATGCGCTTATGTCGGATATAGAGTTGCCGGTGGTACTGCTTTTTATGACAATGGATGCAGTACGGGTATAAACGGGCACTGTGCGCAAAATATGGAAAACGGCGGCTCCGACAAATAGGGCGATGGATAATACGAGCCAAGGCCATCGGCGCAAGGTTATGAATATGACATCGCTTATTCCAGTTTGTGTGGATGTCGATTGTACTTCCTTTTCAGTAGTTTCTTCCATGGAGATAATAATGAGTGGTGCTTATTTGAATATAAGTACTGACATGGACGCTATGAATGATGCAATGGAGAACCAGAAACCGGGTGTGAGTACGGAGGTACCGTTGACGGTCGACTGGCGTTTGTGCATGCTGTTAGGCTCCACGTATATTATGTCGTTTTGCTGTAGGTGGTATGCCGGTGATTCCATTACTGATTTCGGATTGGTGAGATCGACGAAGTATGCTATCTCATTGTCGCCATCCCGACGCAGTACCATTACGTTCTGTCGTTGTCCTGTAATCTGGAGGTCACCTGCCTTGCTTATGGCTTGCAGCAGATTCAGGTTATCCTTGTCAATGGGGTATTCCCCAGGTGCTCCAACGTCGCCCAATACGGATATGGTGGCATTCTGGAATTCAACTATGACGATGGGATCCTTGAGCAAGCCTTCGTTGCGCAAGCGGTCTTCTATTACTTTGCACAATTCGTTGCGTGTTAGCCCTGCAACATGTATATTACCAATAAACGGGTAATTTATGTCCCCTTCGGGATTGACGGTAAAAGGTACATTCTGTCCAGAATTGCCGGAGCCGGATGTGCTTGCTTGACCTATGCGCTGCTGTGAAACGGTGAGGTTGAACACTTGTGATAGCTCGGGATCCTTGGAGCTAACGAGTATCGACAACTTGTCGTCGGGCTTTATCGTAAGCCGACGCTGTTCGGAAAGCGCTTGGATCTCGCCTTGGGACAAACCTTGCAGGTAAGCAATGTTTTTGGGTGTAGAGCATGAGGAATATGCCATAGTCTGCATTATGGCAATAATAGAGACAAGCAGGATGTTTTTTAAATTCATTGATATAATATGTTTGGTCCGGCTAAGAGGATGTGGTATTCGTCTTCGTCGGGCATTAGCTTAACAGTTGAATGAAATCGGGGTTTATTTCCACGCCCACTGCCATAATTCCGGGAATTTCCACAATGATCCTTTTTTTACGGGAGCCACGGATTGATAACAGCGCTCCTTCGTAACCATCAAGTGCTCCTCCCACTATGCGTATGCGTTTGCCCACCATATTGGGCAGTAATTCTGTGGGGTGGTAAAACACCGGCGTATCTGTGGATGCGACTGCGGCTATGAATTTGTCCATATCGGAATGCCTGACAGTCATGGGTTGACAGTAGGAGCCGCCTTTGGCAAATCTGTATTGAAGCGTTGCGGTCCGCTGGACTATGGGGTCAAGAGAATTGCGCGTTGATTTCACGAAAAGAATGTCCGGAATCACCGGTACTTCACAGCGGGTGCGCCTGCCTAATCGTGTAGATATGAGTTGCCGCATGGGCGTGAAAACTTCAAATCCTATGTCAGATAGGAATTTGTAGGCGGGGAGCTTTGCGTTGGGCCTTTTGAGGTCGCGCATTACAAACCATGTTAATGTGTCCTGATTACTCGAATCTATGTTCGAGACACCAACGTTGCTACAAGCGCTCTTATTGGGGAGAGTAGTCATAGTCGTATGATGATGTGCTGTATGTTTGTGCAATACCTCTAATCCTGCCTGGGGCTGTAATTAGTTGCAAGCCAAGCATGTATATGTATTTATAACCTATCATGTGCCGCCATTACATAGAGCAGTCCCTTAGTGAGTGCTTAAACAATGGAGACGTTATTTATTCCTGTATATTTAGGTATCTCTTGCCAAGAGATACTTATTTGCGTTGCAAAAGTATAAAAAATATGAGAAATAATAAAATACTGTTATCTTTTTTGCGACGGTCTTTTGGAATAATTGGTAAAATAAAGGCTTCGTGATGTGTAATTGTCTGTCATACAGCCTACTCGCTGTGATTGCTATCTCTTGGCAAGAGTGCATGGTATATAACTAAACTTGAGTTATTGAGTCCTGTCGTGTTTTACCATTGATTTGTGGCTGTTCGTCCATGGTCAATAAACTTTTTTAATCAGATTTGTCTTATATCTACAATATATAAAAGATATAATATGGATTTGAAAAGTAGACTGGTTAATGTAATTTTCCCTTTTGTAGCAATGTGTGTTGTGGCTGTAATGGTTACTTCTTGTCGAGTCAACAGCCATACTTCTGATGGGAATGCTCCGATTGCTGAGCGTAATGAGCGTAAGTTTGGTAAAGTAGGTGGTCCGCAACTTGGCACTCCCGGTGGAGGTCCTGTAATTGACAAAACCGGTGATGATGTTTTGCAGGCTATGATTAGAGCGGAACTGCCCGAGTTCAGGCAGTTGGAATTCAAGGATGCGGAAACAGGCAAAAGCATGAAATATAATCTGTTCTCACCGCGTAATATAGATGTGGATGAAAAATATCCCTTAGTGCTATTTATTGCCGATGCCAGCACTCCCGGGACAGATATAACCAGACCTTTGCAGCAGGGGTACGGTGCATTGGTTTGGGCAACAAATGAGTTTCAATCTAAGCATCCATGTTATGTGCTTGTCCCGCAATTTTCAGGAGTGGCGGTAAATGATGCTTACGAACATACTGATGAAGTGGATATTGTGATCCGTCTTCTTATGAATATTGTTTCCGAAAAGAATATTGATACAACTCGTCTGTACACAACAGGACAATCGATGGGTGGTATGATTTCGATGTATTATAATATCACGTATCCGGATATTTTTGCAGCATCATTATTTGTCGACTGTCATTGGGATACGGATAAGTTTGATGAACTTGTCAAGCATAAATTCACTTATGTTACGGCGGGTAAGGAGGGCACTTCATTTGGTAATATCAAGGCGGTGGAAGATGCTGCTGACAGAGATGGCGTGAGATATGAGTATGCAACATGGAGTGCAAAATTGCCGCAGATTGAACAGGATTCTCTCGCCCGGAATTTGCTTGACAAAGGTGCGCCGGTAAATATAATCAATTTTACTCCCAAGTCCGTATTGCCAGACGACGGCAAAGGTAGCGAGCACATGTATTCTTTTGATTATGCCTATAAACTGGCTCCGGTAAGGGAGTGGTTGTTCCAACAGAAAAAGTAAGATGACCCCAAAGTCATGTGATGTATAAGAAAAAAATAGGACAGCACCCTAAAAAGTTTTAGATATTTGACTTTTAGGGTGCTGTCTTATTTTTCTTACTCTCGTCCTGAGCGGTGTGTTATTCGCTTAGTGTGGTCTTTATCCAATTGAAAAGGTCGTCAAGGTTGTAATCACCGCTATGCGGACGATTCCATGGCAAAGCGAAATCAACATTTTTATCTGCGTTCATCAGTTTTGTGGCAAGGTTGACCGGCACAAGGAATGAGGTGTCCCGGTCTTTTGCTCCATGGCGTATGTACCAGTTCGGTGCAACGGATGCCTTATCATTTCCGATAAAGTTCATCGGATTCATCAATGCAACCCTTTCCACCATTTCAGCGTCAAGTGTAGCCGAGGTATTGTCCAGACGGTGTTGCAGGCTGAAATTAGTGAAGTTCGCAGCATCACCGTATGTATTGCCAAAGACTTTGTTTTCTGGAGATGGAGTTGGAATCAACACGCCCATCTGATCAAATGCCGGCGGTGTCTTTAGTGGTGTAGTTGTTGCCACATAGGTTAAATATTTGTCAAGGTCGAGCCCTGAGACGAAGTCGCTGGTTTTATTGAAGCGCGGTGCATTCCCCGGACCGAATGACGGTGCGTCGCGATTATCATCCATTCGGTGTCGCATCCCTTGACGCGGGATATTGCCCGGGGCTCCCATCGGACCGCTTTTGTCTTGATAAAAAGCAAATCCTATGGAATCGGGAATCTCACAACCCTCTTGAAGAGCGCGGTGTGCCGACGCGATAAGAAATGTCTTGAGGTACTCTTTGTATATGTCGGCAGTAATGATATTGCCGGATTTGTCTTTCAGTTCAAGTGAGTTGATGTATGACGGACACTTGGCAGATAGCTCATTGGAAATTGTAATCTGCTCTTCACTAAGATGCCGTACTCCTGTGTTAGTGCAACCATATAACCATTCATATTCCATGTCGGCATGGTTGAGGTCTGTGATAGGGCAGTAGCATATAGCGGCAAACACATCATCCCGAGTATCGGCGGCTCCCATCGTTTTAAGATATGGTTCATATTCGATGGCGTTACCTGTGGCACCAAGCAGAGATGACATTGCCCCTCCGGCACTTGTCCCGTCGGTGAATATGAGTTCTGATTCTCCCGGTATGAGTGCGTCATTATATCGCAGATAGCGTACTGCTGCTTTTAGGTCAAGCAGCCCGTTAGGTGCTATGCCGGTATATACCGTTTTGCCGTCGCGGTCAATTGTTGAGTTGGATCCTCTTGAGCCTGGAATACATACGACATACCCTTCCCGCAACGCTCGTCCGGTAGCATCAGATGGCGATGGAGACTTAGCTGTAGATGCCATATATCCACCGACATATGTACGCATCAGGATTGGCACACGTGTAATATCGGCAAGTGTCTCTGGTACATAAATGTTAAGTGTCTGATATGTGGAGTCCTCGATGTTTTTTACATAAGGGATACCCTCGTAGGCTTTATAAGCTACTGATTCTCCGTTGGGCATCGTGATGGTCTGTCGGGTAAAATCGTCAGGATCAAACCTGAGCGGGTCAGTCTGCGCCATTGCGCCCGATGTCGCTGCCATTAGAATCAAGGCGGCGTTTGTAATCTTGTAAATCATGTTGTATTATTTCAGTTTGTTGATTACATCTTCCATATTTTCTGTAAACGAAATCGTGCGGGAAGCCGTTTCGGCAGGTCCGTAAGGAAACTCTGAGTTTAGACGGATTAGCGTTGCCTTAGGATTTCGATACGTAATCTGTTCAAACGGGAATCTTATGATTGCCGGAGTATTAAATCCGATTCCGAGTTCAAGAAGCACAATGCGATTATTGTCGGCATAGCGAGCGATAAAGTTTTCGTAACGTTCAGCTGCATTGTTCCAATTGGAATCCTGGACGAAATACTGATTCTTGCGTACATGTACATCCATATTGCCCCCGCATACAGGGCATACGGGGATGTATTCCTGGGCAACCGTCAAGTTGTGAGAATGTCGTAGTATATTATCCACAGTATCCTTATCGGAGTAGACTGTCGGATGACATCCTACCGCACATTGCATAAGTCCGTAGTCGCCTTGTACTTCAAATATCTTTTTTGAATCGAATCCTGCTTTGCGGAATTGAGCATCCACATTTGTGGTAATCACAAAATAATTCTTATCTTTTACCAGCTCATAAAGCTTCTTGTAAGCCTCCTCCAAGCTGCCGTCTTTATGTTCTATCAAAAACCGATGCTCCAGAAAAGGAATCGCCCACTCAAGGGTCTCATTAATATCTACCTCTTCAAGTGATTATTCTGTATTGACACCGGCAGAAATTGAAGATTTGGAAATCTATGTATCTCTTTAAAATCCTCATGAAACTCTTCACCAATACCCACAAGTACCATGTCCGCATCTGTTATCTTCTCTACTAGTATAGTTTGTTTTTCAATGATTTCAGTCTCGTCCATGCCTCTCCTTACATTTCCCCTACACAAAAGTTTGCATAATTTGTTAAAGCCGGGTATGTATCCCGGCTCTATCTGTCTTTCTTATCTTGCAAGCAGCT
>OFEZ01001722.1_pt1 | contig 11069 bp, 9 predicted proteins | sample 1521241 | NCBI WGS metagenome assembly OFEZ01 (sample SAMEA3504099, study PRJEB24116) | mouse gut metagenome | biome: mouse gut; feature: mouse-associated habitat; material: faeces | place: Denmark | collected 2011
CCTGATGACCCATCTCGTCCGGCCCCTCCAGATGAACATAGACAAAATCGCAGCCTCCCCCGGTCAGGACGTCGACGGCAGCCTGTGCTTTTCCCTCATAGTTGGTGTCCAGACCGCCGTTCGCCCCCTCCACATGGATGACCTTCATCGAGGTTCCCGCCGCAATCCCTTTGAGCAGATCAACCGCCGAAATCATCGCCCCTTTCAGCCGTGTGCGCTCCTCAAACGGATACAGGGCCGGCCTGGTTCCTGCACCCCAGAACCAGCAGGAATTCGCCGGATTCAGCCCCTTTTCCATCCGCGCAAGGTTGACGGGATGGCGGACAAGAATCTCATAGCTTTTCTTCATCATCTCTCTGAGTGTCTCATCTTCCGGCAGGTAATCCCCGATTTTCCTCCCCAGAATATCATGCGGCGGCACCAGATCCGTCAGCGGACCGTTCTCCCGGATCAGACAGTGACGGTAACTGGTTCCCGCATAAAAATGAAACGCTCCCCCGCCCAGCTCTTTTTTCACGGCGTCCAGCAGAATCACGCTTTCCTCCGTGCTGATTTCACCGGAACTGTGATCGAGAATGGTTCTCTCCTCATAGACATCTTCCTCCTGCGAGAGCGTGACAAGATTGCAGCGAAGTGCAATATCCGTGTCCTTCATCGGAACCCCGATGGACAGCGCCTCAAGCGGCGAACGGCCGGAATAGAATTTCTGCGGGTCATACCCGAGCACGGACAGATTGGCCGTGTCGCTCCCGGGCTTCATGCCGTCCGGAATTGTGCACACCATGCCAAGCTCCCCTCCGGACGCCAGCGCATCCATCCCGGGCGTATCCGCATACTCCAGCGGAGTCTTCCCTCCCAGACTCTCAATCGGACGGTCAGCCATCCCGTCCCCAAGAATAATCACATATTTCATTTTTTCCTCATTTCCGCGCGTGTTCCTGCGCCCGCACTCCCGTCCCGAAACATTCCGGCCTCTATGCGATGCGGATTCTCTGCAGAATTCCCTGCAGCTGCTCCGCTTTTGCCGCAAAAGCCGCCTCACTCAGCTCCTCCGTGAGAAAACCTCTCTCCCCGGAAATTCCCTCTGCCACAATATATTCCACATCTCCGAATACGGCACGGATCGCCGGGCGTTCCGCTGTGGTCCGCACAAAAAAGCGGTTCCGGATACTGTTAAAGTCAGCCAGCTCAATCTTTTTTGTACTCCAGTCCACAGCCAGACCTGCGTCCGGATGTCTTGCGATCTCGACAATATCCGCCACAACAGCGCTCGCGGTCGGCAGCTTTCCGGCGCCGCTCCCGTAAAACATGGCGTCTCCCAGAACATTCCCATGCACAAAAACGGCGTTGAATACATCGTTCACGCTGTAGAGCGGATGTTCCGGCGGCAGAAGGAACGGCGCAACCATTGCCGCATAACCGTTCTCTGTCTTCTTACTGGAGGCCAGAAGGCGTATGACTCTGCCCATCGCAGACGCATACCGGATATCCGTCGCCGTGATGTCCGTGATCCCCTCCGTGTGAATATCCTCATAGTCCACCTGCTGTCTGCAGACCAGGGAAGTCAGAATCGCAATCTTTCTGCAGGCATCATATCCTTCTATATCCGCAGTCGGATCTTTCTCCGCATATCCCTTGTCCTGGGCATCTTTTAATACATCGTCAAATTCCAGCCCTTCCCTGGACATTTTTGTCAGCATATAGTTTGTGGTGCCATTTACAATTCCCGTAATTTCCTCAATTTCATCCGCCGTCAGGCAGGAATTTAAGGAGCGGATAATCGGAATTCCTCCGCCCACGCTCGCCTCAAACATAAAATGCACATTTTTTTCCTTCGCGAGCGCCGTCAGTTCCGCCCCCTTCGCCGCCACAAGCGCTTTATTCGACGTTGTGACATGCTTTCCTGCCATCAGCATAGCTTTTACAAACGTATAAGCAGGTTCCACCCCGCCCATCGTCTCCACAACAACCTGAACCTGCGGATCCTCCGCAATCACTCTGTAATCATGCACCAGCTTTTCGCTGAGCGGATCTCCGGGAAAATCCCGCAGATCCAGTATATACCGGATCCCGATCTCTTCCCCTGCGCGTTTACGGATGCTCTCCCTGTTAATCCGGAGCACTTCCGCCACACCGGAACCGATCGTCCCGTATCCCATTATTGCTGCTTCCATTCTTACCTCCATGTGCACATACTTTTTCTGGTCTTATGAAATTGCAGTATCCCTATTCCTGCCCCAGGATCCTGATGGAATGGATCCCCGGCTGTTCCTCGACGTGTGCAACCATCTCCGTCACATCCCCCGTCTGAGGAAGGACATCCACACTTAAAGTCAGGGACGCCACACCATTGACCGGTATACTCTGATGAATTGTCAGAATATTTGCGTGAAACTCTGCAATATTCTTCAGCACGACCGACAGCAGTCCCGGCTCGTCGTCCAGCTGAATCACCATCGTAATCGTTTTGCCCCTCGCCGTGTCGCGGAACGGGAAGATATCGTCTTTATATTTGTAGAAAGAGCTCCGGCTGATGCCCGCCTTCTCGGTCGCCTCCTGGATGGATGCCGTCTTTCCGGTGTCAAGCAGGCGCTTTGCCTCCACCACCCGCAAAAGTACCTCGGGCACCGCCCTCTCTTTCAGAACAAAATACTGGCTGTTCTCTTTCCTGTCCAATTCTGCCTCTTTCCGCAAGCATGTCTGTTACACACTTACATTTGTTCTCACCTGGAAGATCATAACACAAAGAGGCTGCCGGGGCAACCTCTTTTCAGAACTTTCTGCTTCCTCCGCCTTGCTGGCGTCCGCTGCCGGATGTATGCATCGTGCTGCGCCCTGCACTGTCCCCGTCGCCGGATGACTGCCGGGGGATTCTCCTGTGCGTCACGGTCTGCCCTGAGTAGCGGTCCTCCTTCACGCGCAGTTCCACCCTGCCGTAGTCGCGGAATGCATAGCTGTATGTACCGGTCTTCATCCGGTATTTTCCCACAATCACGGAAAAAAATACCGCCCCTGCCCCGCAGGCCGCCACAGCCGCGATCACAAGCTCCGCAGGCCGGATACTCCGGTACTCTGACCGCTTTCCAGTCTCCGGATCATAATTGTACTGCCCCTGCGGAATTCCCTCCGCATAACAGCCCCGGATTCCAGAAAGCATCTGCTCAAAACACGAACGGTAATCTCCCCCGGATACATATCCGTACGCATCATCAATAATATTTCCAGTCCGCTCATCCGTCAGATACCGCGCTGCCTCCCCGCAGGTCGAAATCACAATCTCGCGGTTATCCATATCAATCAGCAGTGCCACACCGTTCTCCTGTTCCGGGGAATGCGCGTCAAAAAAATCGTCCGCGTAATCCACCGCCGTCTTCCCGCCCGTATCCGCTGTCGTCACCAGAAAAATACTCCAGCCCGTGGCTTCCATCAGCTCCCCGGCTTCTCTGCCAAGCTCCCCGGCATCGCTCTCCGACAGAAGCGAAGCGCCATCAGAAACCATTCCCTGCTCAGCGGCCCGGATACTTCCCGCAGCTGCCAGCGAAAAGAGCATGATCATCAGAAAAATGACCGGTCTTATTCCCTTTCTCATAAGAAATATCCTCCCACAAGCCCGAGCGCCAGCACAACCACCGCGAGAAGAAAGCTGGCCAGCGTCAGCCTGACATAGTCAACCGGCAGTTCCCCGCACACTTTTCCGGTCTGTCCGTTCATGGAATAGTAATAAATTTTTCCATCCCTCCCCTTATAGGTAATCGTCCACACCGGAAAAAGCATATAAGACCAGGTTTCTTTCTCTGCCTTTATGTGAAGATTGTGGATGGAAACAGAATCATACCCACTCACAGTCTCCCTCAGCAGACGCTCTGCGCTCCGCCGCATCTCGCCCAGCATTTTCTCCCGGACACCGGCCTGCCCGATATCCCTCCGCTCTGCGAGAAATCCCGAGAGATAACCCATATGAAACTCCTTCGCCTCGTCGGACCGGTAGGGCATCACGCCCTCAGCCAGCTTCGCGTTTGCCTTCTGAAGCGCCCGCTCCGCCAGATTTGACAGGCACACCTTTCCCGACCGCTCCACGGCATAATGTCTGGTCTCTGTATACTCAAGCTCCCCGCTCCGCCAGATACGGATATGGCGCGCATCTGCGTGAAGGCTTCCGTCCATCTCCACATCATAAACCCAGTAGGGAAAATATACTCCCGTCAGGCTTTCAATCTGTCTTTTGCAGAAAAAAGCCCCAGGTACAAACTTTTTCTTTCCGGCATACTCCAGAAACGCCTTTTCGGCTTCCTCCCTCGCAATCCGGAACGGAATAATCTTATCCGGCAGGTATTCCCCTGAAAGACGTCCGGAAAGTACCACCGGATTATGACAGTAATAGCAGAAAGAAGCCGCCGTCGTGGTGTCTGTCACAATCTCCGCACCGCAGGACGGGCAGCGGTACGCCACCGCCTCCTGCCCTGCCGCGGCAGGTTCCGTCTCACCCGCGGCGGCTTCCGTCCTGTCCCGGACTCCCCCGCCGTCCGCAGACGGGGCCTTCGCCTGCCCCGACGCATCCAGTTCGCCCTGGGAAAACCGTGAACCGCAGTATTCACATTTATACCCCTGGGAAGACGGGTCAAATATCAGTTCTCCATCACAGTTCGGACATTTAAAACTGACAACCGCCATCCTACCCCCTCGCTTTCCCGCAGTTACTACAGAACTTTCCGGTATTCACGGTCCCGCAGACACAGGTCCAGTCTGCGGCGGGGGCCGGTTTTCCGCACTCGCTGCAGAACTTTCCGGTATTGGTATGGCCGCAGGCGCAGACCCAGCCTGTCTGGGGAGAGGGAGCCGGTTTTCCGCATCCGCTGCAGAACTTTCCGGTATTCACCTCTCCGCACGCACATTTCCAGCTGTTCGCGTTCTGCGCTCCGGGGTGCGCCCCGCCTCCCGGCGCCGGTGAGGCATTCTGCATCTGCATCTGCGCGAGGTTGACGGCGGACGCCGCCCCCATCATACCGCCGGCGGACTGCATTCCCATGCCCATCCCCATAAACCCGGCCATCGCGCCGTTTGCATTGGAGCCTGCAGCCTCAAACCCGCGCGCCATCGCTCCCTGCACGTATCCCTCCCGCACATTCGGATCACCCAGCATGGCGCCCTGATTGCGCATATTAATCAGTTTCTGGGATTCTTCATCGTAGGAGACGCTCGCGATGCCAACTGACTGAATCTCCATGCCGCGCATTTTATTCCATTCCGCGTCCAGTGTATCCGCCATATAGCGGCCAAGCTCCCTGGCTTTGGACGTCACAAACGAAATGCGCGTTCCGTCCGCCGACATCTGGTTGATCGAGGACTGCAGCGCCTCCAGAAACTCTGACAGATACTGCTCGTTGATCTCCTCGATCTGCACACTGTCCTTATTGCGCGGAATCACTTCCGCATAAAACTGAAGCGGGTTGACAATCCGGACAGAATAAGTGCCGTGCGCGCGTAAAAAGAGCTCTGCATTGTAAAAATTATCAAAATAGTTGATCGGATTGCGCGTGCCAAACTTTATTCCCTTAATTTCCTGCAGATTGATAAAAAATACTTTCTGCGCTCCGGCAGTCTGACCGCCAAACCGGATACGGTTAAACGCTTCTTTTAAAGACTCTCCGAACTGTCCGTTAAACAGGGACGGCATGGAGGAATGATCCACCTTGTAATATCCGGGCTCCGCCGTATAGTCCACAACCCTTCCGCCATCCACCAGCATCATAAACTGGTTATCATAAACATGAATCACCGAGCCGTTCGATACTGTATGGCTGCTTCCCTTCCGGTTCTGACCTCTGCGCAGAAGCGTACCTCTGGCAAAAACAGTGCGCTCTCCCATATCTTCCGCTTCTATCACCTCAAGCCACTGGTCCGCCAGCGCCCCGCTGACTGCCTGCCCGGCCGCCCTTATAATACCCATACCTTTTCCTCCTGTCTTACTCTTCTCCTCCTGCACCCACAGGGCACCCCAGGGAAAGCCACTTCAGATACCCGTTCATAAACAGATCGATTCTGCCGTCCATCACACTGTCCGCATTTCCGGTCTCGACGCCTGTGCGATGATCTTTTACCATCGTGTACGGCTGCATGACATAGGAACGTATCTGATTTCCCCAGCCGATTTCCGTCACTTCGCCCCGGATTCCCGCAGCTTTCTCCGCGTTTTCCTGCTGCCTGAGCAGATAAAGCTTTGCCTTTAACATCTGCATCGCCTTATCCTTGTTCTGAAACTGCGACCGCTCATTCTGACACTGCACCACGATTCCCGTGGGCAGATGTGTGATCCGGATCGCCGACGATGTCTTATTGATATGCTGTCCGCCTGCGCCGCTGGATCGGTAAGTGTCAATCCGGAGTTCATCATCCCTGATCTCCACATCCAGATCCTCCTCGATATCCGGCATGACATCGCAGGATACAAAGGATGTCTGCCGCTTTCCGGCAGCGTTGAAAGGCGATATGCGCACAAGGCGGTGCACGCCTTTTTCGGATTTCAGATAGCCGTATGCATTCTCACCGTTTACCTGGAATGTGATGGATTTAATCCCCGCCTCTTCTCCGTCGAGTGAATCCAGCACCTCCAGCGTATAATCGTGATCCTGCGCCCACCGCGCATACATGCGGTAAAGCATCGCTGCCCAGTCGCAGGATTCCGTGCCGCCTGCGCCGGCATGAAGCGAAACGATCGCATTGTCTTTATCGTATTCGCCGGAGAGCAGTGTTTTGCTGCGGATTTTCTCATAAGTCTCCGTAAACCCGTCCAGCAGCTCCCGGATCTCCGGAATCAGAGACGCGTCGTTTTCCTCATAACCCATCTCGATCAGTGTCTCGATGTCCTCGAACTGCGTCTTTAAGGCGGCATAAGTGGCCACATCATCCTTCATACTCTTTAATTGTTTCATTTTTTTCTGGGAAACTTCCGGATCATTCCAGAAATCCGGCGCCTCCATTTCCCGCTCTGCTTCCTGTATCCGCTGCTCTTTGACCGCCAGGTCAAAGTGAATCCCTCACTTCCTGCAGCGGAGCCCTGTATGCATTCAGGGTTCCCTTGAATTGATCTAATTCTACCACAGTATCACCTCTTTCATTATTTTGATCAGATCTGTCGCGCACAGCCGTGCACGCTTTTATTGTAATGGAAGATCAGCAGATGCGCAATATATTTTCTGCGAAACCACGGACGAAACCGTCTGTCCGTTCCCGTCAGACGGCCATGAATCCGTCCTGTCATTTGCTGCCGTCTCCCAGCTCCATAAACGTTCCCGCAATTTTCCCGGCTGCCCGCACCAGCAGCAGGCACACAACCGCCCCGACTGTATCAAGCACCACGTCCCCGGGCCGCCCTGCCCTTCCCGGCACAAACAGCTGATGGAACTCATCTGTCGCCGCATATGCCGCGGTCAGCGCGAGCGCGGACAGATAACGCCGCCGTCCCGCGACCCCGAAGGCCGCAAAAAACAAAAAAGAAAACAGGGCCAGAATACCATATTCTGACATATGTGCCAGCTTGCGGATGGGGTAATCCAGCTTCTGTGTACAGGATAAAAGCTCGTCCTCCATCAGTTCCATCTGAAAAAACTCGTCGGCTTTGCACAGCAGCCTGTACGCAACGCCTACGCTCACCTCCGCCGACTCCGATGCCGGCTGGGCGGAAAACAGAAAAATCACTGTCATCCAGCCCGCCAGGAGTACCGATGCCGCCGTCCGGAAAAGTACCTTTTTTACATTCCTCACTCTGTTATTCCCCGCTTAAGACCTCAATCGCTTTCTGTATCTGGTTGTCATACTGCATCTCATACTCCTCCCCTTCGGGGTTCAGGTATTCATATTCAAGCTCAATGTCCGGCTCGATTCCCACGCCGTGAATAAAATTCCCTTTCGGAGTGAAATACTTTGCCGTCGTCAGTTTCACGGCATCCCCGTTGTTGAGACGGAAAATAGTCTGCACAATTCCCTTTCCGAACGTGGTTGTTCCGATCAGCGTTCCGTACTCAAAATCCTTGATGGCTCCCGCAAAAATCTCGGAGGCGCTGGCGCTGTCCTGATTAATCAGCACTGCAAGCGGATAGTCCATCTTTGTGGCGTCGTCCGATTTATATTCTTCACGCTTTCCGTTCTTATCCTCCGTATATACCAGAAGTCCTCCGGGAAGGATATCATCGAGGATCTGTACCACCGACTCCACAAGACCGCCGCCGTTATACCGCAGGTCGATGACAAGAGACTTCATCCCCTGCCCTCTGAGCTGTTCCACCGCCGCTTCAAACTGTGCCGCCGTCTCAGATTCAAACGATTCAATGCGCAGATACCCGATGCCGTCCGCAATCATCTCTGAAGTAATACTTGGAAGTGTGACATTTTCCCGCTCCACATCAAAAGACAGATACTCACTCGTCACCGGACGGTAAACCTCAAGGTGCACCGAAGTCCCCTCTTCCCCCCGGATCAGTTTTACCAGCTCCGTCACATCCATCGTATCTGCCTCTGTTCCATCCACCGAGAGGATGACGTCTTTTGCGCGGAGACCTGCTTTCTCCGAGGGCGTTCCCTCATAAACCCGCGACACGGAAACCAGCATGGAATCCTTATCCTGCAGAAGCCCGGCTCCGATCCCGTAATATTTTCCCGTCGTGTCGATCTGCATCTGCTGGTATTCCTCCGGATTATAATAGACCGAATACCGGTCATCCAGACCGGAAATCAGACCGGAACAGAGTCCGTCGCGCAGTTTCTCTTTTTCCGCCTCGTCATAATAATAGAGATCCACATATGCCGTCAGCTCATTGATTTTGGAAACCGTCGCGTCATCGAGCAGCTCCCCGCCCGATTTTTCCGCGCGGGCAGCGCCCTCTTCAACCAGCACAAACCGGTTTCCCGTCACAAGAGAAAACACATTGACCGCCGTGATCCCGGCAAGAATGGTCAAAAGCACCCCGATCAGAATTCCCTTTCCGGCACCGCTCCTGACTTTATCCGTTTTCTGTCTGTATTCCATATTTTCTCTGTCCATTTTACCCCTCCCTTTTTCCCGGAAATCCCGCATATTTCCTATCCACAAAACACAGAGCCCGCCGCAGGGCAGGAAATCACCTCTACCTATACATATGTGAAAATTCCCTGTCCAGGGACAGGGAATTTAAGAAAACTTTATCATCCGCCAAAATAGCCCCACGGGCTGACATAGCTCCCATTCTGTGATACCCCGAAATGCAGATGATTCCCGGTTGAAATACCGGTGCTTCCAACCTTTGCAATCACCTCTCCTGCACTCACGGTCTGTCCTTTTGATACGTTCACGGAAGATGCGTGCATATACACTGTGTAAACTCCTCCGCCGTGATCGATCATAACATAATTGCCGGCTGCACTGCTGTAATTCACGGATCTGACCGTCCCCGCCGCAGCCGCCACAATATCTGCGCCGTATGGTGCGCCGACATCAATTCCCATATGGTTCGTGGAGGCCCCAGACGTCGGGGAAACCCGGGCGCCAAAATCGCTTGTCACCCGCGTGCTGGCCGGGCAGGGCCAGACAAATGCTCCTCCGTTATACGACGCCGCTTTTTCATTCGCCGCCTTCATGGCTGCGGCCCGCTCCGCCTCTGCGCGCCGGATCTCCGCGATCAGTTCTTCCTGCGCCTGAATCTCCGCGGCATAATAATCCGCCTCGCTCTGTGCGTTTTTGATTTCTTCCGAGAGTGCAGAGAGCTCTGTTTCTTTCTGGCGCATCATAGCCGCAACCTTTTCCTTATCCTCCTCCACGGACGCTTTCATCTCCTCAAGCTCCCGGTGCTCCGTCTCCAGTCTGCTCTTAAGCTCATCCGTTTCCTGTACGGTCTGTTCATATTCCTGCAGCTTCTGGCGGTCATAACTCTCAATCCCGGAGATATATTCCGACGCATTCATAAATTCTGCGATGTTCTTTGAAGAGAGAAGCACCTGCAGATACGAGGTCTGACTGTTTTCATACATAAACTGGATGCGCACTTTCATATCCTCATACTGCTGCTGCTCCCGCTGCACCGCGTCGGCAAGCTGCAGCTGTGTTTCTTCAATTTCAGCACTTTTTTTCACAAGCTGGTCTTCCAGGGCAGTAATGCGCGCGGAAATCTGCATCAGCATCTGATTGAGCTCCGCAACCTTTTCCGTTATATCCCCTTTTTTCCCTTTTAAGTCCTCAATCGTCTGCTGCACACTGGAAAGTTCCTGTTCCAGCAGGTTTTTCTCGCGCTCTGCTTCCTTTAAAGACGACTGATCCGCTGCCAGCGCCCGCTTCAGCGGCGCCCCCGCGAACAGGGCCGCCACAGACAGCAGAAGAAAACAGACAGCCGCCATATTCCGTGATAATCTGATTTTTCCCATAGGCTCCATATACCCGTCCGGTCTCATACTTTTAGATGCTTACGGATGGTAATGCGGCTGCCGATCAGTCCGATGCCCACGCCGAGCGTCAGAGCAACCGGAAGCAGCGTCCGAAACACTTCCTCCGTGGATAAAAATCTCATCATACTGCCGATAAATCGGAATTTCTCCATGACGTAGACAATCATTCTACCGTAAAGCAGGTAGAGAATGCCGAGCGGAATTGCTGCGCCGATCAGTCCGATCACAATCCCCTCCACCACAAACGGCGCGCGCACAAAGTAATCCGTCGCACCGATCAGTTTCATAATCCCGATCTCCTCCCTGCGAACCGATATTCCAACTGCAATTGTGTTACTTATCAGGAAAATCGCCACGCACAGCAGAATCAGAATCACACCGGCCGAAATATAACCGATCAGCCTGTTGAAGTCTGTCAGTGTATTCGCCACCGTCGCGGACTGCTTGACTTCCCTCACGCCGTCCACCGATTCGAGATATGTAACCAGCGTGGGCTGCATCGAAATATCATTCATATAAACCTCGTAATGAGAGGAATTTACCAGCGGATTGTCGTCTGCAAATCCTTGCGCCATCTCTTCGGAACCCTCGAAATAAACCTTCTGAAATTCCTGCCATGCCGCTTCCGCAGACACAAAGACGCTCTCCGATACTTCCAC
>OFEZ01001726.1_pt1 | contig 11042 bp, 9 predicted proteins | sample 1521241 | NCBI WGS metagenome assembly OFEZ01 (sample SAMEA3504099, study PRJEB24116) | mouse gut metagenome | biome: mouse gut; feature: mouse-associated habitat; material: faeces | place: Denmark | collected 2011
AAGATACCGTGACAGCCCTCATAGGGATCGTGTTATAATAGCTGGGTATGTAAAACCGAAGGAGTTGCTATGATGGAGGTATCGAGAGGCATCATGGTGGGTGCGTGTGAACTGGCGTGCCGTTATCCCGAACTTTCACTTGAAGACGTGGTGGGAGATGCGCGTCAGCTTGCGGAGATGGTGGCCCGGTATGGTATGGAGGATGCCCGAAAGGAAGAGAACGTGCTTATGGCGGCCTGTTGGTTCATCGGTGCCGACAGAAACCTTTCTCCACATGAGGCCGTCAAAAAGGCGTTGAGCCTGTGGGAAGCTGTGATGGGAGGGGAGATGTAGCCTTGACGGGGCGAGGTGCCTGCCGCTTTCACGTGGAGCCCCACGTTGGTACGGTTCATTCCAGTGGAGGAGTTTGCGGGAGGGCTGATGGAAGGAAAAGAGTCTGGTAATAGTATGCCTGCCGTAAGAGGCGAGCAGGGGGAATTTCGTTCCGCACGCGGAGTCCCCATGAAAAAGGCTTGCGCGGGGCAAGCCTTTTTGAGGGTTAAGGTAGGCGAGAGGGGTTATTTGCCGGCCACACGGCCAAGGGTCGTGTTGTCTTCAGTGCGATCTTGCAGTTCTTCCACCGGATTTTCCTTATCTTCGCTCCGGTAGTCCTGCCCGTTCTTGTCGATGTAGTCTTCAATGATCGTGTGGCTGACCACGTTCCTTTCGGACTTGTTGACCAGTTCCTGATAGGTGAAGAATTCATGCTTCGTGGGCAGATCGTCGATGGGGACGAATGTTTCCTTGTCGGCCGTAAGGCGGACCTGCTCGGCCAGAACCTTGCGCACATAGTCCTTGGTGTCGTGGAAATGCAGAGGTTCGGGGAACGCGCCGCCGTTGGGCATGACGTCCTCGACGCTCTTCTTTTCGTATTTTTCGAGGAGTTGCTTGACCATGTGGAGGTGCTGGATTTCCTGCTCCAGATGGAATTCCCAGATTTTTTGGATGGAGGATTCGGGCTCGTCCGTGGCAAAGGACCAGTACAGGTACGCTTCCACATAGTCGTGGAGCAGCATGTTTTCCAGCCACGTGCAGTTGGGATCGAGCAGCGCGCCGTAGTGGGTGACGTGCTGTTCTTCGACCATGCCGATTTCGAGGTAAAGCTGACGGCCCGGGTCGTTTTCGTAGGTCGGGCCCATGTTCATGTAGAAGTTCATGGTCTGCTGCTCTCCCGCCGTGATGATCAGCGAGGTGAGCATGGTGCGGACATCCGCCTTCTTGAAGTTACAGGGTTTTCTCACCGTATCGAAAGGATGGCGATGGTGGGCGATGGTGGGGCGGCCGGGGGTGATTTCGACGTAATCCTTGGTGAGCTTGTGAGCCGGGATATTGCGGTCGAGATCGAGCAGGTTGGAGTAGCGGTAGAGGTGGTCGAAATCCTCCAGCAGGGCGAAGTTGAGGCACTGCTTGACATAGGGGTCCGGCTCGTGTTCGGCCAGCCATGCGGTCAGGTCGACGGCAAGGTGCTCATAGCCGATGGTCTGCTCAAGCTGGCTTTCGTCACCGGGGCTGAGCCAGTTGATGGTTTTCTGCTGCATCTGTTCCATGCGGCGGGCAAAGGCGATCTGGCGCCGGAGTTCCTGATCGTTGCAGTTGCGGTGGAAGTTGTGCCCGAACATGGCCGCTTCGACCTCAATGCCGTTCATGAGGATAACCCGGCATTTGGTCCACGGGTCCACCTTCATTTTGTCGTAGGCTTTGGGATAGAGCTTGCTCCAGTCGGGAATGGTTTTTTCGATCGGCAGGGGCTTTTGTTCAAAAGGATTGAAAGTCATAGTGTGAACCTCCATACGGTTTTTGCCTGGACAGGCACCGAAAGACTAGGTGTTCACAAAATATATGTTAATGATTTTAATATGTTATATTTTTGTTAAGCCATGATGGTTTATGAAGATTCTCATGGAGAAAGCCCGAAAAACCGCCCGCTGGCAGGGGGACGTGAGAGATTTTTCCGCCATGCTGTGGGGCATGGTTCCTTGCGCTTAGGGAGGGATGAGCGTTGACAGGCGAGGTGAGAGAAGCCTTATTGAGGCTCGGGGCCCGGAAAGGCCTCTTCCAGAGGAGGAAAAAAGAGACACGCTCGTGAAGGACGAAAGGGAACCGAGGGCAAAAGAGCATTCCACCCCTTGAGGCTTCCCCTTACCAGAGAAGAGGGGCCCGGCATGAGGAAGTCAGAAAGGGAGAAAAGAGGGGAACATCACCCGAGGAGCGGGGAAAAAGCGGCCAATGGGTGAAGGAGGCGCTTTTTTATCTCGGCAGGTTGGAGCCCGCTCTTCATAAAGCTCCTTGGTGCGGAGGAATCGTTGTCATGGGTGGGCTGTGGGGAGAGCGTTTTGCTCACCCGAAAGGCAGGGCGGAAGAAAAGGCTGAGGACGCCCCGGAGAAGGCCCTTATGCCGGGCAGGGCGAAGAGGCCTTTGGAGTCACGGTTTCGTTGGCCGGAGTTGCCGCATTATATTTCTTGCAAGGCAGGTGAAGGCCCGCAAGAAAGGTGACGGAACTGGTCCTGATGAGGGATGCAGGGCTAAGGGCGCGCCGAGCGGTTCCCCTGCTCAAGCCGAAGCCGCAGGCTTTCCCCGAGGGAGGCGTAGCAGATGCCGCCGATAATGAGCAGCCCGCCGACGCACTGCGGCACGGTGAGGGCTTCACCGAGGAGAAGAGCGGCTTCGAGGCTGGCGAAGAGGGGGACGCTGTTGTAAATGATCCCGGCCCGGATGACCCCGATGCGCTCAATGGCCAGATTCCATGACAGGAAGGCGATCACCGAGGCCCCGACGCCGATATACAACAGTGCCCCGAAGGTCCCGGCACTGGGTACCTTCAGGCCGCCGAGAACCGCCTGCGCTGCGAGGGCCGGAACGAGCCCCAGAAGGCCGAGGGCGATGAGCAGCGCAAGAAAGGCTGTTTGGGGAAAGGCTTTGGGGCGGTAGCGGATGAGAAGACTGTAGGCGGCGAAAAGGATAACCGACGCGATCATCCATAGATCGCCCGATGTGAAATGGAACTGAAGCAGGACGTCGAGCCGCCCGCGCGAAACGAGGACGAGCACGCCCGTAAACGCACCGCACAGGCCGATGAGTTGGGAGCGCGTCAGCCTGTCGCGCAGGAAAAGACGGGCGAGCGCGGCCATGACCAGAGGCGAGGTGGTGGCGAGGAGGGACATGTTGGTAGCGTTCGTCGTGTGCCCCGCCTGATAGATGAAGGTATTGAAGCAGGTAATGCCCAGAAAGGCCATGAGCAGCGTCCGTCCCCACTGTCCACGCAGGAGGGGCAGGGAGGTGAGGAGGCTGCGCCACGCGAAGGGCAGGATGGCGACAAGGGCGATGAGCCAGCGCCAGAACGCGATTTCGATGGGGGAAAGGGCATCAGCAAGGCCGCGTGCGGCCACGAAATTGCCGCTCCATACCACGGTGGCGAGCAGCGCGAGAAGATAGCCGATGAGAAGGGAAGGCGTTTGCATGGCACCGAGGGCGGAGGATTGCGCGCCGGGGCGGTCGCCCGCGCCGCCGGCACGTCGGGGTGCGTCCCCGTTGGGAACAAGTACCCTCCGCTGTGAGGCGCGTCAACGGGTTCCCCTCCCCACAAAGGGAGTATCCCGTTTCCTCAGATGGCGTCGGCAGGTGTCCTTCGAACAAAAGGGGAAGGGGCGCGGCTTTCTCCGTCCTTCTTGAACAAACACCTTCTAGGTGGTCTCTCTCTCTCTCTCTCTCTCTCTCTCTCTCGCGCGCGCGCAGCATTACCAGTCGTGAAGACGGTGGGCTGTTTCAACGCTCTCTCGCGGACAACATCTTGCAGTTCTTCCGGAGTCATCGCGGTACTGATTCTCTCGCGCGGGCAGCATCCTCGTCTCCTTTTCCGGGGGCAAGGACTCCCTCGCGCATAGGGCGGCCCTACGAAAACTGTGGCGTAGGGGGAAGATGTCTCTCGCGCGCAGGGTGGAGAAACCCCTTGCCGCCCGCGACTTTTCCGGCGGGAATCCTGCCGCCGTCTTTTTTCCCTGCATGAAGGGAAGGCACGAATGGCAGGGAGGTCAGGCAAAGGGCAGTGCATCCTTTTCCCATTCCGAAAAGAAGGCATCCAAACCATTGACAGTGCGCCCACTCGCTTCCCCCCTCAAACGGAAGGCGGCTTTACTAAGCCGGTTACAGAGGAATGAAAGGCCGCTTTTTGCCGAAAAGGGGGATTTTTCGGTCTGTTTCCGTGACGTTTCAGGGCCCCGTTGTCCGGTCGCTTTGAGAAGGGCCTATGGAAGGATTCTCCCGTACCAATCGCCTTGGACAGGCGCACATTGCTTCCTATCCGTCATCGACATTCCTCTTCGCCCTTTTGCCCGTATCCTCCCTCCGTATGCGTATGCGTTCCGTGCGCTTCCGGTCCCTTCTCACCGATTGCCTGCGGACGTGGAACACGGTAAGAACAGGTCTTCAGGAGAAGTCTATGCGTTTGTTTATTGCGTCTGATTTGCATGGTTCCCCGGAGGCGGCCGATTTCGTGCGCCGCCGCTGCCGTGAGCTGGCCCCCGATCTCTGCGTCCTTTTGGGCGACTATCTTTACCACGGCCCCCGCAATCCCCTTCCCGGGGGCTATGCGCCGCAGCAAACCGTGTCCGCTCTGGCCGCCATCGAAACGCCCGTGCTGGCCGTGCGCGGCAACTGCGACGCGGAAGTGGACCTTATGCTGCTGCCTTTTGCGGTGGAGGACAGTGCGGCGATTGCGGCGGATGGCCTGCGCATCGTGGCGCAGCACGGCCACCGGCTTCCCGCCTTTCCGCCCGTTCCCGGCGTGCGGGCCGGGGATGTGGTGCTCAGCGGCCATACCCATATTCCGCGCGGCGAGACCATCGACGGCGTGCATTTCTGGAATCCCGGCAGCACGACTCTGCCCAAGGGCGGCTTTCCGCCTTCCTACGGTCTTTTCGAGGATGGCGTTTTCCGCGTATTCTCCCTCGACGGACGGCTTGTGCTGGAGCATCGCCCCGCAGGGAACTGACGCGCTCCTCACCTGATACGGAGCAGTATGTCCGGCAAAACCGCTGGGCGTCTCGGGGTGTGTCCTATGTGGCGGCGCGGCGTCGGGCGTACGGCGGTCTTGCGGCTTTCCCGGAGAAAAAGCGCCGTAGGAGCACTCTGTCCCTTGTTGGGGGCTTCCTCCGCAGACTGTCGGCTCTCTGTGCGCGCGTGGTGACAAGCCGTCCTTTCTACGGTAGAGAATGCAAACGGGCTTCCGTTCAGGAGGCCCGCTTTCCTCTTTTTTCAAGGCAGGTATGCATGAAGGATTCCAACGCCACCCTTTTGCTGGGGACGGAACCCATCGGAAAATTGTTGCTGCGCTATTCGCTGCCGGCCATCGCCGCTATGGTGGTCTTTTCCCTCTATAATGTCATCGACAGTATTTTTATCGGGCACGGTGTGGGGCCGCTCGCCATTTCCGGCCTCGCGATCACCTTTCCGGTCATGAACCTGACCTTCGCGCTGGTGATGCTCGTGGGCATCGGCGGCGCGTCCATCAGTTCCATCCGGCTGGGGCAGCAGGATATGGAAGGAGCCAGCCGGGTACTCGGCAACGTCCTCTTGCTCGGACTCATCAACGGGGTGGGTTTCGGACTGGGGGCGCAACTCGTGCTGGACCCCGTGCTGCGGGCCTTCGGAGCCAGCCCGGAGACCTTGCCCTACGCGCGGGATTTCATGCAGATCATCCTGCTCGGCTTTCCCGTCACCTGCACCATGTTCGGGCTCAACCACATGATGCGGGCGACGGGCTATCCGCACAAGGCCATGCTCTCCGCCGTGGTGACGGTGGGTGTGAACATCATCCTTGCCCCGCTGTTCATTTTCTGGCTGCACTGGGGCATCCGAGGGGCGGCTATCGCTACGGTGCTCTCGCAGTTCATGGGCATGTTGTGGGTGCTGCACCATTTCCGGAACCCGCACAGCAACGTCCATTTCCAGCCGGGCATCTACCGCTTGCGCTGGAAGATCGTACGCAGCATCTTTTCCATCGGCATGGCCCCCTTTTTGCTGAACGTCTGCGCCTGTTTCGTGGTCGTGCTCGTGAACACGGGACTTAAGGAGCACGGCGGCGACCTCGCTATCGGGGCCTTCGGCATCATCAACCGGGTGATCATCGTGTTCGTCATGATCGTCATGGGCCTGACGCAGGGGATGCAGCCCATCGTCGGCTACAACTACGGCGCGCAGCGCATCGGCCGCGTGCGCCAGACCCTGCGGTACGGCATCATCGGGGGCGGGCTCATCACCACCGCCGGTTTCCTCAGCGGCCAGTTCGCCCCGGCTTTCGTCTCCCGGCTCTTCACCACCGACGAGGCCCTGATCGCCCTGTCCGTCGAAGGCATGCGGCTGGTCACGCTGGTTTTTCCGCTGGTGGGGATACAAATCGTCATCGGCAATTTCTTTCAGTCCATCGGCAAGGCCAAGCTGTCGATTTTCCTTTCGCTGACCCGGCAACTTCTCTTTCTCGTGCCTTGCCTCATTCTCTTGCCGCGCGCCTTCGGGCTCGACGGCATCTGGTTGAGCCTGCCGCTTTCGGACGTCCTCTCCTTTGTGACGACGATGGCCGTCCTCTTTGTCTTCAGCCGGGAGATGCGCCGGATGCACGCGGCGCAGGAACAATAATCCCTCTCGGGGCGGCAACGCCCGACAGGGACGCAGAGCGCCCGGCCACGCCGTTATGAAGCGTGGCCGGGCGTGTTTTTTGGGGCTTGCGCAGTATGCCGGGACGCCTTCGCAGGGAAAAGGGCTGTGTTCTCTCGTCGGAGAGATGTTTTTTCAGAATCGAGTCCCGTGTCCGAGAAGGCTTTGGGGATGGGAAAGGCCGCAAAACAGGCAGCCGCGATGCAGGGGCGGGGCCGTTCCCGGGGTTCCTCACGCGAAGGGAATTGCGGGCCAGAGGCTACGCAGCGTCGGCGTCACTTTTCCTTTCGTATGCCGTCGCTTGAGGCGCACGGCGGGAGAGGGACAGAGCGGCGGGCGATCCGGCATGGACATGGGAACAGGCCAGCACGCAAGCCCCGCAGTTGGTGCACTCCAGCGGCGAGGCCGAACGCGGATTGCGGGGATCGAGCCCCAGCGGGCAGGCTGCGCGGCAGGCGTGCGCGCCGTTTTTGCAGGTGCAGCGGGAGAGCGAGCGTTGCAGGCGCGGCGCGAGCGGCAGCCGGGCCATGAGCGAGAGCAGGACGGATTGCGGACAGACCCAGCGGCACCACAGCCGTTTTCCGGTCACGATTTCCGCCGCCAGCACGAGCAGGACGGGCAGAAAGGGCAGAGCGAAAAAAAGGATGCGGGTTTCAAGGGAGAGGATCGCCTTGTCCGAAAGCGGCGCGGCCGCCGTGATCAGCCCGAGCGAAAAGCCGCCGGGCAGGGAAAGCTGATTGAGCAGGGGAAAGCCGAGGAGCGCCGCCAGCGTAAGGCCCGCCAGCATGACCGCCGCCCGGGAGCGGAAGCTGTGCTTGGCCGGTTTCGGCGGTGCAGCCTTGGAGCGCAGGCCTTGCGCCGCCTCGGAGAGCAGCCCGAAGGGGCAGAGCCACGAGCAGAAGACGCGGCCAAGGCAGAGGGCGAGAAGCAGCGCTGCGCCTCCTCCGGCGGCCAGCCGCCAGCCCGGGGCCATGCCCGAGAGGAGCATCTGGACCGGACCGAGGGGATCGGCAAAGGGCCAGCCGAAAAAGTCGAAGGCGAAAAGGCTTCCCTTCATGCCCGTAAAGCCGCCCCGGTTGAGCCAGGGCGTGGCCGCGAGCAGCGCAAGGGCCGCGACCTGCACCAGCCTGCGCAAGCGCAAAAGGCGCATCATTGCGTTTCCCCCGTTCCAGTTTTTCGGGCGTCGGGCACGACCGCCACGGCGTTTTTCGGGCAGACGTACTCGCACATGCCGCAGCCCACGCAGGCCGTCCCCACCGTGGGGATATAGCCCATGTCCAGCACCATGCCCTCGCCGCGCAGGGGGCAACGGTCATAGCAGGTCATGCACATGGTCCCGCTTTCGATCCAGTTGAGGCAGCGGTCCTTGAAAATGACGGCTCTGCCCATGCCGGACTCTTTCATGGACGCCACGGGCCGGAGCGCCCCGGAAGGGCAGGCGGGCGGGCATTTGAGGCAGAGCCAGCAGGGGATGTCGCCGGGCCGGATCACGGGGGTATGCCGTTCCGGGCCCAACGTTTCGAGCAGGCGGATACTGCCGTAGGGACAGGCCGCCGCGCATTGGCCGCAGTGTACGCAGGCTTTGAGGAAATCCTTTTCCGGCAGGGCCCCGGGCGGACGCAGAAAGCTCACCTGCCCCCTCCGGTCAGCGGGTTGGGTGCTTCTCCGAAGCAGGCGGTTTCGTTTTTGCGCGGCTTATGGGCCGGGCAGGAAATCGTCCCCTTCGCTTCCAGTTCGTCCTCGTAATGCACGGAGACCAGCCCCACGTTCACAACGCCGTCCCAGCCGCTGAGCGCGCCGAGATCGTCTTCCATGCGCGCCGCGTCGCTTTCCAGTACGGCGGCCAAGATGCAGGGCGTGCCGGTTTCCCGCGCCTCAATGACGGCGGGGCAGCCGCGCAGCCGTTCGCGTACCGTTTCGTACGCTTCCGGGGAAGTCTGGATGGTGATGCCTGCTATGGCCATACGAACGTCCTTTATGAAAGAAGCGCGCGGGTTGCCCTTTTCGGGCTTTTCCGAGGCAAGCCAGCCCGCTCCGGAAAAGTCGGCGTGCCCGGTGTGGTCCGCCGGGCGGGGTTTCGAGTGCCGAGGAGGAGCAAGGGGTGCGAAACCCCGCCGGCGGACTCAGCGGAAAGCGGGCGGGGAGGCTGACTTACGCCTTTCTGAGCCGGGCGGCGCAGATTTTGTATTCGGGTTCGCGGGACGCCGGGTCCGTGGCGTCGAGGAAAAGCTTGTTGACGAGCTTCTTCTTGTCGAAGAAGGGTACGGCGATGAGGCCGGACTTGCAGGTGTCGTTGACGTGCGCGGGCAGGGTGAGCGCGTCGCGCCGCGTTTCCACCACAACCTGATCGCCGTTCTTGATGTTCATCCGCCGGGCGTCCTCGGTGTTCACCTCCACGAAAGCGCCGGGGTTGGCCTTGAGCAGTTCCGGCACCTTGCCCGTCATGGTGGCGGAGTGCCAGTGGTCGATGACGCGCATGGAGGTCAGATAGAGGGGGTAGTCCTTGTCAGGCTCCTCAGCCGCGCCCTTGTAGGGCCGCATCCACACGCGGGCCTTGCCGTCCGGGTTGCCGTAGAACCATATCTTGTTCGGGTGATCAAGGGGGACGTTGGGGTCTTCGCCGCGCACGTAGCGCAGGTTGGTGCCCGGATGCGATTCGGTGGGGCAGGGCCAGATGAGGCCGGATTCCCGCTTCAGGCGCTCGCGGGTCATGCCGCCGAAGTTATAGGGCCCGAGGGTGGAGAGCCTGCGCCATTCGTCCCAGACGTCCGCGGAATTGCGGAAATTGACCAGCTTGGGATCGACCCCGGCGCGCTTGGCGAATTCCACCAGCGTGTTCACCGTGGGGCGGCAGCCCGCAGGCGGCTCCACGGCCTTTTCGATGAGCGAGTAGCGCCGCTCGCCGCAGCCGTAGGTGCCGTCGCGCTCGCACCAGAAGGCGGGCGGCAGGATGAGGTCGGCGTATTGCAGGGTTACGGCGTCGGGGAAGGCCTCGATGACCGTAATGAACGTGTCCGGGTTGGACATCGCCTTGTGGACCTTGTTCAGGTTCGGCAGGGTGTGCGCGGGGTTGGTCTCGCAGATGATGAGCGCCTTCACGTCCGCCTTGCCGAGCGCCTCGAAGAGGGCGACCGTATGATAGCCGACCTTGGGGGACATGGAATTCTTGGGGATGCCCCAGAATTCCTCCATCTGATTCCGGTGTTCCTTGTTGGCGACCACGCGCCCGGCCGGGAGCAGGTGGGACAGGGAGCCCGTGTCGCGCACGCCGCCGCAGGCGTTGGGCTGCCCGGTCAGCGAGAAGGGCGTGGCCCCGGGACGGCATATCTGCCCGGTGATGAGGTGCAGGTTATGAATGAGGTTGTTGGCCCAGACGCCCCGGATGCGCTGATTGATGCCCATGCACCACAGGGACATGGTGGCCGGGGATTCCGCGAAGAGGCGGGCGGCCTCCCATATCTGCTTTTCGGGGATTTCGCATATCTTGGCGACCTTGTCCGGGGTGTAGTCCTCAAGGAAGGCCCGGTAGTCGTCGAGAGTGGCGTCCTTGCCGTCCGTGGTCTTGAAGGAGACGTAGCGGCTGACGAAGCGCGGGTTGTCGAGTTCCTCATGGAAAATGACCCACGCCATGCCGTTCATGAGGGCAAGGTCGGTGCCCGGGCGGAAGGCGATATGCAGGTCCGCGATGCGGGAGGTGTTGGTGCGGCGCGGATCGGCCACGATGATCTTGACGCCGGGCTCGCTCTGCTTGCGGCGCGCGATGCGGCGGAAGAGCACGGGATGCGCTTCCGAGGTGTTGGAACCGATGATGAAGAAGGTGGAGGCGCGGTCGATGTCGGCATAGGTGCCCATAGGCTCGTCCTTGCCGAAGGCGGTGGTATAGCCGCCCACGGCGGAGGCCATGCACAGGCGCGGGTTGCCGTCCACGTTGTTGGTCTTGAAGCCGGCCTTGAAAATCTTGTTGGCGAGGTAGGATTCCTCGGTCAGGCACTGGCCGGAGCCGTACCACGCCACGGCGTCCGGGCCGTGGGCGTCGATGGCCCCGCGGAACTTCCTGGCCATGACGTCAAGGGCCTCGTCCCACGTGACGGCTTCGAGCTGGCCGCCCTTCGTACGCCGGATCATGGGCTTGGTCACGCGATCCGGGGAGTTGAGCACAGGGATGAGCAGGGCCCCCTTGAGGCAGAGGAAACCCTGATTGTGGTTGTTGGGATCGCCCTTGATGGCGACCGCCTTGCCGTTCTTCACGCCCACAAGCACGCCGCAGCCCGTGCCGCAGTAGCGGCAGACGCCCTTGACCCACGTTTCGGGCGTGTTGGCGTCGGCGGCGCGGGCAACCCCGGCGGGACCGGCC
>OFEZ01001728.1_pt1 | contig 11028 bp, 17 predicted proteins | sample 1521241 | NCBI WGS metagenome assembly OFEZ01 (sample SAMEA3504099, study PRJEB24116) | mouse gut metagenome | biome: mouse gut; feature: mouse-associated habitat; material: faeces | place: Denmark | collected 2011
GCTACCTTAACCCATCGTCTAAAGCCAGTGGGATTGCGGTAGCCTTATTTCAAATGTTGCCCTGTCCAATGTAACATTCCCTATTTTCAACTTAGAATCGGGCTGCGCTGTCTGTGTTCTGGTGATCGCTCGGATTCTTGCCAAAAGCTCCTTGGAATGAAACGGTTTTACCAGATAATCATTCGCCCCGGCATCCAGTCCTTCCACTTTATCATCCACCTCTGACTTCGCTGTCAGTAACAAAATCGGAATCAGACTTCCCCTTTCTCTGACTTTCTTTAACACCGTAAGCCCGTCCACTTTTGGCATCATAATATCTAAAATTACACCATCATAATTATCCGTTTCCAGATAATCCAAGGCGCTTTGTCCATCATAGACCGCATCTACTGAGTAATTGTTTCGCTCCAAAATCGCCACCAGCGCTTTTGATAATGCTCTTTCATCCTCCGCCAGCAATAACCGCATTTTTCTTCTCTCCTCTTCAGTTAAATCCACACTTTTCTATCATATTTATATCCCGGAAAATCTCCAAGGACCCAAAGGATTTGCTTTATTATATTATTAAGTTTCATTTCTATATTATCATAGGAAGAGTACATCATTCAATCTTCCATACGACACTTGCATTTTCAAGAATAATGATGTATTATATAGTAAGACAGTTCGTTTGTACCATCCTGTCTTTAAACAAAACCAGGACTACTATTCATGATTATGGTGGCTTTGCGTTTTGCAAGGCCTTTTTTTGTCTTATAGGAAATACCTTGTCACGCTAGAGCATGAAAGCTTTTCCTATAAGACAAAACCCTCCGGCAGGATGCGCACTCACGTGAGCGGAAGCAGTCAGCAAAAGCTGACCACGCTCGGCGCGCAAAGCGTGCAAGCCCCTCATGAGTGAGGGGCTGGGGAGTTAAAGTGGGCTTGCCCGCTTTGTTCTGAGAGTAGTTTTCTGTTTTGTAAAACGTTACTATTCACACAGAATTTTTATTTGGAGTAAATTATGAATATTAAGAAAACAAAGACAAAAATGCATACATCATCTCTAACCACTTGGCTTTTACGTGAAAAAAAAGAAACCGAAATCCTGCTTAGATGCATCCCTTCAACGGTTGTTTCTTTGCTTGTTGTGAGTGTGATTTGTATGAATCTACTTGCAAACAAGACACTGATTCAGACTAACTGGATTGCCTTGGATGGCGGTATTCTAATATCCTGGCTTTCTTTCATGTGCATGGATATCATTACAAAATACTTTGGTCCCAAGGCATCCAATAAAATAGCGCTCCTTGCATCTTCAATCAACGTGCTTACTTGTCTGATTTTCTATATAGTAAGCATCATTCCTTCAAATGCAAGCGATTATACTGCACTGAATACTCTCCTTGGCGGAACATGGTTCATCCTCCTAGGCAGCACGATTGCATTTCTTGTGTCCGCAGTCATAAACAACTTTTTGAATTGGACAATCGGCAAAGCATTTTGGAAGAACCCGGATGGAAAACTTGCATACGCTGCCAGGACTTACCTCTCCACTTTCATAGGGCAGTTTTGGGACAACCTGATTTTCTCCATTATCGTTTTTGTTGGTTTTGCTCCAATTTTCTGGGATGGATTTCATTGGACGGTATTGCAATGTACAGTTTGTGCTTTGACCGGTGCTGTCGCAGAATTGATTATGGAAATCATTTTTTCTCCTTGGGGTTATCGCATTGTCAACCGTTGGAAGAAACACAATGTGGGACAAGAATATCTTGACTATATGAACGGAGGTAAACAATAATGAAGGTCTTAATAACTGGAACATCACAGGGAATCGGTATGGCAATCGCCAAACATTTTTTGAGAGAAGGTCATGAGGTGATTGGAATCGACCGCCAAACGGCAAACGTCCAGCATAAATATTATCGCCACTATCAGTGCGATGTCCGGGATTACGAAAAATTGCCTGACATCCCAAGCATTAATATTCTAATCAATAATGCCGGAACGCAAAATGAAAATGACATTGATATCAACCTTAAGGCTTTGATCCATATCACCGAAAAATACGGTATCCAAGAGGAAATACATTCTATCTTAAATATTGGTTCAGCAAGTGCCCACACCGGAGCGGAATTTCCGGAATATTGTGCAAGCAAAGGCGGAATACTTGCCTATACGAAAAATGTTGCCATGCGTGTTGCCAAATACGGCGCCACTTGCAACAGCCTTGATCCCGGCGGTGTTCTAACACCTCTGAATGAATGTGTGATGAATGATCCTGTGCTTTGGTCGAAAATCATGGAAGAAACCCCTCTGAAACGTTGGGCAACCCCGGAAGAAATTGCTGCATGGGCATATTTTTTAACCATCACCAATACTTTCTGTACCGGGCAAAATATCCTCGTCGACGGAGGAGAATCTATAAATTACCACTTCATTTGGAAAGAATAAAATATCGGGAGGAAGTAGATAATGATTTTATCTACTAACCTCCCACACTTGTAAATACAGTATTCAAACAATCACAACGCCAAAACTATACTCTTGCTGATTTTTCTAACAAATAATCCAAAATCAGTTTTATTGTCTTTCGATCTGAAAAATCAACTTGTTTTCCATAAGTATCAACGAGCATCTTATCGTCTTCTGACAGATTTTCATATCCTTTCTTTTTTATTGTTCGGTACAACATCCACATCATCATTCTATGAATTGCCGACAATTTGCTGTAATCAATGCCGCCTCTCAAATGAAATTGTTTTATACCGGTATAGATATCCTTGGGAATTGCTTTTGAAATAGCATCTTCTATGTGCTTGATATTTTCAGCTAATTCCGTATTTGCTATCCCACAGGTAAACAGTATCAACTCTTTATCGGAAATTGCCGGATACAACTTCACGAATTGTTTCATTCCACTCACGCCTCCAGCATACAGACCGCCTCCGTAAATGACCGTATCATACTGTTGCAGCATATCTCCACTTACATTTGAAATTTCTTTTATATCACAGTCTATCGCTTCCGCAATCCACTGGGCATACTGCTTTGTAAATCCTGTTACACTTTTATAAACCACCACGATTCGCTTATTCATGTTCCCTGCTTTCCAATACATTTTCAAAAATGCTTCATGTACAGTCTCTTGTTGTTTGAATATTACATCAATGACACCGTCTTTCTTCAATTTATCAATTACTTAGTAATCACTGGCCTTCCCTCTTCATCCAATAAAACAGTCATTCCCCCAGAATAGCCATTAAAACAGAATACATAGTTTACACCCGTTTCTTTGTCTACCCAAATCTCCATTCCATTTAATTTTCCTTGTGTATAAATTTTTTCAAATCTTTCTTCTCTTTTTCCCATAATATTTCTCCTTTCAAAATTCTTCCTTCTGTCGATAATGATCTATCTATGTCATTTGATTTCACATTTCAAAATAATGAGTAATTTCCTCCACCTTTTTTCGTTTCGGCATGGATACTTCTATATCGCCATATCCTACAGAGATTACGCTGACTACAGACTCTGTATCCGGAATATGAAGAATCTCTCTTAGCTTCTCTGCGTCTCTGATCCCCATAACCAGAGTAGATAAGCCAAGATCCGTTGCTTTCAGAAGCAGATTCATGTTCTGCAGACCACAGTCATAATAACCCCATCCATTTCCCAACTCATTATTTGGCTCACCACTGCGTTCAAACCCGGAACGGTTCAATACGATTGTCGGAACAATCAAAACAGGGGCATCTTCTATATTCTTCTGGTTAAATTCCGGCAATGCGGATTTTACTTCTTCCAACATTTTATTGCGAACTACATAATATCGCGTTACCTGTGAATTTTTCCATGAAGGTGCTAATATAGCCGCCTGAATCATAGCCTCAATCTTTTCCGGCTCAACATCTCGTTTTTGATAATTTCTGATACTTCTGCGCATCTCTATTGCTTTTTGTAATTCCATAGTCTTCTTTCCTTTCTCGTTACCAGGCATCAAATATTTGCTATTTGCATATTATTATAAAGCATCTGGTTGTCCATCACAATACTTATATAAATGATCGTATGTTTCCGATACCTGCATATCAGATATCTTATCAACAGGCACGTAGTTACACTATTAAATATGAAGCTGGTGGGTGGAAGCTTTAAGAGATAATCGTGGCAAACAAAAAATCATGATGAGATGAGTGAATTAGAAAAATTACGTGCCGAAGTTAAAATTTTAAGAGCAGAAAAGCAACGTGCTGAAATGGAGGCATCTTTTTTAAAAAAACTCGAAGAGATAGAGAGGAGACGGGGCTAAGCCTGGTCCGTCATGAACATATATATCAGGTAATCAAAGAAGAACACGAAGCGCATAATTATCCCATTACTGAACTTTGCAAATTAGGTAGAGTTTCCAGAGCTGCTTATTATAAATGGTTAAATAGAGAAATACCAGAAAATGAAAAAGAAAATCAGCGAATCGCTGAAGTAATAGAATCCATACATAAGGAAAGCCCCGACAAAGGATACCGAAGAATTAGAAACGATTTAGAACGCTATCATGATATAGACGTAAATGAGAAATGGCTTACTGATGTCACGGAATTTAAATATTATGTCGGACCCGTAGTACACAAAATATACTTGAGTGCTATATTAGATTTATATGATAGACGTATTGTTTCTTTTGTTGTTCGTGATTCAAACAACAATGCTTTGGTTTTCGATACTTTCGATGAAGCCATTGAAAAAAATCCGAATGCACATCCACTTTGCCATAGTGATAGGGGATATCAATATACAAACCGATTATTTCATAGTAAATTAGAAAAAGCAGGTATGACACAAAGTATGTCTCGTGTAGGTAAATGCATCGATAATGGTCCTATGGAAGGATTTTGGGGTATTCTCAAACGAGAAAGATATTATGGTAAACGTTTTACTGATAAAGAAACACTTGTAAAAATGATTGAAGATTATATAGATTACTATAACAGCAAACACTTGCAAAGAAATCTTGGAGTTTTAATTCCAATGGAAAAGCATGAAATCTACTTACAAGCCGCATAAAAACTGCCAGCAGATAATCTACTGGCAGGAAAAATTTTATATTTTTTCAATTGTCTACTTGACGGGGAGCAGTTCACATCACCAATCGGCTATGTATCTCTTCTATATTCAGTTTTAATTTGGATGCAGGACTTTTTGTACCTGTTCCATATCTCATCTGTCGGGGAAAATAACCGCCATTATGCGGAATGCATCAAACAGCCCTGCTAAATAGGAAGATTGCTTACCTTTAATCCGCTATGTTTTAATACATAATCCTTAATTTCTTCATAAGTGGCTTTGCTCTCTGCCGCCGTCAAATCAAGCTCGTCCATCTGAAGCTCCACCTCGATATGATGGTCTGCATGAAGTTTGGACAATAAACATACCGTCTCAACATAGCTTGAGCGGGTAGTTTTGATAGCAATCTCGGAGCCTAAGCCCTCATTATTGCGGGTAATAAGTCCACCAAATTCACTGAATCTGCGTGAACAAGTCAAATCCTATCAACCAGACGTTTCATCATCCATCTTTTCTTGACACTCGCTACATTCCCTGTCATGAATTGAAATAATACCGCCGCATTTTGAACAGGTGTATTTTTCTTTCTGCTGTTCCATAAACGCTTCTAATCCATGCTGACACACAAACTCACTATTTTCCATAAGGCTTGCCTGATATCTCTTGTTATAACTTTTTTCAAGATTCTTTATCAGCTTGCATGGATAATCAGAACACTCGAAACAATAGAACAATCCTTTGTCTTTAATACAGTCTTTTATCTTGTATTTACGACAATGTTCCGGCTTGCCTTTGTCACTGTTCAAGCACCCTGCACATGGCGTTTTATGATAGCAATGTTTATAGCAGACCTTGCAATTCATTCCACAAGGGGCGAACATGATAGTATCCATATTTTCTGCTGGCATTTTCATAAACGATTATCTCCCTTGCAAGTTTCAACTCTTCGATGAACCGGAATAAATTTATCACAAACGCCAAAGCATAATATATTCTTCCTCGTTTTCATCTACAATTTCAAATCCTGTTTTTAGATACATTTTTACAGCATGGTTTGCTTTCTGTACGGCAAGTGACGCTTGTTTATACCCTCTGACTTTCAGAATACGGAGCATTTCCTGCATCAAAGCAGTACCTATTCCAAATCCCCTATAATTTTTATATAAGGAAATGGCAAAGGACGGAGTGCTGTTGTCTATATGTCCATAATCATTCATAATGCGTGCCCAAACAGCACCGACAGCCTTTTTATCAACTTCCGCGACCAAACCTATATCGTCTTTTTCCTTACCGAAATCGGCTTGTATACCTGCAGTTCCGGCTGATTGATAATTGATTTGGGCGGTGCTGGCACTCCCCCCGGTACAAAAATAGCTTCGTACAAAAAATCTTGAAGCAAGCTATCTTCCCCCTCTAATGATAAAATCGATTCCATAGATATCGAAAAAAGTTCATAAAATTTTAGCAATTAAAGGCATTGATTTTTTGCTGTAAATTGCATATAATAAAAACACAGATAGAAATATCTGTGCAGCGGTTAGAGCGTCCAGTTAAAATGCTCGTTTAAAAGCGGTTAGATTGTCCAATTAAAACAATCGGTTAACAGCAGTGGGTGGAGTAATCCACCCGCTTTTTTACTTTTCAGGAGGCTCTATGGATTGGTACGTTGTCGATAAAAAATACATAAATTACCTGACACAGTTTGATTCCCGTGTCGGATATGTGGAGTATGGGGAACGTTTGAAACTCCATGTGGGAATTCTTCTTACTATCGGAGATTTCCACTACTATGTCCCTATTTCCTCTGCAAAACCGAAACATCAGAAGATGTCCAACAGTCTGGATTTCCACAAACTCCAGGATGAATCCACCGGATATCTTTATGCTGTATTGAATATCAATAATATGATTCCGGTTCCTGATAACTGCCTTACTCAGTTAAAATATAATCAGGTAGAAAGTTTCCGTTCTTTCAGCAACGAAAAGGAAGAAACCGACTATGTTTACCTCCTCCAGAAAGAAAAAGCCCTGATTGACAATGTTCAGGACACTCTGCAAAACAAAGCCCTGAAATTATACCAGAAGTGCATTGCCAAGCCGGATTCTTCCCTTGCTGCAAGATGCTGTAATTTCAAAATGCTGAAAGAAAAATGCAGTTCTTATTCCGATACATAAACAAAACCATGATCATTCAAACCTCTCCATCTGCCGGAGAGGTTTTCTTTCTTAAAAAACAAGAATTCCCCTGCCATCATATACACTTCCCTCGCTACCCTGATTACGGATTGCACGGTCAAGTGCCATAACGGTTGCTACTGCTGCATCGATTTTCTCCGTAGATTTTTCCTTATCCATTTTGATATTTCCGGCAGGGTCTTGTCTGACATACACATTATCCATCATCCACCGGAGAACCTTATGACCACCGTGGGCAATTCTCTCCTCAAATGTCAGCTTCATAAGTTCCTTCGTTGGCGGACTCATATCCTTATACCCCTGCCCGAAAGGAACAACGGTAAATCCCATACCTTCCAAATCCTGCACCATCTACGTTGCTCCCCAACGGTCAAACGCAATTTCTTTTATATGGTACTTCGTTCCAAGTTCCTCTATAAATTTCTCTATAAAGCCATAGTGAATGACATTTCCTTCCGTAGTTTCAAGACACCCTTCTGCTGCCCACACATCATAAGGAACATGGTCCCTTCTGACACGAAGTCTCATGTTATCTTCCGGTATCCAGCAATATGGTAAAATGATGTATTTCTCTTCATCATTTCTCGGTGGAAACACAAGTACAAATGCTGTGATATCCGATGTACTCGAAAGGTCTAAACCGCCATAACAGGTTCTTCCAATAAGTTCTTCCACATTCACAGGAAACGCACAGGCATCCCATTTATCCATCTGCATCCAACGGGTGGACTGCTTTACCCACTGATTCAGACGAAGTTGCCGGAAGATATTTTCTTCTGCAGCATTTTCTCTTGCACTGATATAGGCATTTCGAACCTTTTCAATATTGATGGTTTCCCCAAGGGAAGGATTGGCTTTATACCATGTAGCTTCACTCGTCCAGTCATCCTCATCGGATGCTCCATAAATCACAGGATAGAATGTCGGGTCAATTTTTCTGCCCTCTATAATATCAACAGCTTTTTGGTGCTGTTCAAAGCAAATCGAATTTCTGTCTGTTCCTGCTGTAGTAATCAGAAAATATAAAGGCTGTGTTCTGGCATCACCGGAACCCTTTGTCATAACATCGAAAAGTTCTCGATTCGGCTGTGCATGAAGTTCATCAAAAATAACAGCGTGTACATTCAAACCGTGCTTGGTATATGCTTCAGCCGACAACACCTGATAGAAGCTGTTCGTTGGTTTATACACAAGTCTCTTGACTGACATCACTGGTTTGATTCTCTTTTTCAGAGCCGGACACTGATCCACCATATCTACAGCTACATCAAATACGATGGATGCCTGTTGACGGTCGGAAGCACAGCCATACACTTCTGCACCCCATTCCCCATCACCGCAAGTCATATATAAAGCAATGGCAGCCGCCAGTTCCGACTTGCCATTTTTCTTTGGAATCTCACAATAGCAAGTATTGTACTGCCTGTATCCGTTTTCCTTAACCGTACCGAATAGTGTGCGGATAATCTCATCCTGCCAGGAGAGAAGTTCAAAAGGAACTCCCCTCCATTTCCCTTTGGTATGCTTCAGACAATTGATAAAGTTGACCGCATGATCTGCCTTTGTCACATCATACATTACCTGCCACCTCCCTTAATCAAGAGAAGCTCCATCTCATCACTTTCTTTGTCCTCGACTGTATCTGCAACAATTCTGCTTCTCGCAGAAGGAGTAAGTCCGAACTGCTCACAAAATTTATTCATAATCTTAAGGTATGTCTGTGCAATGGATACCTGTGGCACCTGCTGCCAATAGCCACTTGGAGTCTTCACAATCGTTCCGTGCTGCGTGATAAATTCCTCTGCTTCTTTCCACCTTGCATATGCCTGGCAGTATCCGGCAAAGGCAGCCATATCAATCTCCGTGAGAATCCCCAACTGTTCCAGCTGCTTGCTCATCCTTTTCCATTCTTTTTTCGCCTCATCCTCAAGCCATGACGGACAGCGTGGTGCTTTCTTTTCAGGCTTCGGTTCGGCCGTATTAAGGCTTCTCTTGCCCGGATTGCCCTCCAACACCTTTACTGCCGTAGGCTTTGGCTTACGTCCTCTCTGTGCCACTGTCCTCACCTCCGTTTCATGGCATCAAAAAAAGGACTCCCGTAGGAATCCTTTGCTGTATAAATTGGTTATATTAACACTCGCCTGTTAGTATGAATTTTGCATAATCTCCCTTGTGTTCCTCAATGAAAATCACAAGTTCATAAAACTTCATCTTATTTGCAATTACCTGAACCATATTAGTGTCAAACATATTGGTCTGCCCCGTAGCCCTGACTGCAAGTATCTGCTCCTTTATTTTTTCTGTCATTACTCCACCTCATCAACCGAAATTTTTCTGCATCGATCTTCCCCATAAACTACATGGAGACTGCTGCCATTATCCCATTTAACCATTATTGAGCCTGTGTCATCCACACCCCTTACCGTTCCCTCCATTCCAATTGGCGGTGCTTGCATATCATCCATCCGCTCAAGAATCACACGGCATCCTTTAGGGTACTCATTCCGCAACCTCTCCACTTCTTCTCTGCTTGGAAATCTCATGCTACTCATAATAATATCCGACCTCCTTCAATAAATGCTTTCCGACTCTTTTTCCAACGCTGTCGTAAAGAGCCTGTTCAAGAACCGTCTGTTTAAATCCAAATCGGCAGTACCCCTCAAGGCAAATATCATAATAGTGCTTTGTCGGACATCCGAGCGGTCTGTCCTCATGCATAATATAAATAATTGCTTCCGTTCCACTGTTTACCTTCTCGCCAATAAAGGATTGTATTTCCACCCTCATCGTTTTCTTGTAATTATTATAAACAACTTTCAAAAAATGCCAAAATATAAGGAATCCCGTTCCTTTTTGATGTAAAATTAAGCTACCAAACAAAAATCTTACTAAACAAAAATAAAGGAGATTCCTTATGGTTAATTTTACATCAAATACTTATCAAATGAAACGGGAAATTTTATCTTTTTCAAATAAAATTTCCTCTAAACTCTCTAAACCAGAAAGAAAGTTTATCGCTGACATGAATTACGGCATTCTTGCCTCTGGCAGCTGCCTGCTTACCGATATCGTGGACCAGTTGCATGAACCTTCCAAAAAAATCAATATCGTAGACAGGCTTTCCAGACATCTGCTAAAAGGCACTCCTAAAGCTGCATTGAAATCTTATCTGCTGCAGGTTAGGAAATGGTGTCCAAAGAATCCGGTAATCCATATCGATAACAGCGATGTCGTGAAACCTGACGGCTATCATTTCGAATCTCTCGGCTGGGTTCGCGATGGCTCTGAAAGCACACAGACAAAAAATGTCTATAAAAAAGGATTTCACGTTACAGAAGCCACAGTTCTTACAAACAGCAACCACCCTGTCAGCATTTTTTCCGAGATCCATTCTTCTAAAGAGAAGGATTTCACTTCCATCAACGATGTAACCTTCTCTGCAATGGAACGTGCGAAAGCACTGTTCGGAAAAGCAACCTTGATCATGGACCGTGGTTATGATGATAATAAGATGTTTCTCAAACTGGATTCCATGGAACAGGAGTATGTGATCCGACTGACCGCAAAACGCAAACTGCTATACCATAATAAATGGGTATATGCTACAGAACTGCGCAACCGTAGGAAAGGCAAGGTGAAACTCCCGCTGTTTTATAAAGGGAAGCTGCATGATGCTTATCTTTCCCACATAAAAGTACAGATCACTGCTTCCAAAAAAGATATTTATCTCGTCCTTGTCTATGGCATTACGGAACACCCCATGATGCTTGCGACAAACAGGGAAAT
>OFEZ01001729.1_pt1 | contig 11027 bp, 5 predicted proteins | sample 1521241 | NCBI WGS metagenome assembly OFEZ01 (sample SAMEA3504099, study PRJEB24116) | mouse gut metagenome | biome: mouse gut; feature: mouse-associated habitat; material: faeces | place: Denmark | collected 2011
AACATCTGCAAGTTTCCATTCACCACAAATGAGCCAGCCGCATATGTTGTATTTTAGCAGATGCCCCATTTCCGCTAAAATACTGCGTTTGCCGAAAATGTTTACATCTACAGTTCACAACATATCACATCGTCCAGGTACTGACACTTCATAAACATATCGGAGCTTTTCTGTGCGTCTGTCTGTGAAATCCCGGCAACATTCCGCATCTTTGTGTATAAGAACATATTTTTATAGTTGTGGCTCTCGTCTACGAACAGCCTGTCCACACCTAGCTGCTCAAATGTCACCACGTCATCCTTCCGGCTCTGGTCATTGAGCTTTGCAAGCCTTGTTTCCAGCGTTTTCCTCGTCTTTTCCATCTGTTTAATGGTGTAGCGTGTCCCTTCTTCCTCTGCCAGTTCTCCAATCGCCGTCGTGATGTCATTCATCTGCCGCTCTATGGCTGCGATCTGCCGTTCCCTGGAAAGTGGGATACGCTCAAACTGGCTGTGCCCGATAATGATGGCATCGTACTCCCCTGTTGCGATACGGGAACAGAACTTCTTTCGGTTGGCAGGCTCAAAATCCTTTTTCGTTGCAACCAAGACATTTGCCCCTGGATACAGGCGCAGGAAATCACTGCCCCACTGCTCTGTTAAGTGGTTTGGCACGACATAGAGGTTCTTCTGTGCCAGTCCAAGCCGCCTGCTCTCCATCCCGGCAGCAATCATTTGAAACGTCTTTCCAGCCCCTACGCAATGTGCAAGCAGTGTATTGTTTCCATATAAAATGTGCGCCACTGCATTTTTCTGATGGGGCATTAGGGTAATCTCCGGTGTCATGCCCACGAACTGGATATGGCTCCCGTCGTATTCACGGGGACGGACGCTGTTAAATAAATCGTTGTATTTCCTGCACAAGTCCTCCCTCCGGTCAATATCCCGGAAAATCCATTCCTTAAAGGCTTCCTTTATCATCTCCTGCTTCTGCTGTGCGATCATGGTTTCCTTTTTATTCAGGACACGTTTCTCCTTGCCATCCTCCACGACCTTATCAAATATTTTAGTATCACGCAGGTTCAACGCATCCTCCAGCAAACGGTACGCATTTGCCCTCTGTGTCCCGTAAGTGGAAGTTACAAGCGAATTTCCATAAGCATCCGCATTTTTCCCGGAGATGTTCCACTGGCCGTTGACTTTCGCATATTTCACGTCAATCTGGTTCCCTAATAAATGTTTTGGCGTATGGAACAGTTCCCCCATGAACTCCGTAATATAAGCCGGATCTACCCAGGTTGCGCCAAGCCGCACTTCAATCTCCGAAGCCTCCAGGTCTTTCGGCTGCACCCGTGTGAGTGCCTGCACATTAATTTCATATTCCGGATGGTTCCCCGCAAACTGCTTTGCAATCTCCAGCTTCTCCCGGACATTGCCGGATAAATATTCATCCGATGCCTCCCACTGGTCTGTCAGGGGATTTTTAAAGATCACCCCCGCCAGTTCCTCCGTAACTTCGGACTCTGTCTTTCCGGATAACCCTGCCATAAACGGAACGTCCACCTTTGCCCGCTCCCCGATGGAAACAGCAAGCGCTTCACTGGCGGTATCCACACTTGTCACAGGCACCGCTTTCCGGATGGTACGTTTCGTGAAAATATCCGCTTTCCGTTTCAGTTTCCCTTCTTCATCCACCAGCTCTAAAGATGACAACAGACAATAACTGCTGTCCTGGGAAAATGCCCTGCGGTTGGCGTTACTGCTGATTAAACCGTACTGTGCGGTAAAGCGGTCATACTGCATATTTAATTTCTGCTGCAGCACGGCAACTTCCGCATCACTGCCGTCCTCCATCTGGCACTGCAAAAGCTCCTGCGTCAGATTCCGAAGTTCAATCATCCCAAGCACACGCTCTGTCGTCATGGCTGGCAGCTCCATCCGGTTCATGATCGAATTTTCCCGGTAATACACTTTCCCATCCACATTGGCAAAGCTGAAATTCTTCACGGACGGGTCTGCAGGAATGGAGGTCACCATTTCCTCTAATTCCGAATCTTCTAAATCCATCTCCGTAATCGTCCCCTGGATATGTTTCACCGCTTCCCTCAACTGCTCCGCAAGGACAGCGCCCCCTATCGGTTTTACCGTGGTTTCCTGCTTGCCGTACTGTGTGCTTTCCATAGTAAATTCCCCAAGCACCATTTCCGGGTGTTCTACGAAATAGGAATTGACCGTATGCCCCTCCGGTGTCGTGCCAAGCTCCACCCAGCCCGGCTGCTCCAGGGATGCCCGGTCACGTTTCTGGAAGAATAAAATATCCGCAACAACGCCCGTCCCGGCATTCCTCTGGAACGCATTGTTGGGAAGGCGGACTGCCCCAAGCAGGTCTGCACGGTTGGCTATATACTGGCGAACGGATGCACTTTGCTTATCCATCGTGCCGCTTGACGTCACCACCGCCACCACGCCGCCTGGTCGCACCAAATCCAGCGACTTTGCGATAAAATAATCATGTATCATAAAGTTGTGGCGGTCATACCTGCGGTCTGCCACCTTATAAGCACCGAACGGCACATTGCCGACCACACAGTCAAAGAAGCTGTCCGGGTATGCGGCGGTTTCAAAGCCCTGCACGGAGATATTATTCTTCTGGTAAAGCTGTTTTGCTATCTTCCCGGAAATGCTGTCAATCTCCACGCCGTACATATTCAGCCCGTCCATAGTTTCCGGCACTAATCCCATGAAATTCCCAATCCCGCAGGACGGCTCCAATACGTTGCCCCTCTGTAATCCCATGTTCCCCAATGCCTCATACATTGCTTTAATTACCGTAGGGGAAGTGTAGAACGCATTTAATGTGGACGCCCTTGCCTCCCGGTATTCCTCCGGCGTCAGCGCCGCTTTCAGCTCCGCATACTCCGCCGCCCACGCTTCATTCTTATCGTCAAACGCTGCCGGGATGCCGCCCCATCCGGCAAACCGTGATAAGGTTTCCTGTTCTTCCGTCGTGGCAAGGCGGTTTTCCTGTTCCAGCGTTTTCAGTAGGAGGATTGCGTCCATGTTGGCACGGAACTTCTGCTTCGGGCCGCCTGCGCCTAAATCATCATCGGTGATATGGAAATTTATTTTTTCCCTGCGTTCCAGCCCCGGTGACGGTTCTCCCGTCCCGGCGTCCTTTCTGGCCTGCCCGGAAGCCTGCCGGGTAGTGCCGTTTCCAGTCCTTCCGGCTCCATCTATCCCATCTACGGCAACAGGCTCTAAAGGTAATCTGCGGTCTTTTCGGATATGGTTGATTTCCTCTGGGTTCATCACATGGTTTGTCAGAGGATTGATCTCATTCCCAAACGCTGCCTGCTCATTAGCGGCCATCCGCTCCATTACGTCAGCGATCAACTGCATCTGTTCCGGCGGAAACTCCGGGTTCAGCATTGGCACAAGGTTTAAGCCTTTTTCGGCGGCTTCATAAATCACATCCACCTGCTCCGGTGAAAAATCATCCAGATATACGTCCGCTTCCTCCATTGCGAGGAACAGCCTGTTTTCAATCAGATCATATTCCTCAACATCCGGTTCCTCCTGCAATTCTTCCAGATTAGGAGCCGCTGCGCCCGTCTGAGGCAGCTCCGCTTCTTCTTCCTGCGTCTCCTGCTGTATAAAAGGGATAAATTCCCCCACATACTCAAACAGCTCATGCTCCCCTGGGAGATAGTTCTTCCCCGTTTCCACGCACCGGAAAACATCTGCGGTTTTGTCTGTGCTTGCTTCATAAAAGCTGCTGTGCGAATACGGATGCTGCCCATCTTCATAATCAGATATGCCAAGTTCGTTATGCGATCTGGTATTCAGGATAATGTCCTGTGCGTTGAAGTTTTCCTGCAGTTTCCCAACAGCTTCAAAATGGAATCCCCCATACTCAAATATGCCGGGTTCTCTTTGCATAAGATCCGGTTCTGCGGATTTTGCGGAATCTGCGGTTTCTGCTTCTGCCGCCGTTTCCGCTTCCCGCATATTTTCCTTTGCTCCTTCTGGAAATGCCGCAATCTCCTGTAACTCTGCATCCACCGCCATGCCTTTTGCCCACTCCGGCGCATCCGGGTCATTTTCATGCAAGGCAATGGCGTCCCGGCTGTCCACAAGGTAATCCTGGTACGTCCTCTGGAAAATATCTTCCGCCATCCAGTCCCGGAAGTTATCCCAGTTCCCATAGGCTTCTGCCATAACGGGGGCGTTTTCCCTGTTGCGCACCATTAAATTGTCCAATTCTTCCTGGACAATATCATACGCCATATCTTCATCTACGTCCCTGGAACGGATGACATCATAGGCTGCGCTGCTTTTAATGGCGGCAAGGGCAGTATACAGACATTCTTTGTAAATAGCCCGGCTGTCCCTCCCTAATGCATTTCCGCCAATCAGCAGATGCCGGTTCAGTTCCGGGCAGACATCTAATCTCCCATCATACGAATCAAGAAAGATTATACTTTCTTGATGGTCTGGATGTTCCATATCCTTTACCGATATGTGCTGATTCTTAATTTCTGTAATACGGTGTAACTTATCCGTATCCAGATATATAAAGTTCCCTACTGCGTAAGTGTACTTCCCGGTTTCGCCGGAGCCGCTGCTATCTTCTATCGGTTCCGCACTTTTAATTTCTGATTCTTCGTTTTTTTGCGGTTCTTTTGTTTCTTCCTGCTTTCCTGGCGTCTTTTCTGGGGCCATGAAATCAAAGAGGGATAACTGTCCTCCATTTTCAATCTGTACTTCTTCTCTTTTCCTTTCCGGGAAAATCGTATATGTCCCTTCCACATATCCGTGAAGATCAGTAAGGATTTGTACCTTTTTCTCATAATCTTCAAAATCTAATGGCAATTCCGCTATTGCTTCATCCATATGCCGCAATAAGCCTTCCTGCCCTTCTGGATTGTTCAGAAGACTCACCACATCGTCCCGGTGGGTAAACATATCCGGATTTCCCGCCCAGGGACGTATCATATGGTCTGGAAGATGGTGATAGAAATTGACAACACGCCCCGCCATCCTTTCCCGTTCATAAACAGGCATACGGGAATAATCGGACGGCTTTAGGTAATTGCCGTTTTCAATTAAAGCCGCTACCCGTTTTGCCACTTTCGGCCATTTCAATAAGATTTCCACATCTGGCTCACTATAAGAGCCTCTCGCCAGCTTCAACCCCTTCCCGCTGTAATCTGCATGGGAATTGTCAGCGCCGGACAGCGCATGGCTCCGTCCGCCTATCCCATAGCTTTCCATAATAAAATCCGTTTTTTCCTTATCAGTCTTATCCTGTATAAAAAATGCGTAAGTGGAAAGCCGCCCGTCCGAATATGCGCCCCCTCCCTGCAGAAAAGCGTCAATCTCATCCTCTGTGATGAAAACCGGGTGTTCTTCCCATGCAAACCCTTCTCTTGCCTGATAGGGAACAGCTTCCTGCGCGAACTTCTGAAACTGCGCCGCTGCCTGTTCAGGAAGATACCGGCGGTATCTCATAAGCCCTTTATCTTCCTTACAGTCACTGGCAAATTTTGAAAGGCGCATGTTCAGTTCCGCAAGGTAGCCCGGCTGTGCCAGCAATGGCGCAAGCATTTCTGCCAGGTCTGAAGGACTCTCTTTAAAAGGCTCCATATCCTTAAAAACAGTTTCAGAAACGCCCTCCGCCATACCCCTTTCCAAGTCTTCCAGCACCTTGGCATGTTCCTTAAGGGCATTGGGACGGGCGCTGTCCAGCACCTCCTGCGGGGCATATTCCCCCTGCTTAAGAAGCTGGTGGATGCGTCCGCTTACCTCTTCCCATGACAGGAACGCTTTATTTAAAACCTGCCCCGTCACCGTATCGCCTGCTGCGATCTGCATGCCAAGTCCATCATGCCAGACAGAATATTTTATATCCCCGATGACCATTCCCCTGCCGCCGGTTCCATATTCACTGCGGATAAATTCCGTATATTCCTCCTCTGTCTGGGTGATCATGAAATTATAAATGATACGCAGCATGCTCCCCTTCTGGTTGCCGCCTGCACGGAGTACTTCGTCCACCACACTGGCAGGGACTGTGATCTCCCCGGCATACAGCGCCTGCACACGCTCCTCGATCTCACGGATCTGCTGCTCCACAGTAGGAAATCTGTCCTTATGCAACAAACGCTGCCACGCTTCGCGAGCCAGCTTATTGTAAGAAAAAGCAGGGGATTTCATTTCCCCTGCCCTGTCTGTTCCCTGTTCTGTTCCCCCTCCGCTTAACTGTAGACCAGTTCCTGTAAGACGCTCTCCTCCGCCATGGCTGTCAGGCTGTTCATATGGGCTGCCCACGCCAGCTGGTCCTTCCCCTTGTCCGGCGCCGGATATTTCTCCAAAAGCCTCTCTACCAGAATCTCCATCCTCTCCGTAGCCGCCTTCTCTATCTCCGCCAGGTGCCCGTTCAGTTCCCCCGACAGCATCATTCCCTGATACCAGCCCGCCCGGTTCTCCTTTAAGAACGTCTTCCGCAGCATCCCGTATTTCCCGATGGGTTCCTGCTTCTCCCCTATCGTCAGGTCCGGGATCAGGTAATCCCCCTCCCAGTGGTATGTCAGTTCCATCTCCGGTTCCTCCCTTCCCGCTTTCATTTTCACGCTTTAAAGTGTTAAATTTATTATAACCTGTATTTATACGGTTTTCAAGAGCTTTCTGTTCTTCTTTCAGACAAATCTTTTTCACCGTCCGCCCGATCCCCATAAGGACTGGCTCCGTAAGGCTGCTTGCGGCATTCCCTAAAACAGAGAGGACCGCAAGGGAATTAAAATCCGTAATGCCCGCGAAATCCTCTTCTTCAAGGTATTCCATGGGGTCTAAGCCGCACCGGACAGATACAGCATAAAAGATGCTGTTTGTTAAAAGTTCCCTGAAGCTTACCCTGACAGTATCTTCCCCAAGCCCTTCCAGGTAAGTCCCCTCTGCCGCATACTTAAGTCCCTGTATGGCATCCTCCAGGTTCTCCTGTGCCATGCGGGAAGCAGTCTCCATAAGCGCAAGGTTTAAGTTCCCTGCCGCTTCCCCCATGAGCCCGTAAGCATCTGACAGGTAAGAAAGTACTTCCGCCTCGTGCCGCCCCTCCATCTTCCACAGGACGGGCGTCCAGCCGCCCTCCACCAAGCGGGTATCGGAAACGTCAAACACATATTTCAGCTTCATCTCCGTCCCGCTGTCATCAAGCAGCGCAATCCCCCTTGCACCCCGTTTTACCCACCGCCCTACTTTTTTGTTCCAGTCTTCCAAAGAGACACAGGCGGCCGCGTCCCTGCGCTGGGCATGGATCAGCATCGTATCCGAAAACGGGTAGCGGTACAGCCTTGCCGCCGTATCAAGGTAGCCCATCCAGTCCCTTGGGGAGCTGCTGATCTTTTTTGCCTCATCCCCGGCAAGCTGCCGGATCTCCTGTAGTCTGCCCATGGTAAAATCCCCCTCTCTGAAATGCGAAATATTCATTTTTATACCGGCAGGGCCATTCCCTGCCGGTATGGTTATATTTTACTGATTCCTGTTTTTCTTCCCCTTCTGCTTCCCTTCTTCCTGTTTCGGAAATGCAAGGCTGAAATTTACGCGCCCGTTCTCTATCTTCATCACAATATCCGCTTCAAAAGTCTGATCCTTTTTCGCTGAATACAGGTCTTTTGCATGGCTCCGCCCAGCCTTTAAAAGCTCCTTCGCCATTTTTTTGTCAATCTTCTTTTTCATGCCGGCAAGGTAGCGGTTTTCTTTCCAGAGGGAAAAACTGCACCCACGGTTATCACAGTAAAAGTTCCTCTTTCCCTCATAGACTTCCGCCCCGCATAACGGGCAGCTCCCCACGCTCTCTTTCTGGTGGAAACGGTAAAGTTCGCTTTCCGGGATAGCCCTGCACCCTTCCAGTATCTTTCCTACCAGTTCTGTAATGCCCTGCATGAAGTCTTTGCTGTCCAGTTCCCCCTTTTCCATGCGGAGCAGGTCATTTTCCCATTCTGCGGTCAGCGCTGCCGATCTTAAATATTCCGGCATCACAGCAATCAAGTCCATTCCCTCCGGCGTAGGGAGCAGCTGCCTTCCTTTCCTTGCCACGTAGCCGGAAGATACCAGTCTTTCAATGATCCCTGCCCTTGTAGCAGGTGTTCCAAGCCCCTTTTTCTCTGTCCCATTTTCAAACTCCCCTTTCCCGGCAGTCTCCATAGAAAGAAGGAGCTGGTCTTCCGTAAAGTGCTTCGGGGCAGAGGTAAAATGTTCGCTGATCTCTGCTTTTATCCCTTCAAGCATCTGCCCTTCGGACAGTTCCGGCAGCTTATTATCTTTCCGGTTTTCAGCAGTCTCCGGCACTCCCTCGTCTTCTGCTGCTTCCTTTTCCGCCATATCTTCTGCATCCTTAAAAGAGCGCTTCAATATATCTTCAAAATCCTTCCAGCCATTGTGCGTGACGGTTTTTCCGGAAACAGAAAAGATATGCCCGCCACAGGCGAGTTCCGCCTTTACTGTCTCATATAAATGCTTTTCCCCTGTCGCACACAAAAGGCGGCTTGCAGTCAGGGACAATATTTTCCGTTCCCCTTCCGGCAGTTCCGAAAGGTCAGTTCCCCTGATCCCCACCGTGGGGATGACTGCATGGTGGTCAGTGACTTTCCTGCTGTCCAATACCCTGCCAATATCCGGGCTGGGTATATCCTGTCCGGATAAAGCATTTTCTCCAAATAAACCGGAATGAAGGACTGCTTCTATCACCTTCCCGGTTGTCTGACCCATATCGTCTGATAAAAACTGGCTGTCCGTCCGTGGGTAGGTCGCCAGCTTTTTCTCATAAAGGCTCTGCAGGTATTCCAGCGTTTCCTTTGCAGTGAATCCAAAGATACGGTTGGCGTCCCTCTGCAGGGTGGTAAGGTCATAGAGCCTTGGTGGAAAAATTGTCTTTTCTTCCTTTATCACAGATACTACCTGTGCCTGGCTGTCCTTGCATTTTTCCAATATCTCCTCCGCATCTTTCCTGCTATCCACACGCCCTGTCACCGCATCCATTCCGTCACAGGAGATATGTACCGCAAAATATTTTTCCTTCTTAAAATCCCTGATCTGCCTCTCACGCTCTGTAAGCATGGCGAGGGTCGGCGTCTGCACCCTGCCCACCGCCAGCTTCTTAAAATATTTCGTGGTATAGGCACGTGTGGCGTTCATTCCCACCAGCCAGTCCGCTTTCGCCCGGCAGACGGAAGCCTCACAGATATTCCGGTATTCCGTTCCGTCTTTCTGGTTCGCAAAGCCCTCCCTGATCGCGGAATCTTCCATGGAACTGATCCACAGGCGTTTTACCGGAAGGGTGCTGCCGGAAAGGTCATAGACATGCTTGAAGATCAGTTCCCCTTCCCGGCCTGCGTCACAGGCATTGACCACATACTCCAGGTCTTTCCTGCAAAGCAGCTTTTTCAGGACTACAAGCTGCCCTTTTTTATCCTTTGCCACAGTAAGTTCCCACTTTTCCGGGATAATGGGAAGGTCTGAAAAATCCCATTTTGCATACCGTTCATCATAAGTTTCTGGGGACGCATACTCTGCCAGATGCCCGAAGCACCAGCTCACAAGGCAGCCTTCCCCAACAAGGTATCCGTCTTCTTTCTTTTCCGCCTTCAATACCTTTGCCAGCGCACGCGAGACGCTGGGCTTCTCACCGATGACTAAAAACATTCTGTTTTCCTCCTTTCAGCGCTCATGCGCGTAAAAAAAGAGCAACCGTTTCTGATTGCTCTGGTTAATAAATGATCTACTTTTTTAAGTTCCACTGAACATTTGTATCGTTCTTTAACGCCACTATTCAGCCATAATAACGCATTGCTTTTTCATATAGCAGCCTACACTGCTCCTCATCATGATATGACAGACAATCGTCTGCATAACACAAGGTAAAAAACGGTTCATTCTGTCCTATATGCCGTGGCAATTTATTCCACAGGGAATACATTTTCCTTGCAAACAGCTCGATACCAGTATCCTCATATATCCGCAAAAGTGATTGCATCAATATCTTCCCAAAAGATTCCATATCAAACTCACTTTCATCCATAATAGAAAGCGTATGTAAAACGGCCTCCTTAGGTGCCATTCCTTCCAGGGAAAGATAAATCTCATTTTCTGGATCTTCTATAAAGAGTTTATCGAGTGTACCTGTATACGAAGGCCACATATCGAAGCCTTCACTATATAACAGCGCATACACAAACAGTTCCTCCATTAATTGCCTCCATGCAGTTCTAATAATTATCCTAGTTCCTACAAAATTGAAAGTTATAAAACTTGCTCATTACATACTATATAAATAAATGACTGCTTTTAGCAGTAATTACTCGCTCTTCTTAAAAAAAGAATACAATCAACTACCCCGGTGCAAGCACTCAAGCACTGTGTTCGGGATCCTACGTCGCCCGCTCACAGCACTTGCCTTTTGCTCTTGCTTCGCAAGACCAAAAGCGGGGTATGGAAGCATCACTGTTTCTCCCTCTACATATAGTCAAATATGCTTAACTGTCCCTCTGGCTCTTTGCTCCGGAATAGTTTCTTATACTCATTCCCCTGATTTTTTACATAGTTGGCTATCACTTCTTCATTTCCATGTTCGCTCACTGTCGACACATAATAGCCTGCTGTCCATAAATTTCCTCCCCATAATTGTTTCTTCACATCTGGGCAGCGGGCAAACACTTCTTTTGCCGTTATACTTTTTATGATCTTTATTATTTGTGTCGGGCTATAATTGGGCACTGACTGTATCAGAAAGTGTACATGGTCCTTATCCGCCCCTATCTCCAGAAAATACATATCATATCTTTTGCTGATCTCTAGGCAGGTCTCTTTTATTACACTTTCCACTTCATCACTAACTACCACTCTCCGATATTTTGTCGGTAATACAAAATGATACATAAGCTTTGATACGTTGTGAGATTTGTGTATGTTCTCACTCATCTACAACTTCTCCTTTCCGCTTACATTATACCACCCTTTTGTCTCTGATAAAGCAAGTTACGATGCAGAGCATCG
>OFEZ01001731.1_pt1 | contig 11016 bp, 11 predicted proteins | sample 1521241 | NCBI WGS metagenome assembly OFEZ01 (sample SAMEA3504099, study PRJEB24116) | mouse gut metagenome | biome: mouse gut; feature: mouse-associated habitat; material: faeces | place: Denmark | collected 2011
CTTTGTCGAGGTTTATACCGCCTTTGTTGATGATGCCTATTGCCGCTACCAGCAGAACCGAAAGTTAAACAGTTACCGGCTCCTTTCACCCACAGACCGCCGGGACACGGACTACTAGTATGCTGATTCCGCTATTCTATGACGCGGACAAGCTGAATATGGGCCTTGGGGGTCCCGCTTCCCTGATAGCGTGGGACCCCCGGCGGTGCCCGTCCCTTGTATTTATTGGTCGGAGCGGGACCGGGAAAAGTACGGCGGCGCAAATAGCCTTGGGCCGGGTCAAACGCTATGCAAAAGGCCCTGGAGCAAGGGCAACGATCTGCGATTTCAAAAGCGAATACACCTATCTGAAAGGGTGTCCCAGGCATTTTGACCATAACCGTTGTATAGATGGTTTGACATCGTTTGCGGCGGAGAACGAACGCCGGATTTGCGAGGGCGTGACGGACGCTGACCCGCTCCATGCACTCTTGTTTTCGGAGTGGGGTATGTTCTGTTCTATAAGCGACAAACGCACACGGGATGAAGCTATTTCAACCGTTGCCGGGCTTATTATGAGTGTCAGAGCCCAGAGAATGAGCGTGTGGCTTGACTTACAGCGTCCTGATTCTCAATTTATGGGAACCGCCCGCGACAGTCTCGCGCCGATTGCTCTCGGCAATCTATCCCCGGAGGGGAAACGAATGGCTTTCCCGGATTATGTTGATATGCTGGAACCCGTGGGCGCAAACGAGGGCTACTTCTCTGACGGCGTAAATCCGCCCCGTAAAATCATCATTCCAACTGTTACGAAATGGGACATATTGCGAAAGGACGTGAAAGCGTTAGTTGAGTAGGCGCGGCCCGCGCCCCGCTGGGGCGAAGCCCAAAGCGGGCGGCGCGGGCCAGCCTCCAATATCTAGTAGGAGGCATTTATAGTACAAAGGGGATGGTAGCATTTCTACAATATCATAACCCTATCAAAACAGGCAATCTTATATTATCTATCGACAACATCGTATTAGATTTACATATCTCTAACCCAACTGCCAGGGGAGAACTCATGCACCTGCTGGAAAAGCTCCCTATCACTCATGCCGTAGAAGTAACGCACTGGGACAGTTTTCGGATAGGAAGTTTTCGGGAGCAATTCACAATCCGATTTCAGGATGGCAACAGTTTTTGGGTAGGGGCGATACTCAATGGACGCAAACCCGAATGGGGGCGTGTCCGGCTGGATATGAACCCAAACAAGGTTGCTAATCACAAGGCGTTCCAAATGGTGCTGAGGCATTGTGTAAGTAGTGCGCGGCCAATGCACCGAAAGATTCGGCGGTATGATTTAGCTGTGGATATACCTGTAACACGTCAAGACGCTTTCCTTGTGAAAGATTCGCGGGCCTACCTAGAACGCCGACACGGGCAGGAGTGGACCCAATACCTTGGGGCGAAGTCTTCCACAGTGGGCAGAGTGAAACTATACAATAAAGCGGTGGAAGCAGGCTTGTGCTATCCGCTGACACGCTTAGAAATGACACTGGACCCATCAACGCCATATGAGAAAATAAATTTTCCGACAGCATACTACTTGGACGATATGCAAATGAGTTTTTCCAGTTACAAAGCCACTGAAACGGAGCGATTTATAATGAACGCATTGTTTCAAGGGTGCGGGACGATGGACCAGCTTGGGCGGCGAACCCGGGAGAAAATCAAGGTGCTGATGGCAGACCATGTAAAAAAGGTGGAAATCAGCCGGGAGGACTATGAGCAGGTGCTAAATCAGGTGAAAGGATACACCAGCGGTAAAGAGCAAAACACCGCTACGGACCAGGACCAACCCCCGCCGCAAGAAAGGAGGGTCCCGGCATGGGTCCGGGAAGCAGAAGCATCGAAAGAAGTGCTCACGTAGGAGCAGGAGGACCAGGGGGCAGAGGGGGAAAATAAAATCGCCGCGTAGCGGCTACCTTTGCCTCCCTATTTAATAACGGCCCCGCAGGGCCGCACCTTTGAAAACCGAGAAAAAGGAGGTGGAACAAGTGCCCCTGGCAGAGCCAAGGCAGACGGAAGATACACAGACGGTCATACCTGACTTTGAGATAGAAGCAATGGCCCGTGTCCTGCTTCCGGCGCTCCGCGCTTTCTACGCCAGCCCGGAAGGGCAGGCGGCGTTTGAGGAATGGAAGCACCAGCAAGAGAATACATAACAAGGAACGGCCCCCGTCAAACCGACAGGGGCCGCTTTCCTATGTGCTGATATTGTCCAGATAGACAACAAACCCGAACCCGTCCCCGATGGGAAACAAGTTCGGATTATGTTGCTTTGGTGGAGATAAGCGGGATCGAACCGCTGACCTCTTGAATGCCATTCAAGTGCTCTCCCACGTTAGCGGTGAAGCACCCCCGTTTCCACATTCCGAGATATAACTCTGTTGAAGTTTGCGCTGAAGGAGTCTTACCGACCAGGCAGGGCTTTTTTCTCAGGCGGGCTTCTGTCCCTTGTACTCGTTGGGGATCTCCAGCCCCAGCTCAAACTGCGCGAAGTTGATGTTGAATTCAATGTGCAGGCGGTAGTCCGTGTAAACGTCGATCCGCTTGATGAGGTAGCCCGCCACCATCTTCTTGGTGGCCATATCGCTTTCGTCGAACAGTTCGGACCATTTCAAAATGCGCCGGTAGTCCCTGCGGATCTCCTCGGCCCGGCTGCTGTTCTTCTCCGCTTCGCTGCTCAGTTCGATGACCTTCTCGCTGGCCTCCATCATCTTTGCCTTGGCCTCATCCGCCATCTCGGACAGCACGCTCTCCGGCAAATTGCTCTTGCCCCGGATCACATCGTACAGCTTGGCCTTCACCGCCTCGTACTCCTTGGTAGCCTTGGCGAACTCCTTCCGGGCAGCGGCCAACTGGTCTTTGACGCTGGCCTCCACATTCATCTGCGTTCTGGAGACGATCTCGTCCTCACGGATCGACTTCATCTTGTCAAAAACCTGATGGAGCACCCTGGTCACCAGCCCGTCCAGGATGTGGGTGGTGTAGCCCGTCTGCCCGTCGCAGTCCACCCGGTGACGGGTCTTATTGTAGCAGACGTAGCGTACCCGGCGCCGGAACACAGTCCCACCCTTCAGGTTGTGCCGGACAGTTCCGTTGGTGGTGAGCGTCAGCCTGCCTCCGCAGTGCCCGCAGAACACGTTACCGGAGAGAAGCGCCTGACCGCTGATGTTCTTTGGCATGGTCCGCTGTGCGTTGAACTCGTTGACCCGCTCCGCCATCAGCTTCTGAGCCAGGGCAAAGGTGTCCGGGTCTACGATTTGGAGCTCCTCAAAAATCTCGGACTGGCTCTCGCCGCTGCGCAGGACGCCGGTATAAGCGATATTGTGCAGGATATGCCCCACTGTGGCCTCATGCCAGTTGGTGCCGCTCCGGGTTTTGATGCCCTGGCCGCTGATCATGTTGGCAATCTTGGACCGGCCATAGCCGGAGCCAACGCAGAGGTTGAACATCATGCGCACCACCCGAGCCTCATCCTCGTCGATCTCCAGCTTGCAGACCTCATGCTTTCTTTTGTTGAGGATGCCGCTGGGCGCCAGCCGGTAGCCGTAGGGGACGCCGCCGCCCCGGAACCGGCCCTCCTGCACCATCTGGCCCATGGCCGTCTTGGTGCGGATGGAGGTTTTCTGGCTCTCGCTGTCCGCCTGCCAGTAACGGATGTAGTTGGTGAGGCGGTCTGTGTGGGACTCGAAGCGCTGCTCCCCTTCGTTGACGCTCCACACCCGGACGCCGTGCTTTACAAACCACTCCACCACGAAGGGCGTCTCGTCCGATTTGCGGCCCAGACGGTCGAACATAAACACCAGCAGGATATCGAACTTGCCCTGTTCGGCCCGCTTTTTGATGAGCTGCAGCTTGTCCCGGTCATTGGTGCTGACCTTGTAGCCGGACACGCCGGTCTCCTGCTCCTCGTTCACGATGACCCAGCCCATTTTGTCGGCGAAGTCCCGGCAGGCTTTGCGCTGGACCGGGATGTCCGCCTGGTTGAGCTCGTCGTGGTCGACCTGCTTGGTCGTGGAAACACGATATAAACAATCCACTCTTTCAGCCATTTTGTATCCATCCTTCCAATCATCATGTGCAAACAGGTGGGAGGATCGGATACCTTCAATCTGAAATTTTCAAGGTGCCATGGCTTGCGCCACACCGACTATCCCACAGTCCGCGGGAAATGTCCAATCATTTCGCCGAACAGCTTCGGCAACCTGGATGTGTGAAAAGCGGCGCTGTCCCAGTGCGGGAACAACGCCGCTTCAAACTGCGTATTTTCTTTTTGGGAAAAAGCCATCACTGCTTTTGAAGCAGATCGGCATACCTGGGACGGTCGGTTTCTGGTACACCCAGAGTTTCCATCGCTTTTTCCAACGACCAGCCGGTGTTGGCCATCAAACTGCGGATGGAGGCCAAGAACCCTTCGGCACGGCCCTCAGCACGGCCCAAATCTCTTACACCTTCACTCAAATTGCACATCTGATGCACCTCCGCTTCCAGTGTTTCCGTCATGGGAATGTCGAATTCCTCTTGCAGTACCTGCCGTTTTTTTGCCTCGTCCGCCTTGGGCGAAAGCAGTACATCCAGCAGCTTTATCACTCCGTCATAGTTTTCTTGATCTTCTCCACCTAGGCACAGCATGACAACACAAAGCAGATCATAGTTCTCAACAGGCTCCTTCACATTGCCAATCAGGTTTTCCTCTGCCATGCGATAACGGGTGATGCTGTTTTGCCGTCTTTTCGGCGGAGTCATGCAGACAAAAATGGAGTAGACTTTTTTAATGTTTTGGTACTCAGAATGAATAAACTCTGTCCCGTATTGAGCGGAGATCATTCGGCTGCAGTTGAAGATCGCCCGTTTGGGTATGGGGTAGCCTGGGTTGAACTTGCCCTGAGCTTCCACGTTGATGATAAGCTGGATCATCTCATGAGATTTCGGGGCCAACGCCATAAATCGGATATCGTAGGTGTTTGTTCCTTCCCCTTGGAACGTGTCCTCGTTGCTGATGCCCCGGATCTTTACGACGTTGGTCTCTCCCGGTGCTATCGCTATCTCGCTCACCTGGGGCGTACCTTCGATGTATTTCTCCGCAATTTCTTTGACGTGACAGTTCCGGTACTCGTCCAGGCAGCTTTTCATGATCCAGGCGAGAATGATCTTCTCCGACAGAAGTTTTTTGCAGGCGGCGTCATACTGAGCGTTCTGATCCGTAGCGTGAATGTCGTCCGCAATCGGGGTGTTGACTTCCATATCCGCATCTCTCCTGTCTCTGTTCCTATTTTACCACAGTCGGCATGGGAAATCCACTGTTTTTTCTCTATGCACCCTTTTCACAGCTTCCTCTCTGCCGCCGCTGAGAAGACCCGGGTATCCCCAGTTCCTCTCGGTATTTTGCCACCGTCCGGCGGGAGATGGCAACGCCCAAATCCTCCAATGCGGAGCGCACCTGTTCGTCGGAGAGAGGCTTGGAGGGCGTTTCCGCCTGGATGAGCTGTGAGATGTGGCGTTTTACAGTGCTGCTGGACAAGTCGCCCTGGGGCGTGGTGAGCTTTACTGTAAACAGGTCGCGTAGCGATATGGACCGGCCCTGGAACACGATGTTTTTATCGTGGACCGCACGGCTTACGGTAGAGATGCTCAACCCCAGGTGCTCCGCCACATATCCCATGGTCATGGCTTTTAATGGCTCATCGCGCAGAAAAAAGTCCTCCTGATAGCGCAGGATTTCCCTCATCAGCCGTTCTACTGTCGATTGCCGGTTCTCTAAGCACCGCATCAACTGTAAAGCATCATTCGTATTTTTTTCCAGATATTTTTGATTAGCCACATCGTCGCTTTGCTGCAGTAGTTTGGTGATTTCCTTGTTCAATGTCAGGCGGGGTAGGAAGCGGTGGTTCCATTCCAATCGAATTTGCCCGTTTTCAATTTGGATCGAGGCTTCCGGGATTTGATAGGGGATGGGGCAGTCATTACCGTACCCCCTGGTTGGAAATGGCTCTAACTTACGGATCACCTCCGCTGTATCCTGGGCTTCTCTTTTCGTGCAGGAGAGCAGCTTGGCCAACCCGGCAATATTGTTTTTGGCAACGAGTTCTAAACCGTCCTGGACGGCCCGCAGCGTCCGGGCGTTGAAGTCCTTTCCTTGTGTCAGTTGCAGGACGAGGCACTCACTTAGCGTTCTGGCGCCTACTCCAGCGGGCTGGAGGCTTTGCACAATGTACAGCGCCTGCTCCACATCAAACATGGGGACTTGGAGCTCATGGGCGATTTCCGAAAGCTCAAACTCCAAATATCCCCGGTCGTTCAGGCACAAAATCAAATACTCGCATAGACCTTTCATTGGTTCGCTGAGCCACTTCATACCCAGCAACTGGTCATAGAGCTGGTCGGTGAAATCACCTTCGCCGTCTTTGGAGCCTAGCTCTAACTCCTTCCAGCCGTCACAGTTTGTCCTCCGTGCTGTCAAATCGTCGAGGCTTTCGTCCCGCCAGGAGGTTTGGATCGTGTCGGAGTTCTGGCGAAGCAGAGATTCCACAGACAGGTGCTCATGGGTTTCCTCTATCTCCAGCAACGGGTTGGACAGGGCTTGATCTTGGATATATTCCCGTAACTCAGGAAGAGCCATTTGTAAAACTCCAAGGGATTGACGCATGGCCTGAGTCAAAAGCAGACGTTGTTCTGCCCGCTGCGCTTGCTTCATATCCACCACGACGATCCCCCCATAAAAGCAAACTTTATCTGCAATTATTTTACAGTGGGATGTGTTTTCTGTCAAGGTGTGGCGGTAATGTCTGACCCAGGACAGTCTACAATAAACTGTCCTGGGCTGGAAAACTGAGTATATGCCCTTTGCCGTCTCTGGCATCCCAGAGACGAATTCTAAGTGCTATGTTCCTCACCGTTCCCATGCTGGCGGATGAAAGAGTCAATAAGACTGGCGCGGATCTGCTGGGCAATGATAGGATTCTGCTCCGGGGCAAAGGTGAGGCTGACCTGATGGCCGGAGATGGTCAGTTCCACCGTATTTTTGTTCTTTTTCGCTGCACTCATGACCCGGCCTCCTTGAAATAGTCCGGTCCTTTGAGGCGGTAGATGAACTCCACCACGTCCTCCAGGCTGTCCGTGATTTTTATGTCAGGCAGGGCGGCCAGCATGGCTTCGTGGTGCCGTTGGCCGGGCGTCGAGCGTTCATCCAGGATGGCCACCACGCAGGTGTCCGTCTCGGTGCGGATGGCCCGCCCGAAGCCCTGCTTCAGCTTGATTTGCATCTCCGGAACTACCACAGCTTTGATAAAGGCTCGAAGGGTAGGGTACTCTGCCCGCTTTTTCTCCTTCAGAGCGTCCGGGCGGGAGAAGGGCAGGCGGGGGATCACCAGCAGGGACACGCAGTCCCCTGGGAAGTCGAAGCCTTCCCAGGCGGCCCCGGTGGCCAGCAGGACGCTGCCGGGGCTGGCTTTGAACTCCTGGGTGGTATGTACCGCGTTCCGGCCCAGGGTGAAGATGTCCCAGGGCAGGTCCATGTCCGCCAGCCGCCCCTTGATGGCCGACATGGCGGCGTAGGAGGTGAACAGCACCAGGGCGTGGCCCCAGCAGGCGTCCAGCAGGGCGGCGATCTCAGCCGCCAGCTCATCAACATAGCCGCTGTCCGCCTGCTCGGGCGGGTGCAGCGGCAGGTACAGTAGGCAGTTGGCTTTGTAGTCGAAGGGCGAGGCGGAGACGGACTCCGTTACCCGTCCATCGGCCATCAGGCCGGTTTCCTCTTTGAAGCGGTGGAAGTCTCTGCCCACTGCCAGGGTGCCGGAGGTGAGGATAATGGGGCCGTGAACAACCAGCCTGCCTGGGTAGGGAATTGCTATGAATGCGGCAGACACTATTCCCACATGGTAGCCATACATTTCGGGTCAAGTTCTACCCCCACTACGGTCAAAGAATACTTTTCCTGCAATGTTGAAATACGCACTACTAAGGGCAAGACTGTCAACCTGTTCAACAAGCCCACCGACACCAGTCGGAAGACTTACTTTGACCAAGGACAAACTGCCTACAGCACCCGTGGGGCTAAACTGAGCGATGGTTCTACCTGGTATGAAATTCAGGCGATTGATAATGGCAAGACGGTGACGCTGTGGCTGAACGCTAAAAGCAGCGGGGTCACTGTGAAAAATTTGAGCGTCCCATTAAGCATATCATTTTCCCCCAGTTCGATTACAATGAATTCCGGAGAGAGCAAAACGGTGTCTATCAATTATAAGGGCGATAATGTTTATCTGCCGGCTTTCATCATCAACGATGACAGCATTTGCTCCGCGACCTGGGGTGATGTAGATGTGAACACTGGGAAAGCCGCGTTGATCGTGACGGGTAAGACAGCGGGCAGCACTTCTATCAAGATAAATCTTATAGACAGCAACAGGAAAATTTTGTACACAAAGAGTTTTACTGTGTCGGTAAACAGCAATCGGGTTTCTGTTTCCGCAAACCCGTCCTCTCTATCATTAAATCTGGCCTCCAATAGCTCCGGGACTGTCCGTTTGAATATCAACGGATCATATGGGGGCGCAGGAGGTACGGGGGATAGCGACGGCGTAGTCCGGGCCGAGTGGCTGGATTATGGCTCCGGCTACGCCGTGGCAAAATTCACCGCAGTAAAAGTTGGAACCGATAACTTTACTTTCCAAGTGTACGATGAAACAAAAACAAAGGTTGTCGCAACCACGACGGTTCGCATTACCGTCACAGCGCCGACTTACACTGTTTCCTATAACGCCAACGGCGGCAGCGGAGCACCGTCCTCACAGGCCAAACAGTATGACAAGACGTTAACGCTCAGTTCCATCAAGCCAACCAGGGCTGGCTATACTTTTAAAGGCTGGGCAACATCCTCCGCCGCATCCAGTGTGCAATATCAACCCGGTAGCAGTTACTCAAGCAACAAAGATCTGACGCTATACGCCGTTTGGGAGCGTAATAAGGTTGAATCAAGCCTAACTTTCTCAACGAGTTCCCTTAGTTTGAATCCTGGCAGCAGCGAAACCATTTCCGTCAACTTTAAGGGAGAAGGCATCAAATACTTGGGTTTTTAATGTACAACCTTGATTATCTCTGAAAAGCCTTGAAATACAGGCACTTTCGCGGGTATGGACAAGGAATTTACTACCGATTTACTACTTTTGGGGAAAGAGCCTTGATATGCGCAGCACCGCGAGAGCCAGCCGCCCGGACGGGGCAGCACACAGATAACCCCCTACAATGACAATTTCATATACCGACCATGACGGCGTTTCTTCACTCCCCACGCGGGGAGAAAAGGGACGCCGCTTTTTTTATGCCCTTTGTTACGCAGTAGGGGCATAAGGAGCCTTGCGCCATGCGGCTTTTCGGGCGCGGTTTTGGCGGGGCAGGGTGTTTATACCTTACCCCTCAAAATCGCGCTTCTACTGCGTAACAAAATCTACCGCAAAGGAGTATCGGAGCTATGGCAGTTTTCCGCGTGGAGCGCAACCGTGGCTACACCGTCATGTCAAACCACCATCTGCGCAATAAAGAGCTGTCCCTAAAGGCAAAGGGGCTGCTGTCACAAATGCTTTCACTCCCCGAAGATTGGGACTATACCCTTGCTGGCCTGTCCCTTATCAACAAGGAGAGTATCGACGCTATCCGCACCGCCATTTGGGAGCTTGAAAAGGCCGGATATATCACAAGGCGGCAAGGACGTGACGAGAGGGGAAAAATGACCGCCATTGAGTACACCATCTATGAGCAGCCCCAGCCGCCGCAGTTGGATTCACCGATATTGGAAAATCCAACATCGGCTAAACCGTCATTGGATTTTCCGACAACGGCTAAACCGACGACGGAAAATCCAACGCAATTAAATAAAGATATATCAAGAACTGATTTACCAAAAAAAGACCAATCAATTACGGATTTATCAAGTACCGATTCCATTCCTATCCTTTCCCCTGACCCCTCACCTTGCGGGGACGCTGCGGCAAAGCTGCGCAAAGCCCGGCTGCAAGTCGCCAAGGCAATGGGAGCGGAACCCACCCGGGTCTTTTTCACCGCCGGCGGCACAGAAGCGGACAACTGGGCGATTTTTTCCGCCATGGAGCGCATGGGCAAGCGTGGCAAGCACATCATCACCACCGCCATAGAGCACCACGCCGTATTGCATCCTATGAAAAGACTGGAAGCTATGGGCTACCGGGTGACGTATTTGCAGCCGGACACCTTGGGGCGGATATCTGTGGAAGTCTTGGAAGGGGCGCTGGAAAAAGACACGGTTTTGGTTTCCATGATGCTGGTAAATAATGAAACCGGCGCGGTCATGCCCATCCGGGAAATGGCAAAGGTCGTCCATCGGAAATGCCCGGAAGCCATCTTCCACACCGACGCGGTGCAAGGCTTTTTGAAAATTCCTTTTCAGGCCAAAACTCTGGGCGCCGATCTCATTTCCGTCTCCAGCCACAAAGTTCACGGCCCCAAGGGGGTGGGCGCGCTGTATATCAGTCCCCGGCTGAAGTCTTTCCCGGCATTCTTGCTGGGAGGGGGACAGGAAAGCGGCCTGCGCAGCGGTACGGAGGCCATGCCCGCTATCTGCGGCTTGCGAAGCCGGCCTTGCCGCGTGGAAGGATGACATTGCAAGAGAAGCTGCGCTGCGGGACTTCTGTATCGCGAAATTGCAGGAAATTCCCGGGGTTGTGATTAGTGGCGCTCACGACGCGCCCCATATCATTTCCGCCTCCATTCCCGGTGTGCCTACGCAAAATACCATCAATCTGCTACAAGACCGGGAGGTTTTCGTCTCCGCCGGCTCCGCCTGCGCAAAAGGGCACAGAAGCCACGTGCTGGAGGCCATGAAGCTTTCCCCCGCTGTCATAGACGGTTCCTTCCGCATTTCCCTCAGTCGTTTTACCACGCAGGATGAAATTGAGCAGCTTGTCAGCGCTGTTGCCGATACAGTTTTGCAGCTACGAAAGACTTAAAATCGCCGCG
>OFEZ01001732.1_pt1 | contig 11012 bp, 9 predicted proteins | sample 1521241 | NCBI WGS metagenome assembly OFEZ01 (sample SAMEA3504099, study PRJEB24116) | mouse gut metagenome | biome: mouse gut; feature: mouse-associated habitat; material: faeces | place: Denmark | collected 2011
TGCGTTTTTAGGGTGCAAAGACCTATGGATTATTGCAATCATCGTTTTCTGCGCTTTCCAATATAGTACTGTTGCTGAACTTGGTTGACTTAGATGAGAATAGCAAAGCGATAATTGCAGCATCGGTAGAAGAGTTACTAAGTGATAAGATTATTGCTCCAATCTTCTTTTCTATAGGTTGGCCGGACTTTAGGCAAAGCTTGAGAGAGCTTTCAAAGCTTTGCAGTTCATTAACATTTCCCCCTAATTTTGAGTTTATTCATCAAATAGTGGGTGGAAAAAAATTCTTTGAGTATACGGTGAATGTGCATTTCAACAGTCTTCGTCATCTCATTGAGCAATTCATATCAAAGGATGAAGCAACTACAGATAAGATTCAGGTCATCATTGATACTACAGAGGATTTCCATAAGAAAGTCATATTATTGAGGTTGTTTTATCAGCAGATTATCGGTGATACGGTTCAACAGAAGTATAAACACATTTTATCCGATAACTTTGCACAACTGCCAATAGAGGCAATCTACGACTTTACATTTTCAGGATGGTTGACCCCAGATCAGAATTCAATCAAAGAATTTCTAAATGGAGTACTGGAAATTAGCAGAAAAGAAGTCACGGGTGTACACTCGTACCCTGATCCGATTGAGAGCAAATTGGAATGTGTCTATCTTCTCTATATTAATGATATGATATCTGATATAAGCGATTTAAAAGAATTGTCTAAGGAAAGACCGCATTTGCAATTTTTGCTGGATTCAGAGAGTTTCGATTACTCACAAGTAAACTTTTCTAATTATATGTGGGAAAACTTTGCTCGTCATGAAAAGTATATGAATTGTTTTATTGCCCACAAAGATGCTATCATACCAATGATTCAAAACCGAATTAAATCGGAAGAGGCAAGTGAGACCGAAAAAAGAATTCTATACGGTTTTCTGCTCTCCACCAAAATGACAACTCCAGAGATGACGGCACGAACAATGAGAGCATGAGTATCAGCACACAGAAAACCATGCTGAAAGATTATGCAAAGCGCAACGGTTTTCTGAACTGCCAGTTCTACGTTGATGACGGTTACAGCGGTACGAACTACGACCGCCCCGCTTTCCGACAGCTTATCGAGGACATACAGGACGGGGAAGTGTCAACGCTCATCACAAAAGACCTGTCACGTTTGGGGAGGAATTATCTTGAAACGGGTACTTATATCGAGGTATTTTTCCCCAACCATAACGTGCGGTACATTGCAATCAATGACGGGGTGGACTCCATAGACAACGCACAAATGGATATTACACCGTTCCGCAACATCATCAACTTCATTTTTTTGACTGGCAAAGACTGGCGGCCCGTGCACCGCTTTAGCGGCATATTTCCTCTGCACGGGCCTGCGCATAAAAAAGGAACTGCCGCCAGCTACCCTGGGGCAATTCCCTCTTTTACTAAAGTTATGGTCTCCTACAGTTCTTCCACATACAGGACATATTTCCGTTCCCGTATCCATTCCAGCAATCCCGGGCGGTCTTTCCCTCTTCTCATTTCAAACCCAATGATCGCCGCCTGCCCGCTGCCATCGATCCGGCTCTGGGTCACTTCCACCGAGCCCAGGCTTACGTTCTGCCAGCTTACATCCTCCATGAACCTGCGTACATCCTCCCGGGCACTGAACTCAATATAAAGCTCAAAGGAACGGGCACAGCGGTGCATGGCCAGGTCGACCCTGGAAAGGATCTGTAAAATGAACATCACTACAAGCAATGTAACGATAGCGCCTTTCCAAAAGCCAATACCAATCGCCAGCCCCTCCACGCCGCACACCCACAGCCCTGCTGCAGTGGTAAGCCCTTTTACATGGTTGCGCCCTGTTACGATAATCGTCCCTACCCCAAGGAAACCGATTCCGCTGATCACCTGTGCTCCCAGCCGGGCAAGGTCTCCCTGATTGTTATAGGCAACTCTTATGTATTCGCTTGTGAGCATCACAAGGGCGGCCCCAACACACACCAGGGAATGGGTCTTCACCCCTGCCGCCCCCCGTCCCTTGCTGCTCCGCTCGATCCCTACCAGCATTCCTGTAAGCATTGCAAACGCCAGACGTATCACGACAGACCCAAGCGCAAGATCCGCTGTGATCTCCTGCATACCATCCATCTATCCCTTTTACCTCCTTTGTTTTTATTACTGTTTAAGCGCGGGATATCTGGAACGTCCTATCCTTCCTTTACAATACGGAAAGTCTTTTCATAAGGGGTATATTCATTAAAGAAAATACTGTAACCTGCACTGTTTTTGTCCTCCCCAGAGTAATGTCCCTTAAATGCATGGGTCCCATAGCCAGGCCCCACCAGGATCTTCTCCAGGCTGTTATGGATCTTCAAACAGCCGTCCCTTAAAATCAGGCTCTCTCCCTTCCCTGCAGTAAGGCAGAAGGCATCATTTTCCAATACGCTGCCTGCGGGAATATCCAGTTCCACCCGCAGGGGAAGCCCATCCAGCCCTTCTGTCTTTACCGTAACTTCAACTCCCTTTTCCAGTTCCTTTATGGTAATAGTGGTATCCACCTGGCTGGTAACTACCAGCTCTCTCTTCTTATGGTCCATGGCCCACCAGTCGGAAGTCCCCTGGGGCTCTGCAAACGGCTGGTAATACCATCCCCTGGCGGTGGAATGAAGTACGCAGCCATCCTCCGTCACTTCCATTTCCCTGGGGATCACATTGCGCACATCACAATAAGCTTCCCCGATCCGCAACCCCACCGGGAGGGCGCCAAATTTCACAAACAGGAAGGAAGCCTTGTTATTCAGTACACTGCATACATAATCCTTCTTTTTCACCCGGAGCACCTGGGAACCGCCAAAGTACCTGCGGTATTCCTCCAGATAGCCATAGCCTTTAAAGGTGTAGCCCTTCAGCCAGTCATACATCATAAAGATATACATAGGGCCGCAGGCAATGTCACCCCCTTGCATTTTACCCCGGAGCTCTCCCTCTCCCCTGGCCATGCTGTCCTTGATCATCTTATGGGCTGCCGCGTCAAAGGCTTCTGAGCCTGTCTTGTCTGCCATATAGGTGTACAGGTAAAAATACTGGTCAGGATAAAGGGCTTTTCCCTGGTCCTGCCTGGTGGAATTCTGGGTAAAAATGGTATCATCCCCATCTATGTAGTACAGCATCATATCAAGGTTTCTTTCCACATACCCTAAAAAGCTCTCGTCCCCTGTCATCTCATAAGCAAGGATCAGGGATTTATCCACCACTGCATTGTAATTCCCGGTGGAACGCTCCGCATACTCCCCGTCTGCGTCGCCGTCAATGCCCTCTGACAGGTACTGCCCTGCCCTTGCCCGTAATTGCCCTGCCAGTTCCTTTGCTGTAGCCGGGATTTCTCCCACAGGAGATCTGTGGCTGCCAAAATCTACTGTGGAAACCGCCAGCTCCCCATTTTCCTCTGTAAGCTTTGCCAGGGTAAGCAGCGCCGCCAGCACCGCCCAGCGGTGATTAGGCGTATGGAAACCGCCGCACATAATGATGGGGATGCAGCGCAGGATTACTTTCAGGTAACGCCCCTGCAGCTCTTCCTCCTCTTTCCCACTTCCATATTTCCTTAAAATCTCATATGCGCCGTACAGGCGGCGGAAACAGAAGGAAGTATCCGGTGCGGAATAAAAGTTACAGGTTGGATAGTCCAGGCTCCCATCCGGCCTCTGCCATTTTTCGATGAAGCCCAGCCCCCGCTTTACCGCTTCAAACAGTTCTGTATCTTTATAATACCTGCTTTCCGGGCTAAAGTAAAGACAAAGTGCATCTGTCATCATGTAAATGGTCCGTTTGCCGTCCGACACCTGGTTATCCATCATGCCAAACTGCCATCTTTGGGTATCCATTACCTGCCCTTTCAGGAAGGCTTCTGCCACTTTCTCAGTGGAATTTACTATATACTGCCAATATCTTTTCATATCTGTCCTCGCTTCTTTCCTTGCTGTAATCTGCATTATTTCCCGCTGTCATTGAGCCATTCCATGAAAAACAAAATGGCAAGGGCCTGGCCATAGGGCATAGGCTGCAGGGGAATCTCTTTGTAAAAATCTTTGCTCTCCCTTCCCATAGGCGTCCCATAGGAGACCTGCTCCACGATCCCATCCTCTGTGATACATCCCAGCACCGCATCCAGGGCTTTTTCCGCCGCTCCTTTATAGGAAGCGTCCAGTATGCCCATATTCACAGCCTTGGTGATGCCATAGGCAAAACCCGCTGTGGCGCTTGCCTCCTCATAGGAATCCGGGTCGTCCACCAAAGTATGCCACATGCCGCTCTTTGCCTGGAGGGATACCAGGGCATCCACCTGGTTTTTCAAGACCCCTGTAAGATAGCGCTCCACCGCCGGGGAGCATACCCCCATAGCGATCAGCTCCGGGATCGCCGCTGTGATCCAGCAGTTGCCCCTTCCCCAGAAAGCCCCGGCAAAGTGGTTCCTCTCCTTGAAGGTCCATCCATGATACCACAGCCCCGTATCCCTGTCGGAAAGATATTTCACATGGAGAAGGAACTGGTAAATGGCTTCCTCTATGTAATCCTGCCGTCCCAGGATCTGTCCCATATGGGCCAAAAACAGCACCGTCATAAACAGGGTATCGTCCCACATCTCCTGCTCGTTCACAGAGTCAGAGGTGATATGCTGCAGGCCGCCCTCCTGGGTCCTTGGGAAGTCCTTCATGATCCACTCAGCCCACTCTTCACAGGCCTTTAAGTACTCCTCCTTGTGGAAAGCCTCCCCATACCATGACAGTGCCAGCAGGGGCGTCACGGTATTGACATTTTTGGCCGGGAGCCCGATCTTAAACTGCCTTGCATAATAATCTTCCAGGATCTCCAGGTATTTCTTATCTTGGTATATTTCATAATATTTCCAGAAACCAAAAAGCCCCACGCCCTGGGTCCACTCCCAGAATTGGTATTTCCTGATATCGTCCGATGCCAGGCTGTTAGTCTTCATGTTTTCCAGAAAAGCCTTATCTTCCTCATACAAAACCTTTTGGAAGCTCTCTGCCAGCAGATGCAGCTTTTCCTTTACTTCCTTATCTCTTTCCTGTTGCATATGCCTCTCCCTTCACTATATTGCCTTTATATTTGATTGTTAAAAAAACGGCAATGGCTTTTGCCCCTTTTATGTCACTTTACTGAATCCCGGATAACCGAGAGCTCCTTCTTCAGCCGGGCCGGGATGCTGTCTTTCAGCTCCTGCCAGGCCATAAGAAGGGATGGGTCCGGCCTGAAAGGCCGGAATTCCATGGACGGCGCAAAGGCATAGGTGTCCTTGATGTACCTGCGCACCTGCTCCTGGGTCTGCTCTGTATCCTCTGCAAGCAGGCTGTCCCTGAACATATCCTGCACCAGAAGCCCGTCCGCCCCTGCCAGTTCCTGGCAGCTCTCCTGCCACTGGGGTATCAAGGCAATCACCCGTTTATCCGGCACTATTGCATGTTTCCCGGGCTGCAGGTATACCTCCGGGATCCCGTCCCTGTCCACGGATACCTCACCGGTATCCAGTTTTACCTGGTTCAGGAATTTACCATGGAAGCTTCCCTCCACCTTCCATACCTTTCCGTCTTTTCCTACATAAACCCACACATGCTCCAGTTCATAAAGATGCTGGATGTCATAATCAAACCAGATGGCATACTCAACCAGCCATTTGGTACGGTCCCAGTCTGCGGTAAGGAACCGTTTCTGGAAGGAGCCGCTTGGGGCATCTTCCGTAAACACCGTATAGCCAAGGGCGTCTATGGTAAAAGGTTCCTTTTCATCCATCCAGAAAACGGGCAGGTATTTTTCAGCAATTTCAAGATGTGTTTTCAAAAAGCCCTCCCTTCATTTTAGAAAAGCCTGTTACAATAATCTGTAACAGGCTTTTTACTCCCGGTGATTATTGCTGCTTCCAGGAATTTTTATTATTTGCAGTAATCAGGATCTTCTTTAGCCCTGGCTATTGAAGTACTCAGTCCTTCCGTCTAAGATCTTCTGGAGGCCTGCGTTTACCAGCTCATTGTAACCTGCTTCATAGGTTGCCTCAAACTGGTCAGCCGGGCAGCAGATTGTCTTATAAACAAATCCTACCATACGGGTCTTGATATCAGCGCCGTACATCTGCTCTGCTTCACACTTATAAGAGAATACAGGATAACGGTATTTGCCAATATCCATAACATCGGAACGTGACTTATACCACTCTTCTGTTGCCCACTGGGGATTCTGGTTCATGAATGCAGACTTCGCATTCAGCGCTGCATCGTTTACCCACTCAAAGTTCTGGTTCATGATGCTCAGGTCATCACATGTTCCCGGATATCCTTTTTCATGCTTCTTCTCCTTGGGTGCATCAATAGGAAGTCCCAGTTCATCATATTCATGTTCAGGCGTATAGTAAATGTTCACAGCAACTTCAGGATCAGCCATCCAGTTCAGGTATTTCATGGCTGCCACTACTTTTTCCTCACTTACTGTTGCAGGGATCATAACAAACATAGCATATCTCTGCTCAAAAGGTGTACGGTAAGAACCGTCAGGCAGGTCAAAGCACTGAACAGGGATAAATGTCTCATGCCCGATCTCGGTATTCAAAACAGCAATCTGGTCGTCCCTTGCGGTAACGTCATCCAAAATGAAACCTACGGAACCGTTAGCAACATCTGACTTTAAAACATCCTCGCTGGTATCTGTAGGGAAATCCTGGGAGATCAGGCCTGCATTGTACCATTCATTGAGCTGCTTTAACCCGTCTTTTGCCCCAGGGGCTACTACCACATATGTTTCATTGTAAACATACTCATCACAGGGAGTTTCGAAATTTACATAGGACCCGATAAAGTTCAGATACCCCTTCTCTGTGTCGGAACGTCCGCTCATGCCCCAGGGAATGGTCTTGGAACCGCCGAGGTTCTTATCCTTTACTGCCTGCAGGTATTCCCCAAGCTCTGCCTTTGTCTTGGGAACTTCCATCCCAAGTTCATCCAGCCAGTCCTTGCGGATATAGGATAAGTGCCTTGCACTCTCTGTACCTCTCTGCTTCATAACCGCATATCTTGCATCGCCCAGAAGGCCGATGGGCTGTGCTTCTTCACAATATTTGGCAATGTTGGAGCCATACTGTGCATATACTTCCGTCAAATCGGTGAGGGCGCCGCTGTTTGCATAGTTGTAATACAAATCCTGGTCATAAGTAAATACGATATCAGGGGATGTGCCGCCGGACATCATGATGTTCACTTTGTCATCAGATTCTGACCGGGGAACTGCCGTATAAGTAACATTGATGTTAAACTGCTCTTTTACCTGCTGCTGGATCCATTTGGTCAGGTTGTTGTCTTCTGTTGTGGTATTGGGCGCTGCATCGCCTCTGTCCCAAACCATTACATTCAGGTCAACTTCATCGCCAAACAGATCCCCTGCTGCTGCGGTTTCCCCGCCTGCTGCATCTGCTTCTCCTGCAGAATCGGTTCCTTCTGTTGCATCTGAACCGCCGGAGCTTTCGCCCTGGGAACTGGATGAATCATTTGCCGGTGTCTGTGTGCTGCTGTCAGAATCGGTTTTGCCACCGCATCCTGCCATTGCTGCTGCCATTGCCGCTACAAGCACAAGGGCAAGCGATTTTTTCATTAAGCTCTTTTTCCTCATTATTAAGCCTCCCATTATTTTATTTATTAAATATCCCGGAACCAAATCCCAGCAGGAATAAATTCCTGTAAGATAAGGTTCCTGTAGGATCATTTAATCCATCTGTTAACCTTTTACTGCACCAATCATAATTCCCTTTGTAAAGAACCTCTGCACGAAAGGATATACAATCAGCATGGGCAGCATGGAAATCACGATACTTGCTGATTTGATATTGTCTGCCACCAGATTACTTGTCATACCTTCCTCTACAGAAATCTTAACGGATTCCACAAACTGCTTCAGAACCATCTGTACGGTAAAGTATTTGGAAGAGTTTATGTAATACAATACATCGCTGATGCTGTTCCATCTTCCCACCGCATAGAACAGGCCAAGGGTTGCCAGGGTGGGATACACCAAAGGAAGAATAACGCTGGTAAGCGTCCGGAATTCACTGCATCCGTCAATCTTTGCCGCTTCATAAATAGCGGAATCAATACCCCTGAATGAATTACACATGATGATCATGTTATAGGCGCTAAGGGCACCGGGAATGATTAAGGCCCAAACGGTATCAATCAATTTAAAATCCCTTACATTCAAATACTCAGGGATAACGCCAGGATTTAAATACATGGTCAGTACAAACATAGTCATAATTACGCTTCCCCCCACAAGATTCTTCTTGGAGAGAGGGTAAGCTGCCAATACTGTCATAACAAGGTTGACCACTGTAGAAGCCAGCATCAGCATAATGGAATAACCAAAAGCACGGGCAAAACTGCCGCTCTGGAAGGATTTTACATAAGCTTCCGTATTAAAGCCAATGGGCAAAATGGTCACCCTGCTGGCGTTAATAGCCTCTTTGGCACTGAAAGACATTGAGATAACACGTAAAATCGGGACCATCGCTATGCAAGTGATCAATATAAAGAAAATTGTCCAAAATAGCTGGAATAATTTTTCACCTTTACTATTTAATGCGCTCATTACACAATACCCTCCTGTCCCATCTTCTTAATAACTGCATTTGCTAAAAGCACCAGCACCACGCCTACCACTGTCTGGAACAAGCCAATCGCCGTTGCAAAGTCAAACCGGCCTGCCGCAAGGCCTATGGAATATACATAAGTACTGATAACATCGGAAGCATCTTTCACCAAAGTATTTCCCATCATATAGGGACGGTCAAAGCTGATGGATACCAGTTTACCGATCTGCATGATCAGCAGGACAGTGATCGTAGAGGAAATCTGCGGCAAGGTCACATGCCAGATCCTCTGCATCCTGGTTGCCCCGTCTATGTAAGCCGCTTCCCCTAATGACGCATCTGTTGCCATGAGGGCTGCCAGATACACGATCAGGGAATAACCTGCGCCCTGCCATACACCAAAGAACCAATATACAAACCTCCAAAGGAAACTATTGCTTAAGAACGGGATGGAATTGAATCCCAGAGCGTTTACAATATTGTTTACAAGGCCGCTGGAGGAGAGCAACTGTGTTGCCACACCTGAAATGATAACCCATGATAAGAAGTTCGGCAAATAAAGCAATGTCTGCGTTGTCTTACGGACCCCGCTGCTGCGCAGCTCATTTAGGAAAATTGCCAGAAAAATAGGGATCGGGAACCCGATGACCAAATCGCCCAGGTTCAAGATCAATGTGTTTTTGAGCGCAGACCAGAAATCTGCTGAAGTAAATGCCTCCTTAAAATGGGCAAACCCAACCCATGGGCTGTTCCAGATTCCCTGGAAAACATTGAACTTTTTAAAGGCTACTACTACGCCTATCATAGGTTTATACTTGAATAAGATCATATAAACCACAGGAACTACCAGCATTGCGTATAGCTGCCAACTGTTGCGAAGGTAAAGCTTCATACTGCCTACACCCTTCTTTTTTACGGTACTCTTCTTTTTCCCATCCATCGCTTTTCTCCAATCTGACTACTTTTTTACTTATTGATTAGACACTTTCAATAAATATCAACAAGTTTATTCTAAACTTACATATACAATTTATCTATTCATCATTTGCTTTTTAGTTTTTTAATTATTGCATATTTTGCTTTATAATGAAACAAGAAGTATTTTCCATTGCTTCTTCCCGCAGGGGAGTATTTGACAATACTTGCGCCAAATGTACATAAAAATACACCCTCTGGCGACGGTGTATTTTGCTTTGAGAATATTGGTTTTACTGTCAGGGAAAGGCCCTTGAATTTTTCTAAGCAAAACGGCTCCCCTGCCCTGGTATCTTTCCAGTGGCTGCAGGAAGCCGCTTTATTTTAAAAGCTGTCTTTTGTTATCCTATTTCAGAAAGCTTCACCGGACGGTGTTCTTCCACGGACTTCTTTGCCGCAATCCCCATAAGCACAGGCTTTAACCCATCCTCCACTCCAAGAGGTGTATCTGTATCGTTCTCAATGGCGTCAATAAAGCATCCCACTTCTTTTGCAAAGGATTCCATGTAACGCTCTAAGAAGAAGTAAAGGGGCTTTTCCCCGGTAATGCCCTCTGCGTTGGACAGTACCATGCTGGAAGGGGCATCATTGGAAGTGGCTGCCATTCCTTTGGAGCCGAACACTTCCGCCCTCTGGTCGTAGCCGTAAACGGCCTTTCTGGAATTGTCGATCACTGCGATAGCGCCGTTTTCCATTTTCAGGGTGATCACTGCGGTATCCACATCCCCTGCTTCCCCGATTGCCGGGTCTACCAATACAGCAGACTGTACATAGATCTCTTCTGCGTCGCATCCTGCCAGGAAACGCACCATATCAAAGTCATGGATGGTCATATCCAGGAACATGCCGCCGGAAACTGCCGCATATTCTGCGCTGGGGGGCTCAGGATCCCTTGAAGTCACCCTGATAATATGGGGTTCGCCGATCTTGCCTTCCACTACCGCCTGCTTTACTGCGGCAAAGTTATGGTCAAAGCGGCGGTTAAAGCCTACCTGGTATTTAATCTTGCTCCCCTTTAAGGCAGCAATGACTTCCTTGATCCTGTCAAGGTCATGGTCAATGGGTTTTTCACAGAACACATGCTTGCCCGCTGCAATGGCTTCCAGGGAAATGGAAGAGTGGGTGTCTGTGGATGAGCAGATTAAGACTGCCTGGATCTCAGGGTCGTTTAAGATCTCTTTATAATCTTTGGCCGCATTGGGTACCCCCATGCTCTTTACCCAGTTTTCTGTCTCCTCATTCATAAAAGGGTCTGCAATGGTCTTGATCTTTGCGTTGCGCACAAAGTTACAGATGCTCCTTGTATGTACCTTGCCGATCCTTCCTGCCCCGATAATACCTACTGTAATCATTTTTTTCTCCTTTTCTTTTCTGAAATCTCTATCTTCAG
>OFEZ01001736.1_pt1 | contig 10960 bp, 8 predicted proteins | sample 1521241 | NCBI WGS metagenome assembly OFEZ01 (sample SAMEA3504099, study PRJEB24116) | mouse gut metagenome | biome: mouse gut; feature: mouse-associated habitat; material: faeces | place: Denmark | collected 2011
GCGGCCTGAGGCCCGCCGTGCTGACTCGCGGTTATAAGGCCAGACCGCCCGTCCTGCCCTTGCGCGTTGCCCCCGGCTGCACGGTGGAGGAGGCCGGGGACGAGCCGCTCATGCTGGCGCTGGAGCATCCCGCCAGTGCCGTGCTCGTGGACCCGGACCGCCGCCGTTCGGGGCGCTGGGCGGAAGAGCGTCTTCACCCCGATCTTTTTGTGCTCGACGACGGCTTCCAGCACGTGAAGGTGCGGCGCGATCTCGATCTCGTCCTGCTGCGTCCCGACGATCTGCGGGAAGGGTGGAGCGAGGTCATCCCGGCCGGGGCATGGCGGGAAGGGCCGGAAGCGCTCACGCGGGCCGGGGCCTTCCTGATCAAGGCCGGGCCCGAGGAACTGGAAGCACTTCGCCCGGCCTGCGAAAAGAGGCTGGCCGCTTTTGGCCGTCCGCTCTTTTCCTTTTCGCTGCGGCCCGTGGAGCTGCGCCGCGTGGGAAGCGAGGAGCGCGCCGACGCCGAGGCCTTCGCGGGCGCGCCCTACGCGCTGATCAGCGGCGTGGGCGATCCCGCGCAGGTGGCCGCGACCGTAAGCCGGTACATGGGGCATCCTCCGGCCCGCGTCGTCACTTTTTCGGATCACTATGCCTATGGCCCGGCGGAGGCGGCGAAGCTGGAGGCGCTCGGCCTGCCCGTGATCTGCACGGCAAAGGACGCCGTGAAGCTGCGCGCTTTAGGGCTCTCCCGCGTCTGGTCCCTGCGCGTCGAGGCCGCCTTTGGACCGTCCCTGTGGACGGACGTGGCCTTTCCCGTCTGGTTCGAGCGGTGGGCCGTGGCGCACGGGCTCATTTCCGGTTGAGCCAGCTCCCTCCGGGCCGCCGATACGGGCCGCTGGTTTGGAAAGGCCGGCCCTGCCGCTTTCCGGCGCAATGGGAAAGGCGCGGGCGCTCACCCGGCTCGCCGGGCCAGCCTTTGCCCCAGCTCGAAGGCGTTGCGGCGGTCGATGGGGAATTGCCGTTCCCGATGGTGGGCCTTTTCCGCTTCCGAAAAGCATTCCACCTTGTATTTGGAATAGTCGCTGAATTGATACGTGTCGTTGGCGTAGAGCGTTTCAGGCTTGGAAAAGAGCCTTTCCAGAAAGTACTCCATAGGCCGGAAGGCGTCCGGGTACTTTTGGGCCAGCATGACTTCGTGCGGTACGTTCATGGTATAGATGAAGGCGGTGGGCATCCGGCGCGGCGCAAGTGAGGAGTAGTCGGCGTCATAGACGAGGCAGGGGAAGAACAGGCGCTCGAGGAACATCCTCAGCTTTCCGGTGATGCCGTGGAAGTAGACGGGCGAGCCGAAAATGAGGCCGTCCGCCTGCGCCAGCTTGTCGAGGAGGGGCGAGGCCTCATCCCGCAGGGCGCAGTGGCCGTAGCTCTTCCCGCCGAGGCGTTTGCATTCGAAACAGCTTACGCAGCCGTTGAAATTATAGCTGTAGAGGTGGATCAGCTCCGTTTCCACTCCGGGGAGGGCGGCCTGCGCCCCGGCGAGGGCTTCGCTGAGGAGGGTCGCGGTGTTGTTGGTTTTTCTCGGGCTTCCGTTGATGGCGTAGATGGTCATGGCTTGGCTCCTTGCGGGACTGCGGCCCGCGCTTTTGCTCCAGACTATGGGAAAAAGGCGGCGCGAAGGCAAGTACGCAGTTTTTTCTGAGCGCCCCGGACTCGTCAGGCATCTTGCCCCGGGCACGGAAAACGGGGTTTATCTTCGGCAAGGGGCGGCTATTCGGGGGCTCTCCTTCCGGGCGCGGAACCCGGGAGAGCGCTACCGCCACCCGCAAGGCGCGACTCGGCTTCTCCTTCCGGGCGCGGAACTCTGACATGGAGGAAAAGGTGACGACCAGAAGGAAAGGTGTGGGCTACGCCACGGAACTCCCCGCCGCCAATGTCTATACGGTGCCCTGTCCACTGCTGCGCGCGCTTTCCGTCATCGGCGGCAAGTGGAAACTGCCCATCCTCTGGCACCTCTGCGGCGGGGCCGTGCGCTACGGCGAACTCAAGCGCGGCGTGCGGGGCGTCACCCATATGATGTTGGCCCAGTGCCTGCGGGAACTGGAGGCCGACGGGCTCGTGTCCCGCCGCGACTATGGGGAACGGCCCCCGCGCGTCGAGTATTCCCTGACCGAGCGGGGGAGGGCTCTGCTCCCGGCCTTGCGCGAGCTTTACGCCTGGGGGGAGGGGCTTTTTGATGCTTCCCCGGCTGTTTCCCCGGTGGCTTCGCCCGAGGCCTCCCCGGAAACGTCCCCGTCCGTGCCGCCGGAAGCCTTCCCGAAGGCGGATGCGTCAAAGCCGGAATAGCCGCTTTTTCTCACGCATTGCCAGCGCTGCGCTTCTGGGTCATATTCAGCCATGCCCGGCAGAGGCGACGGCCCCGGTTGCGGGCGTCACGGCTTTTTGCGGCGTATTCCTTTCCATTCCCTTTTTCCGCAGAGCCCTCAACAAAAGGTTTTTCCATGAAAAAACGATCCCGTCGGCGCGGGTATTTCGGTGACGCCGCCCCCGAAGGGGCGGCCCCTGCCGCGCGCCGTTCCCATAAGGTTGCGCCCCGCGCCACCGCGCAGGCGTTCGTCAGCGTTCCCGGCGGTTTGCAGGCCGCCGAGGTGCTCGAAGTCATGAGCAAGGTGCGCCATCCCGTGCGACTTGACGATCTCGTCCGCTTTCTCGATCTGTCCCGCCGCGACAAGAAGCCGCTTGAGGCGCTGCTCGACGCCTTGCAGAGCGAAGGCCGGGTCATCCGGCTGCGCGGCGGCAAGTGGGTGGAGGCGTCGCAGGCGCAGGTGATCACGGGCGTCCTTTCCGTACAGCGTTCAGGAGCCGGTTTTGTCACGCCCGACGCCGTGGCCGAGGCGGGAGGAGAGCCGCAGGCGGTGGAAAAGGGCCGCCGCAAACGCGAGGGAGAGGTCCGCAGCCGTCCCGATATATTCATCCATCCCGCCTTCTTGGGGGATGCGTGGCACGGCGACCGCGTGGAGGTGGCCTTGCAGCCGGGCACACAGCGGCACGGCGCGATGCGTAATCCCGAAGGCCGCATCCTGCGCGTGCTGGAGCGCCGCCAGAAGGAGCTTGCCGTGCACGTCACGCGGCGCACGACGGCGCGGGGCGTCCTCTGCCGTCCCGCCGATCCCCGCCTTGACTTTTTGCTCGACACCGACGTCTCCGCCTTGCCGGAAGCCCCGCGGCCCGGGGAATTGCTGCTGGTCACGCCGCAGGAAAAGCTTGATGAGGGCCTGTGGAACGCCACGGCCCGGGTTTCACTCGGCCTTGAGGAGGACGCGGCGGTGCAGGAGCGCCTGACCAAGCTCAATCACGGCATCCCGCTGGACTTTCCGCCCAACGTGCTGGCCGAGGCCGCCGAGCTGGAGCGGCACGCGCAGGAAAGCCCCGATATGGGGGGCCTCCCGCCGCTTGAGGAGGCGAAGGGCGCGCCCTCGCCCGATGCCGTGTCCCATACCTCCACGGCCAAACGGCAGGATTTGCGAGGCGTCCCCTTCGTGACCATCGACGGCGAGGACGCACGCGATTTCGACGACGCCGTCTTTGTCCGGCCTCTTGCGGGCGCGCCGGAGGGCGTGGCGTGGGAACTCTGGGTCGCCATCGCGGACGTGAGCCATTTCGTCTTTTCCGGTTCGCGGCTGGACCGCGAAGCCCGGGAGCGCGGCAATTCCTACTATTTCCCCACCTCGGTGGAGCCCATGCTCCCGGAAGTGCTCTCAAACGGCCTGTGCAGCCTGCGGCCCGGCGAGGATCGGCGGGTCATGGCCGCGCGCATCGGTTTCGACAGCCGGGGCACGCCGCGCACGGCCGCCTTTTTCCCGGGCCTTATCCGTTCGCGGGGACGGCTGACCTACGAGGGCGTGCAGGAGGCGCTGGACCACGGCGGCGAGCTGCTGGAGCGCCATCCCTTCCTGCGGGACGCCGAAACGCTGGCCCGTTTGCTTTTGGAGCGGCGGCAGGCCGGGGGCAGCCTCGATTTCGATCTGCCCGAGGCGCAATTCATCGTGGATCGGGCCACCGGCGAAGTGAAGGACGTGGAGCGCCGGGTGCGGCTCTTCGCCCATCGCCTGATCGAGGAATTCATGCTGGCGGCCAACGAAGCCGTGGCCCGCTTCCTGACCGAGAAGGGTACGCCCTTCCCCTACCGCGTGCATCCCGCGCCCGACCCGGATCGGCTGTCCACGCTGTTCCGCACGTTGGCTTCCACCGATCTGGCGCGCAGCGACGTCCTGCACCTTAAAAAGGGGGAAACGCCGTCGCCGGGCCGGTTGCGGGCCATCATCAAGGAGGCGGAAGGCACGCCGCAGGAGTATCTTGTGGGGCGGCTCGTGTTGCGGTCCATGATGCAGGCCCGGTATTCGCCCGAGGCGGGCGAGCATTTCGGGCTGGCCTCGCCCTGCTACTGCCACTTCACCTCGCCCATCCGCCGTTATGCGGATTTGCTGGTCCACCGCGCCCTCGCCTTCACGCTCGGGGCTTCGCAGGGCCCGGTTCTGGCCGGGCACAAGCTTCTCGCAGCCACGGACCAGTGCAACGCCCGCGAACGCGCCGCCGCCGAAGCCGAGCGGGAAATCGGCCGCCGTCTCGGTTGCCTCCTGCTTCAGGAGCGCGTCGGAGAGGTTTTTTCCGGCGTCATTTCCGGGGTGACGGATTTTGGCTTTTTCGTGGAATTCGACAAGATGCCCGTGGAGGGCATGGTGCGCCTGACGAGTTTTCAGGACGACTGGTTTGAGTTCGACCCGGATCGGCAGGAACTTATCGGCGTGGGCACGGGGCGGCGCTTCCGGCTGGGGCAGGCGGTCAGCGTGCGCCTTGCCGACGTGCACCTCGGGCGGCTTGAGGTCAACCTTGAGCTGGAAGGGGCTACAGATACGGCGAGAAAATCCAGCTCGCGGCGTTCCGCAGGCGATAGGGGAGCGCGGGGTAGGTCGGCGGCACGCGCAGGGAGCGGCTTCGTACCTCGTCATAAAAGGCGGTCAGCTCGGCGGTCAGGCTGAGATCGAGCACTTCCATGACCAGCTCGAAGTTGAGGTTCAGGCTGCGCGGATCAAGGTTGGCCGAGCCGAGCAGGGTGTATTCGCCGTCGATGAGCAAAAGCTTGGTGTGCGCGAAGGGCGCGGGCTGGCGGTAGATATGAATGCCCCTGTCCGCCAGCATGGGCATCTGGTGGCGCATGGCCCAATCCACCAGCCGGTGGTTGTTCTCGTCCGGCAGGATGACGCTGACCTCGACCCCGCGCAGCACGGCGCTGACGAGTTCCCCGTGCAGCCGGTGCGGTGGGAGGAAGTAGGGGCTCATGATGCGCACGGAACGCCGGGCCGTGGAAATCTGGGCGCAGACCAGATCGAGGATGGTGTCCTCCGGCGTGCCCGGGCCGTCCATGAGCAGGCGGCACAGGGAATCACCCTGTTTCGGAATGCTCCTGACCCTCGCGGAGGTGGCTTCGCCGCTCGAAAAGCTCCAGTCCATGAGGAAGGCGATTTCCAGTTGCTGGGCCACGGGCCCGGCGCAGCGGAAATGGATGTCCTGCACGCGATCCGGGCGCTGGAGCAGGGTGAAGTGGTGCTGGGAAATGTTCATGCCGCCCGTAAAGCCGATTTCCCCGTCGCAGACGAGCACCTTGCGGTGCGTGCGCAGGTTGATGGAGAGTTGCGGCGGGATGAGGCGCGGCGGCAGGAAGGAAGCCCGCCTGACCTTGGGGCCGAGGCGTTTTTTCCAGCTTGGCCAGAGGTGGAAGGAGCCTACGCCGTCCGTGAGCAGGCGCACGTCGCAACCGCGCTCTGCGGCCTCGCGCAGGGCGTCGACAAAGGCGAGCCCCGCCTCGTCGTAGCCGAAGATGAAGCTCGACAGATAGACCCGCTCCTTCGCCTTGTTGATGGCGTCGAGCATGGACGGATAGGCCGCCTCGCCGTTGTGCAGCACGGTCAGCCGGTTGCCTCCGGCCATGTGGCGGCCCGTGATGCTGAGGCCCGGCGTGGCCAGATAGTGCCATGCGCCGGGCATGTCCTCCTCTGCGGGCGCGCACTGCGGCGAGAGGCAGAGCGACTTGCCGTGCAGGTCGACGAGCCCGCCCATGACCTTGCGCGCGGCCCTTTCCATGAGCCGCCCGGCCTGGCTGTCGATGCGCGCGATGCCGAAGAGCCAGTACAGGGGCAAGCCTACCGGGGGCATGAGCAGGATGGCCGCGATCCAGCCGAGAGCGGCCCGCGAGTCCCGCTTGTGCAGGAGGGCGTGCCCCGCGCTGTAAAGCCCGAAGGCGTGCATGATCGCCACGAAGAGGACGATGATCACCGTATCCGGGACGATGACGAGAAAGGCGACCGTAAGCAGGGCGAGCAGGATGGATATGTAGAGCATGAGGGGGTGGGGCGGGAAGCGTTGGGCCTTCTCCCCGCACCCTGGCCCCGTGAGCCGCGCGGGAGAAGACGCGGCAGGCGTATCCTGCCTGTGTGCGCCGTCGCGGAACCGCCGCGTGCGGGAGCCTTTGCCTTGCGGCCCTTTCCGTGGCCCGGATCGGCGCCGTCATGAAAGAGGCCTGCTTCTGAGAGCCTTGAGAAAAGAGCGTGTTGCGTCGTCCGGTATTCCTGCCCTCAGCAGGCGCCGGACGGGAAGCCCCGGCAACAAACGCCGGGGCAAGACGGAAAAGGGAAGGGCCTTTGGGCGAAAGGCCCTCCCTTTCCCGAGCGTTGCCTTACGGCTGTGCCTGTTCTCTCCGGCGTAGCCTCAGCGACGCGAGGGGGCAGAAAAACTCCTTGCCCGGCAGAAGAGCGGCACCTGAAAAACACGATGGTTTCCGCTGTCTGCGGCCACGGCCTAGCGCACGACGAGCACGGGGATTTTGGCGAGAGTCAGCACCTTGTGGGTGACGCTGCCGAGAAGGAGCCCCTCGATTTCGCTGCGGCCGCGCGAGCCCATGATGATGAGATCGCACTTCATGTCCTCGGCGGTTTCGATGATGCCTTCGGCGGTGGAGGTGTGCAGCACGATCTTGTCCTGACAGGCGATGTTGGACTTGCGCAGGGTTTCAAGGACCGGCTGGGTGATCAGGGCGGCGTCGGTCTTGACGGCATCCTCGGCTTCCTTGCGGGCGTCGCCGCCGATGACATTGGGGATGGGGGGCAGGACCGTGGCGACGATGATTTCGCTCGTGGCACAGGAAAGCTCCACGGCGTTGGCGACCGCGTGCATGGAGTGTTCGGAACCGTCGACCGGCAGGAGGATGCGATTGTAAGCCATAGTTGCTCCTTGGTGACGCGCGAGCGTCTGTTTTGATAAGACCAAGAATATAGTACACGGCCCGCGCGCAAGAGACAAGGCTTCTATTACCGAAAGGCTCCTCTTGCGGCAGGGAGAGGAATATCCTGTGCCGCCGCCCTCTTGCGGCCCGCCAAAGACCGCCTCGCCGCCGTTCTCACGTTGACAAGGAGGGCCCGGCAGAGTACCTTTATCCATTCCATTTTTTATCTCTCACACTTACGGCCTCCGGTGCGTCCCCCCGGAGCCTCTTTGTCCTCAGGAGGGCACGATGTCCAAAATTTTGTGCAAGGGCCTGACCTTCGATGATGTATTGCTGGTGCCCGCCTATTCTGAAGTCACGCCGGACATGGTGGACGTGACCGCGTGGCTGACCCCGGCCATTTCCTTGAATATTCCTCTGGTTTCAGCGGCGATGGACACGGTGACCGAGTCGGCTATGGCCATTTCCATGGCCCGCGCGGGCGGCATCGGCATCGTGCACAAGAACATGAGCATCGAGCGCCAGAAGCTTGAGGTGGAAAAGGTCAAGAAGTCCGAAAGCGGCATGATCATCGATCCCATCACCGTGGAACCCGACGACACCGTGGAGCACGCCCTTGATCTCATGCACGCCTACCGCGTCTCCGGCCTGCCCGTGGTTCTCGAGAAAAAGCTCGTCGGCATCCTGACCAACCGCGACGTCCGTTTTGTAGATGATTTGGCCGGAACCCGCGTCCGCGACGTGATGACCAGCGAGAACCTCGTCACCGTGCCCACCGGGACCACCCTTGAGGAAGCCAAGCACCACCTGCACGCCCACCGCATCGAAAAGCTGCTTGTGGTCGACGAACAGGGACGGCTGGCCGGCCTTTTGACCATGAAGGACATCGACAAGGTCCAGAAATATCCCAACGCCTGCAAGGACAGCAAGGGCCGCCTGCGCGTGGGCGCGGCCATCGGCGTGGGGCCGGAAGGCGAAAAGACCGCCGCCGCTCTCATCGCGGCGTGGACGTGCTCGTCCTTGATTCCGCGCACGGCCATTCCAAGAACATTCTCGACGCCGTGGCCGCCGTCAAGGGCGCGTTCCCGAACTGCCAGCTCATCGCGGGCAACGTGGCGACCTACGAGGGCGCACGGGCCATGCTCAAGGCGGGCGCGGACGCGGTCAAGGTCGGCATCGGCCCCGGCTCCATCTGCACCACCCGCGTGGTGGCGGGCGTCGGCGTGCCGCAGGTGACCGCGATCATGGAATGCTCCCGCGCCGCCCGCGAAATGGACCGCTGCTGCATTGGTGACGGCGGCATCAAATTCTCGGGCGATGTGGTCAAGGGCCTCTCCGCGGGCGCGAACAGCATCATGATCGGGAGCCTCCTCGCCGGCACCGAGGAAAGCCCGGGCGAGACCATCCTCTATCAGGGCCGCACCTACAAGATTTACCGCGGCATGGGTTCCATCGACGCCATGAAGGAAGGCAGCTCGGACCGCTACTTCCAGCAGAAGAGCAAGAAGCTGGTGCCCGAGGGCATCGTGGGGCGCGTGCCCTTCCGCGGCCCGGTGAGCGAGACCGTCTACCAGCTCGTCGGCGGCGTGCGCTCCGGCATGGGCTATTGCGGCGCGGCCAACCTGCGCGAGCTTTTCGAGAAGGCGCAGATGGTGGAGATTTCCGCCGCGGGCTTGCGCGAAAGCCACGTGCACGATGTCATCATCACCAAGGAAGCTCCCAACTACCGCGTGGACAACGCCTAGGACGTTTTCCCGGCGGCGGGCTTTCGTCGCCGGAAATACTCATTGACGCTGTAGACTCTCTACGACAACGCTGTTTCACGAAAAAAGGACACACGGATGCCCAGCAAAGTTGTTATCATAGACTACGGTTCCCAGGTCACTCAGCTCATCGCCCGCCGGGTGCGCGAAGCCGGGGTCTATTCGGAAATCCATCCCTGCGTGGTCACCGCCGACGAGGTGCGCGCCATGCAGCCTTCGGCCATCATCCTTTCGGGCGGCCCCGCCAGCGTGGGCGAAGCCGATTCCCCCGCGCTCGACAAGGGCTTTCTCGATCTCGGCGTCCCGGTTCTCGGCATCTGCTACGGGATGCAGCTTCTGGCCTTCAATCTCGGGGGGCAGCTTGAGCAGTCCGCCACCCGCGAGTACGGCCCGGCGGATTTGAAGTTTGTGCGTTCCTGCGCCCTGTGGGACGGGATCGATATTGTGAAGCCCACCCGCGTGTGGATGTCGCACGGCGACACCGTGAAGACGCCGCCTCCGGGCTTCCTCGTCACCGGCAGCACGGACAGCCTCGAAGTGGCGGCCATGGCCGACGAAGCCCGCAAAATCTACGCCGTGCAGTTCCACCCCGAAGTGCACCACACCGTGGACGGCGACGCCATGCTGCGCAACTTCCTGTTCAAGATCGCCAAGATCACGCCGGACTGGACCATGTCCTCCTTCGTGGAGCGCGTGGTCGAGGAAGTGCGCGAAACCGTGGGCGACGGCCATGTGGTCTGCGCCCTCTCCGGCGGCGTGGATTCCACGGTCGTGGCCGTGCTCCTGCACAAGGCCATCGGCAAGAACCTGCACTGCATCTTTGTGGACAACGGCGTCCTGCGTTCGGGCGAGGGCGACGAGGTGGTCAACTATCTGCGCGAGCACTTCGACCTCAACCTCAAGCTCGTCAACGCGCAGGATCGTTTCCTTGATCTGCTGGCGGGTGTGGAAGACCCCGAAAAGAAACGCAAGATCATCGGCCATACCTTCATCGACGTTTTCGATGAGGAAGCCCGGGCCATCGGCAATGTGGAATGGCTGGCGCAGGGCACCCTCTACCCGGACGTGATCGAGTCCGTGTCCCACAAGGGCCCGAGCGCGGTCATCAAGAGCCACCACAACGTGGGCGGCCTGCCGGAAAAGATGAACATGAAGCTCATCGAGCCCCTGCGCGAACTCTTCAAGGACGAAGTGCGTCAGGTGGGCGCTGAACTGGGGATGCCGGAATCCGTCATCTGGCGGCAGCCTTTCCCCGGCCCCGGCCTCGCCATCCGCGTCATTGGCGAAGTGACGCGGGAACGCCTCGACATCCTGCGCAAGGCCGACGTCATCGTACAGCACGAGCTGCGCGAGGCGGGCTGGTACCGCAAGATATGGCAGGGCTTCGCCGTGCTTCTGCCCCTGAAGACCGTAGGCGTCATGGGCGATGGCCGCACCTACGAGCACGTCATCGCCTTGCGCTGTGTGGACAGCGTGGACGCCATGACCGCCGACTGGGCGCGCCTGCCCTATGATCTGCTGGAACGGATTTCCCGGCGCATCATCAACGAAGTCAAGGGTGTCAACCGCGTGGTCTACGACGTGTCGTCGAAGCCGCCGAGCACCATTGAATGGGAATAGCGAGGAAAAGTCATGTTCGGGATTGGCGGTACTGAACTGCTGGTGATTCTTGTCGTGGCCCTGATTGTCCTTGGCCCCAAAAGCGTGCCGCAGATTGCCCGCACGCTCGGGAAGGCCATGGGCGAGTTCCGCAAGGTTTCCACGGAATTCCAGCGGACGCTGAACACGGAAATCGAGCTGGAAGAGCACGAGAAGCGCAAGCAGGAAGCGGAAAAGGAACTGAATGCCATGCGAAAGCAGTATGGCCGGGCAGCGCTTTATCCGGTCAGATTGTTGGATGAAAAAGTAGTTCTCTATGGAGCCGGGAAGTTTGGCCAAG
>OFEZ01001739.1_pt1 | contig 10939 bp, 7 predicted proteins | sample 1521241 | NCBI WGS metagenome assembly OFEZ01 (sample SAMEA3504099, study PRJEB24116) | mouse gut metagenome | biome: mouse gut; feature: mouse-associated habitat; material: faeces | place: Denmark | collected 2011
TGGCACCCGGAGCGGCTGTGCTTTGGCCTTAAGGCAGAGGGGATGGCAGAGGGCGTACAGATATTGGGGTATTTTCTGGAAGGGGCTTAAAGCGTTTTGCCAGGGCCGGATACCAAGCTTCTGGAAGTGATTTTGCCGGCCCTGCCCTGGCGAAATGGTGCTTTTGGGCACAGGATTTTTATATCAGGTCAACCAGCGCATGGGCAAGCCCGTCGTGGTCGTTATCAAAAGCAGTAATGGTGGTGGCTGCCATTTTGGCTTCTTCACAGCCGTTTGCCATGGCAATCCCCATTCCTGCGGCTTCTATCATGGAAAGGTCGTTCTGGGCGTCCCCTGCGGCCACGGAAAACCAGGGATTAATCCCCAGGATCCCGCAGAGTTTTTTTACGGCTGCGCCTTTTCCGGAGGCAGCGGGGAAAAGCTCCAGATAATAGGGGCTGGAATAAACCAGCAAAACGCCCTCCTGTTCTGCCCAGGGCAGAAGGGAAAGACGGAAGTTCTCCAGTTTCCGGGCATCTTTCAGTTCTATGGCGATGCATTTGCAGGGGCCTTCTTCCAGGGCTTTTGTTACATCCGGGCATATGGCCACAGGGGTTTTGATAGCGTGGCGGTAATATTGCAGCTCTTCATCCTGCCTGGGCGCCACAATATGGGTGTCGGAATAGGTGTGTACGTGGACGCCCAATTTTCCCGCTTCTTCCATAATATGGGCCGTCTGGCCAAGGGTCAGGGCTGTTTTGTACAAAGTCCTCTGCCCGTCACAGTCATAAATCTGCCCCCCGTTGTAGCCAATCAGATACATGCCCGGGAGGTGAAGGCGGATGTCTTCTTTTACATCCCTGACACTGTTGATATCCCTGCCGGAGCTTAAGGCGATTTTGTGGCCTGCCTGGCTCCAGGCAGTTAAAACCTCCCTTGTATAATCGCTGATCTGCTTTTGGCTGTCCAGCAAAGTGGCGTCCAGGTCGGTAAACAGGATTTTGGTGTGCCTTATCTGTTCCGGGTGGCTTTGCAGCCAAGCCCTCCTTTCCTTGATATTATCCAGGATTTCCTCAGGGATAAAAAGCTTTCCGTAGCCGGTGGCAAGGTCAAGGCCGGGCTTGGCGTTGCCGTGGAAGTCGGAGCCGCCGCTGATACAGAGCTGGTATTTGGCGGCAAGGGTGCGCATCTGCCGTTCCTCGGAAGGGCTGTGGGTGGAATAAACAGCTTCCAGCCCCTGGAGCCCCATATCCTTTAAAGTGGCCACCAGCTTTTCCAGCCTGGCCTGGCTCATATGGTAGAGCAGGGGATGGGCAAGGACGGGGAAACCGCCCGCTTTCAGGATAATTTCCACCGCCCGCATAGGGGTGATTTTTTTCCGGGGGACAAAACAGGGGCCGTGGTCGCCGATATACCTGTCAAAGGCCTCTTTCAGGCTTTTGATGTAGCCGTGGTTTAGCATAAATTTGGCATAGTGGGAACGGGTAATGACGCAGCCGGGAAATTCTTCCGTCAACTGGCTATAGGTTATGTCAATGCCATGGGATTCCAGGCGGCGGCACATTTCCTGGTTGCGGATGTTGCGCCCGTTAACAAAGCTGGTGAGCCGCCGTTTAAAGTAGGCGCTTTCATAATCCACATAAAGCCCTACAATGTGGATGTCCCGGCCCTCATATTCCGAGGAAAACTCAATGCCGGGAATCACTTCGATCCCCCTGCCGGATGCCGCTTCCTGGGCTTCTTTAATGCCGGCAGTGGTGTCGTGGTCTGTGAGGGCGAAGGCAGAAAGCCCCTTTTCCAGGGCATAGTCCACCAGCCCTGCAGGGGAAAAGCTGCCGTCGGATTTATTGGAGTGTACGTGTAGGTCCACCGTTTTCATAGGTTAATTCTCGTCCTCTTCCTGCTGCTTGGTATAAACAGTGCGTTTCCTTGCCATTTCGTCGCTTGCCAGGTATTCGTCGTAGGTGGTGATCTTGTCAACCAGGCTTCCGCCGGGAAGGATTTCCATGATCCTGTTGGCAGTAGTCTGTACAAACTGGTGGTCGTGGCAGGCAAAAAGAGCCACCCCGGGGAACTTGATCAGCCCGTTGTTAAGGGCGGTGATGGATTCCATATCCAGGTGGTTGGTAGGTTCGTCAAAAATCAGGCAGTTTGCGCCGCTGATCATCATTTTGGACAAAAGGCAGCGTACTTTTTCCCCTCCGGAGAGTACTTTTACCTTTTTCACCCCGTCTTCCCCGGCAAAGAGCATGCGTCCCAGAAAGCCCCGCACATAGGTCACATCCTTTACAGGGGAGTAGCCCGTAAGCCAGTCCACGATGGTGTAATCGTTGTCAAATTCCTGGGTACTGTCCTTGGGGAAGTAGGCCTGGGAGGTGGTAACACCCCATTTATAATGCCCCTCGTCCGGTTCCATTTCCCCCATGAGAATCTGGAAAAGGGTGGTCTTGGCCAGTTCGTTGCCCCCTACAAAGGCAATCTTATCCTCATGCCCTGCAATAAAAGTAACCTTGTCAAGGATCTTTTCCCCGTTGATGGTTTTGGAGATGCCCTCCACCGTCAGCACTTCGTTCCCGATTTCCCGGTCAGGGCGGAAATCAATATAAGGGTATTTCCGGCTGGAGGGCCGGATCTCATCCAGCTCGATTTTTTCCAGGGCACGTTTCCGGGAGGTAGCCTGTTTGGACTTGGAAGCGTTGGCAGAGAAACGGGAGATGAACTCCTGGAGCTCCTTGATCTTTTCTTCCTTCTTCTTGTTGGCTTCCTTCATCTGCTTAATAAGAAGCTGGCTGGACTCGTACCAGAAGTCATAGTTCCCGGCGTAAAGCTGGATCTTCCCATAGTCGATATCGGCGGTATGGGTGCAGACTTTATTTAAGAAGTAACGGTCATGGGATACCACGATCACTTAACAGGGGAGTTTCCAGCCAGGTAATGGAAGACATGTCCAGATGGTTCGTAGGCTCATCCAGCAGCAGGATATCGGGATTGCCAAAAAGCGCCCGGGCAAGGAGTACCTTTACTTTCTCACTGCCGTTAAGTTCTTTCATTTCATTGTAGTGGAGAGAAGAGTCAATGCCAAGGCCGTTAAGCAGCATGGCGGCATTGGATTCTGCTTCCCAGCCGTCCATTTCGGCAAATTCCCCTTCCAGCTCGCTGGCCCTTATGCCGTCCTCGTCAGTGAAATCTTCTTTGGCGTAAATGGCGTCCTTTTCCTTCATGATCTCATAAAGACGCTGGTTCCCCATGATGACCACATCCATTACAGGGTATGCGTCGTATTTAAAATGGTCCTGTTCCAGCACGGAAAGGCGCTGCCCGGGGGTGATGGCCACATCTCCCGTGGTGGTTTCAAGGGAGCCGGAGAGGATTTTTAAAAAGGTGGATTTGCCTGCGCCGTTAGCGCCAATCAGGCCGTAGCAGTTCCCTTCCGTGAATTTAATATTAACGTCTTCAAATAAGGCTTTTTTTCCTATACGTAATGTTACATTATTTGCGCTTATCATTCCTTTTATGCTCCTTTTCATTTCCAGTTGGTTGCCACAGTTTTACAATTACCTATTTTACAGGAAAAAAGGGATTTTGCAAGGAAATTATGCAAATAATATCTGTACAATAACAGGGGAAAACAGGGGCCGGTTCCCCAAGGCTTTTGGGCGCTGGGGACAGGTTGGCGCCGGGGGGTGCCGTTCCAGCATGTGAATAGCAGAAAAATATTCATAAAAATCTGAAAATTTCCGGAAATAAAGGTGGTTTATGGGCCGGTTCAATGATAAAATGATAATATGTCAGAATATGGGACTTTAATAATTGGCAGGAATGGGGGATTTCTATGAAACTAAATTACAGGAGAACTTTTTTTATTGGGCTGGCCTTTCTGTCTATCAGCGCCTTTTGGCAGATGTATGACAACATTATTCCGCTGATGCTCCAGGGGACCTTCCGGCTGGGGGAGACGGTGACGGGAGCGATCATGGCGGCGGACAATGTGCTGGCGCTGTTTTTGCTGCCTCTTTTCGGCAGCCTGTCGGACCGGCTGGACACCCGGGCGGGGAAAAGGATGCCCTTTATTATAGCGGGCACCGGGCTGGCGGTGGTTTTTATGATGCTCCTTCCGGCGGCGGACAGAAGCGTGAACCTTCCGCTGTTTGTATTTTCCCTGTTTGCCCTGCTGGTTTCCATGGGGCTGTACCGTTCCCCGGCAGTGGCCCTGATGCCGGATTTAACGCCTAATAAGCTGCGCAGTAAGGGAAACGCCATTATTAACCTGATGGGGGCGGTGGGAGGCGTCTATACCCTGGCCATGATCAAGCTGCTGGTAGGGGGCGGGGAGCATGCGGACTATCTGCCCCTGTTTGCCAGCGTGGCGGCGTTGATGGTGGCCTCTGTGGGCGTTTTGGTTATTACCATCAGGGAAAATAAGGTAAAAGCCCAGGTGGAGGCGGAGATGCGGGCCTATGGGGAAACTGCAGGGGAGGCAGGGCCGGAAGCGGAAGAGAAAAAGCCGGAAGGGCCGGGGGGCAAAAGCAGCCCCATGCCCAGGGAAGTAAAGCGGAGCCTGGCCTTTTTGCTGGCCTCCATTTTTCTGTGGTTTACCGCCTATAATGCGGTCACTACCGCTTTTTCCAGGTACACAAAGGTGGTATGGCACATGGAAGGTGGCGGCTTTGCAGACTGCCTGATGGTGGCTACGGTGGCGGCAATTATCAGCTATATCCCCATTGGAAATATTGCCGGCAGGATTGGCAGGAAAAAAACAATCCTGGCAGGCATTGTGATGATGAGCCTTTGCTATCTGGGAGCGGTCTTCGCCAACGCCTACCATCCTGCCATCAACGTTGCTTTTGCAGTGATCGGCATCGGCTGGGCGGCCATCAATGTGAATTCCTACCCTATGATCGTGGAGATGGGGAAGGGAAGCGATATCGGCAAATTCACGGGAACCTATTACACCTTTTCCATGACCGCTCAGATCATCACGCCGGTGCTTTCAGGATTCCTTCTGGAAAATGTTTCCTACAGGACCCTGTTCCCTTATGCGCTGCTGTTTTCCGTGCTGGCGTTTTTCACCATGCTGCAGGTACGCCACGGGGACACCAGGCCGGACAAAAAGAAAAGTGTGCTTGAAAATTTTGATGTAGACGACTAAAATAGAAATCCAGCAGGACTAATAACAGCAAAAGCCCGATGGTGCCCATAGGAATGGGGGGATGCAAAGCAGGCAGCCATTCCTATGTTGTACGGAGGTGCCAGAAGGGCTTGAAGCGGGACTAATAATCAGAAAAAACAGGTGAAAAACAAATGAAGATTTGGAAGAGGTTGGCTGGCGCAGCAGCAGCGCCGGCAGTTCTTTATTTACTGGCGATCATGCCCAAAACAGGCACCAGGAAGAAAAAGGAAGGCTTCGGGGAGGTATATTACGCCCACCGGGGGCTTCACGATAATGCCACACAGGCTCCTGAAAATTCCATGGAAGCATTCCGCAGGGCAGTAGGCCAGGGATATGGGATTGAGATGGATATCCAGTTATCCAGCGACGGGGTGCCGGTGGTATTCCATGATTTTACATTGGAGAGAATCTGCAATAGGAAAGGGAAGGTATGCGATTATACCTGGCAGGAGCTGCGCAGTTTCCGGCTCTGCGGAAGCAGGGAAACCATACCTGCATTCGAAGAGGTTTTGGAGATGGTGGATGGCAGGGTTCCCCTGATTGTGGAACTGAAGGCGGAATGGACGGATGTTTCCGTCTGCCCCCTTGCGGATGCCCTCCTGGAGAAGTACAGGGGCCTTTACTGCATTGAATCCTTTAATCCCTTAGTTCTTCTGTGGTACCGCAGAAACCGGAAAAAGGTGGTAAGAGGGCAGCTTTCCGACGGCTTTATCCGCTCCGGGGAATTTCGGGGGGCTTTGTATTATTTCCTTCAGGACCTTTTGCTGAACTGGGTGACGAAGCCGGATTTTGTGGCCTATAACCATAAATATGCAAATGTCCTGGCAAGGAGGCTCTGCCGCCTGCTATATAAAAACATGGCGGTGGCGTGGACTATTAAAAGCCAGCAGGAGCTGGAGAAGGCCAGGGAGGAATTTGACATTTTTATCTTTGATTCCTTCCTGCCCGATGAAAAATGAGCCCGGGAGGCCTGTACATATTTTCACAGGAAAGGCCATGGGCAGGATGCCTTTTGGGGCGTTCCCCCGGAAGCGCTGGAAACGGTGTACAGTATCATAATGTAGAAAAAATTAAGGAAATTTTCCAAAAAATAGTGAATGTTAGACAATTCTGTGTTATACTGGTGGAAAAGGGCAGAAGGGAAGCTGCTGCCTGAGATTAGAGATGAATAAGGGAGAAAAGAGTATGGTAAAATGGGTTTATTCTTTTGAAGAGGGAAGCGCCGACATGCGGAACCTTTTAGGTGGCAAGGGCGCTAATTTAGCTGAAATGACAAACTTGGGGCTGCCCATCCCTCAGGGCTTTACGGTGACCACCGAAGCCTGCACAGACTACTATGAAAAAGGAAAACAGATTTCGGATGAGATCAAGGAGCAGATTTTCACTGCCCTGGCGGCTTTGGAAGACAAGCAGGGGAAAAAGTTCGGCGACACGGAAAATCCCCTGTTGGTATCAGTGCGTTCCGGCGCAAGGGCATCAATGCCGGGCATGATGGATACCATCCTGAATCTGGGCCTGAATGACGTGGCTGTGGAAGGATTTGCGGCTAAAACAGGAAATCCCCGTTTCGCTTACGATTCCTACCGCAGGTTTATCCAGATGTTTTCCGATGTGGTAATGGAAATTCCCAAATCTTTCTTTGAAAGGATATTAGACGAGATCAAAGAGAACAAAGGCGTTAAATTTGACACAGACCTGACAGCCGACGATTTGAAAGAAGTTATCGTCAGGTTCAAGGCGGTTTATAAGGATAAAATGGGAGAGGATTTCCCTCAGGATCCCAAGGTACAGCTAATGGAAGCGGTGAAAGCGGTATTCCGTTCCTGGGATAACGAGAGGGCTATCGTATACCGCAGGATGAACGATATCCCCGGCGACTGGGGAACGGCGGTTAATGTGCAGGCTATGGTATTTGGCAATATGGGAAATACCTCCGGTACCGGCGTTGCCTTTACCCGCAATCCTTCCACCGGGGCAAAGGGGATTTACGGGGAATACCTGATCAACGCCCAGGGCGAGGATGTGGTGGCAGGCATCAGGACCCCTCAGCCGATTACCAGGCTGGAGGAAGACCTTCCCGAATGCTATGCCCGTTTTATTGAGATTGCCAACAAACTGGAAGACCATTACCGGGATATGCAGGATATGGAATTCACCATTGAAAACGGAAAGCTGTTCTTCTTACAGACCAGAAACGGCAAGCGTACCGCCCAGGCAGCCCTGCAGATTGCCTGCGACTTAGTGGATGAAGGAAAGATTACTCCCGAAGAAGCTGTGCTCCGTATTGAAGCCAAATCCTTAGACCAGCTTCTACATCCAACCTTTGACCCGGAAGCTTTAAAGAGCGGCACTGTGATTGGGCAGGCGCTCCCCGCTTCACCCGGCGCGGCAGCAGGTAAGGTATACTTTACCGCCCACGAGGCAAAGGCAGCCCATGAAAAAGGAGAGAGAGTGGTGCTTGTGCGCCTGGAAACCTCTCCGGAGGATATCGAAGGAATGCATGCAGCAGAGGGGATCCTTACCGTCCGCGGCGGCATGACCTCCCATGCAGCCGTAGTTGCCCGTGGTATGGGAACCTGCTGTGTATCCGGCTGCGGCGATATCTCTATCAATGAAGAGGATAAAGTATTTGAGCTGGGCGGGAAAGTGTACCATGAAGGAGATTACATTTCCTTAGACGGCTCCACCGGCAAAATTTACGACGGTGACATCAAGACCCAGGAAGCGTCCATCAGCGGCAATTTCGGCAGGATCATGGGCTGGGCGGATTCCTTCCGCAAGTTAAAGGTGCGCACCAACGCGGACACGCCCGCAGATGCTGCCAACGCTGTAAAATATGGCGCAGAGGGCATTGGCCTTTGCCGTACCGAGCATATGTTCTTTGAGCCTGACAGGATTCCCAAGATCCGCCAGATGATCCTTTCCAGGACCGTCCAGGAAAGGGAGAAAGCATTAAACGACCTGATCCCTTACCAGAAGGGTGACTTCAAGGGAATTTATGAAGCGATGGAAGGCCGGCCGGTGACCATCCGTTTCCTTGACCCCCCTCTCCATGAGTTTGTTCCTACTGACCCGGGCGATATTGACGACCTGGCAGTAAAAATGATGATGACTGCTGAGCAGGTGCAGGAGGTCTGCGATTCCCTCCATGAGTTTAACCCCATGATGGGACACAGAGGGTGCCGCCTTGCGGTGACTTATCCTGAAATTGCAAAAATGCAGACCCGTGCTGTTATGGAAGCGGCCATTGAAGTAAAGAATGAAAAGGGCTATGATATCGTTCCTGAAATCATGATCCCTCTGGTGGGAGATAAGAAGGAGCTGAAGTTTGTCAAGGATGTGGTGGTGGAAACCGCTGAGCAGGTGAAGAAAGAAAAGAATTCTGACATCGTTTACCATATCGGGACCATGATTGAGATTCCCAGGGCAGCCCTTCTTGCTAACGAAATTGCTGAGGAAGCGGAATTCTTCTCCTTTGGGACGAACGACCTGACACAGATGACCTTTGGGTTCTCTAGGGATGATTCGGGCAAGTTCCTGAATGAATATTATAAGAAGAAGATTTATGAGTCCGATCCTTTCGCAAGGCTTGACCAGAACGGCGTAGGGCAGCTGGTGCAGATGGCGGCTGAAAAGGGAAGGAAGACCAGGCCGGATATTAAGCTTGGAATTTGTGGCGAACATGGGGGAGATCCTTCTTCTGTGGAATTCTGCCATAAGGTTGGGCTTACCTATGTGTCCTGCTCACCGTTTAGGGTGCCGATTGCTAGGTTGGCGGCGGCACAGGCGGCGATAAACAATGTAGGAAAGTAGATTACAAATTGTCGTAGGGCACGTAAATTTATTCTAAAAAGAGGCAAACTAAATTTGCTACGACATAGAAAAATAAGACCTTGCATTGAAGGATGCGGGGTCTTATTTTGTGTGCCGAGCATGGCATTAATCTTACTGGTGAAAGTCCAGTCACGGGTATTTACCGCCAAGTGTAGTAAACCACAAGTCGGTATCAGTAATGGTATGGATGGAGGAAGTGGTGTAGCAAAGTTCTTGAACCTACGAACAGAAACTTGATAAGGCGATTAGGTGGGTAAGGTTGCAAATCAAACCGAAGCCCGAAAGGTAAACGTAAACCGAAGTTGTAAATCAAGAGGTTGTGGAACGAAAGATTAATGCATTACCTCGGGAGACCCTACTCACATACCGGAAGGTATGGTCGAAAAAGGTTTGGAGAGGGAGTCAGATGAAGTCATAGTAGGCAACCTCAGCAAAGCTGAGCTATAAGCCGAAGGACTGAAACGATTTATAGTACAAATCGTTATGTTTAAAATAGTACATGAGTCAGAAATCGGATGGACAGGAAAAGTAGGAACGTAACCAAGGAATACTGTTTATATCCAGAGGGGTGTTATGTACGAATTTTAGGATAAGCCAGAGGAGTAACAACAATGGAATTGATGGAAGTGATTTTATCAAAAGAGAATCTGAACAGAGCCTATAAAAAGGTAGTTGCCAATAAAGGTGCAGGCGGTGTTGATGGAGTTACTGTAGAAGAACTGGGCGATTATATAAGGGAGAACAAAGAGAGAATCGTTACATCCATTAGAAACAGAACTTATATACCGAAACCAGTCCGGAGAGTATACATCCCGAAAGATAATGGAAAGCAACGTCCTTTAGGAATACCGACAGCACTTGACAGGACTATCCAGCAGGCAATAGCACAGCCCATATCAGAAATTTATGAAGAAATATTCAGCAATTACAGCTATGGATTCAGACCAGGCAGAAGCTGTCACGATGCGGTCAGACAGGCATTGGAATATTTGAATGAAGGCTATGAATGGGTAGTAGATATTGATATTGAGCAGTTTTTCGATAAAGTAAATCACGATAAATTAATCCAGATACTAAGGGAACAAGTAAATGACAGTAGCACGCTAAACCTGATCCGGAAATATCTGAAAGCAGGGGTGATGGAAAAAGGATTGGAAAAAGCAACAACTACCGGAGTGCCGCAGGGCGGGCCCCTGTCAGTCATATGTTCCAATGTCTATCTTGATAAATTAGATAAAGAACTGGAACAAAGAGGGCTCCGCTTTACAAGGTATGCGGATGATGTGCTGATATTCACAAAGAGTGAAATGTCAGCCAACCGAGTGATGAAATCCATATGCAGATGGTTGGAGCGAAAGTTGTTTTTAAAAGTGAATGCAACCAAAACGAAGGTAGTCAGACCGACAAGGAGCAAGTATCTTGGCTTCACATTTCTCAAAAATGGTACGGAATGGAAAGTGAAACCGACCAATGAAAAGAAGAAGAAGCTGAAAGAGAAACTGAGTGAATATCTGAAAAGAGGAAAAGCCGTTGCAAGACCATTGGCAGTTACAATTAAACGGGTCAATGAGATTGTAAGAGGATGGATTAATTATTTCAGAATCGGAATGATGAAACAGTTCATGCAGGAACTTGGGGAATGGCTGAGACATAAAATCAGGGTCATAGTCATGAAACAGTGGAAAAGACCGAAAACAATCTACAGGAATTTATGGTATCTGAACCAGAAGCATAGGAATGGATTCAATCGTGAAGAAATCTTCAAAGTTGCAAACTCCAGACTTGGATGGTACAGAAGAAGTGGAATGAATGTAGTGAATTTCATTATCAGTAAAGATTTACTTGAAAATAGGATAAAAGACGGAGTTGGGTTACTCAATCCTCTATCCTATTACTTAGTTAAAGTTGGAATATAAGTTGTAGAGCCGTATACGAGACCCGTACGTACGGTTCAAT
>OFEZ01001745.1_pt1 | contig 10901 bp, 8 predicted proteins | sample 1521241 | NCBI WGS metagenome assembly OFEZ01 (sample SAMEA3504099, study PRJEB24116) | mouse gut metagenome | biome: mouse gut; feature: mouse-associated habitat; material: faeces | place: Denmark | collected 2011
GTGTCTGTTTCTGAAATAGGTTTTGTGCACCAAGATATTGATAGTCAGCTTGTTTGTGACAAAGTGTGGAAAGAATTGTCTTTTGGACTGGGTAATCTTGGTTTTGATGACGACTATATTGCTGCGAGAGTTGCAGAAGTGTCTGAATATTTTGGAATAAGCAAGTGGTATAATCGCAAAATAAGTGAGCTTTCGGGAGGCAGCAAGCAAATTGTTTCTCTTGCAGCTGTGATGACAATGAACCCAAAAGTTTTATTGCTTGATGAACCTACATCAATGCTTGACCCAATTGCAAAAAAGAATTTTGTGAGTATTTTGTCAAGATTGAACAAGGAGTTTGGCATTACCATTGTTATGGTTGAGCACAATTTGGAAAGTGTTTTTGATATTGCAACGCAAATTGTGGTTTTGGATAAAGGAAGAGTTGTTTGCAAGGAGAATCCATTGACACTTGCTGGCAAATTGTTTGATAACCCTTATGCAAAATATATTGGACTTACTGAATTTGCAGAAATTTACGCTCGATTTGAAAAAAATAAAATTATGCCACTTGATATTAATGGAAAAAAAGCATGGCTCAAAAACAAGTTGAATGAAAACATAAATTACGGCAAAAATTTGCGAAATAGTGGTTCAAATTTCTCAGCAACTGCTGAAAAAGAAACTTTAATAAAAGCTGACAGGCTTTGTTTTAGATATGACAAAAAGGGCGATGATATTGTAAAAGATTGCTCATTTGATCTGAAAAAATGCGAAATAGTTTGCATTGTTGGTGGCAATGGTGGGGGAAAAACAACTTTTATCAATCTTTTAAATGGTGTGTTAAAAAGTTATTCGGGGCGTATTAAGGTGAATAAAAATTGCAAAATTGCAACAATGCCCCAAAATGCAAAAGGCTTGCTTGTGGAAAATAGCGTGCAAGATGAGTTGCTTGTTTGTGCAAAACTTTTAAAAGTTGACAAAGCTGTTGCACTCAAGCTTATGGAATCTTTTGATTTGGAGCACATCAGTCAAAATCATCCATATGATATAAGTGGTGGCGAGGTGCAAAGGCTTGCTCTTGCAAAATTGTTTTTGACTAATCCGGATATCATTATTTTGGATGAGCCAACTCAAGGTATGGATATGTCAGCAAAAGAATATTTGAAAAATTTGCTTGTCAAAAATAAAAATGAAGGAAAGGGAGTTATTGTTGTAACTCACGATTTGCGATTTGCTGCAAGTGTGGCAGATAGAGTCGGAATATTTTTTGACGGCAAAATTTTGTCTTTGAGAGATGGAAAAGAGTTTTTTGCAGGAAATTCCCTTTACACAACCGAAAGCAGTTTGCTGACAAGAGATTTTGCAGATCATTTGTACTGCGTGGAAAAAATTGTTGATGCACTTGATTATGATGAACATAACAAATTTTCCCATGGTCAATCCTGAGATTGTCACAGGGGTGTCGCTGATGCTGCTGTTTGTGTCTGCGGTGAGGCTTTTCGGCGGCAGAAGTCTGGGGATGGCCTCCCTGTTTGCGGCCCACATTACTTTCTGTCTGCCCTATGTGATCCTGTCGGTGCTGCCTAAGCTGCGCCAGATGGATCCCAACCTGTATGAAGCCGCCCAGGATCTGGGCTGTCCGCCGGCAAAAGCGTTCTTTAAAGTGGTGCTGCCGGAGATTCTGCCTGGAATTGTCACAGGGATGATTATGGCGTTTACGCTCTCCATAGACGATTTTGTGATCAGTTATTTCACCAGCGGCACCACGCAGACCTTACCCATCTATATCTATTCCATGACCCGGAAGCGGATCAGCCCGGAGATCAATGCGCTGTCCACGGTGCTGTTTGCAGTGGTGATGGTGCTGCTGGTCATTATCAATGTCCGCAGCGTTAAGGATCAGCCGGAAAAACTGCCGGAAAACAACTGATACGGCTTTTCGTTTGAAGAAAGGATATCGGCACACATGAGGAGAGGACATTTCAAGCATTGGAAAAGGGGCTGTGTCGTTGGGTTCAGCCTGTGGGCGGTGCTCTGTCTGGCCCTGTGTCCGGCGCAGAGGGTTCTGGCCGGGGAGGAGGCGGCTCCTGACAGGGGAGTTACCATAAATGTCTACAACTGGGGCGAGTATATCGCCAACGGCACCGACGGCTCCCTGGATGTGAATGAGGAATTCACCCGGCGCACGGGAATTCGGGTCAACTACACCACTTTTGACAGCAATGAGTCACTGTACTCCAAGCTGGCCGGGGGCGGTGCGGACTATGATGTGATTATTCCTTCGGATTACATGGTCTCCAGGCTTATTGACGAGAATATGCTGGCCCGGCTGGATTTTTCCAACATTCCCAATTATCAGTATATTGACGAGAAATTTCGGGATCCCGAGTATGACCCGGGGGGTTTGTATTCTGTGCCCTACACCTGGGGCGTGGTGGGGCTGTTCTACAACACGGACTATATCCAGGAGGAGATTACCAGTTGGTCCGCTCTGTGGGATGACCGTTACAGCGGAAAGATCCTGATGTTCGACAATCCCAGGGACTCCTTTGCCATTGCGCAGTTTATGCTGGGACAGTCCCTGAACACCTGTGATGACAATGACTGGGCGGAGGCGGCGGCTCTCTTAAAGCAGCAGAAGCCCATGGTGCAGGCTTATGTGATGGACCGGATTTTTGACAAAATGGAGAGCTGTGAGGCCTGGATCGCCCCCTATTATTCCGGAGATGCGGCTATTCTGGTGGACAATAACGACAGCATTCGTTTTGTGGTGCCTGAGGAGGGAACCAATTACTTTGTGGACGCCATGTGCATTCCCATTACCTCCACCCACAAAGAGGAGGCGGAGGAGTACATCAATTTCCTCTGTGATCCTGAGATCGCCGGAGCCAACATGAATTATGTGGGGTACTCTACCCCGGAGAGCGCTGCCAAGGCGTATATGGATGAGGAGATGGTGGAAAACCCTATCTATTATCCGGATGAGGAGACCTTGGAGCGCACCCAGGTGTTTGTGAATCTGCCCGAGGATACCAGCAGGCTGGTGGACCGTCTGTGGGCAGAGGCGAAAATGGGAGGGCCGGGAGAATCGGCGGTGCTGATTGCGATAATTCTGGGCTTTTTGGGCGTATACATTGCCATTCTGGTATACAAGAGAAAAAAACGCCGAAGGTGGAACCGTCCTTGAGGCAGAGAGAGGGCTGTGTGGTCGAGAAACCGTACAGCCTTTTTGAATGAAGTTTGTTTTTTCCTTCTCGGACATTGTCCAACTCCTTTCCGTGATGAAAAGGTTGTATAATATCGAGATTGATTTTTACATCACAGTCTTTCAAATCGAAATCGTCAAACAATCTTTATTATTAAATCAATCAACTTATATCTATATAACGAAAAACTGCTGAAGAGACAGTTGAAAACAAAATGATTCCCCGCGCATATACTCTATTATGACAAATGGATGGGGTGGTTTTCAGTGAATCAATATCATAACAATCGGATGTATAGTCCGCCGAATTTGTTCGGTATGAGGACTCCTGGCAGAAACTGTAATCAAAACATGTCCCGCTCTTCCCCTGCTTCCGGCAGTGAAAGGGATATTTTGGATCCTGAGGGAGCTGAAGAGGAACCAGAGAGCACTGCGGCTGCTTGTGTGTGTCCGGAGCCAGGGCCCATGGGCCCGCGGGGGGAGCCGGGCCCGCCGGGCTGCCCTGGTGAGCAGGGGGAACCGGGCCCTCAGGGGGTCACAGGGCCCCAGGGACCCCAGGTTGAGATACCTGATATTACCCGGAACATTACGCTCTGCAATAACTGTTCCGTGGCGCTGACGCCTGGGTACTATGCGGTCAGCTATTATATCTCTACGGTGATGAAAAGGCATGGTTTTATAAAGCTGACGCCTGTATTTAACAACTGTAAACAGACCGTATACGGCGCATATGCGAAGGCGTCAACACAGAAGGAAATTCTGGTGGTTTCAAGGTATTTTATCATAGAAGTTCCGACCGGTTCCACGCTGTTTTTTGTCTGGAATTCTTCCGCGGGAGCTTCCAGTATCAGCGTGAATCTGAGCATAGAAAAGCTCTGCCGATAATGGCGCCGGGGGACAGGTTGAAAAAGGAGGGAGGAAAGAATATGCCCGCTATAAGTCTCTGCATGATTGTTAAAAATGAGGAAATGCACATTGGGCGCTGTCTGGACAGTGTGGCAGAACTGGTGGAGGAGATTATAATCGTAGATACCGGTTCCACAGACCGGACAGTAGAAATTGTGAGCAAGTATACAGAGAAAGTCTATTCATATCCGTGGAAGGATGACTTTTCCGATGCCAGAAATTATTCTTTCTCTAAAGCATCAATGGACTACTGCATGTGGATGGATGCCGATGACATTCTGGAGGAGGCAGAAAAGGATAAATTTCTGCAGTTAAAGCAGTCTCTGTCGCCGGAAGTTGACATTGTAATGATGAAATACAATACCTCTTTTGATGAGGCCGGCAGGCCGTTATTTTCCTATTACAGGGAGAGGTGGATTAGGAACAGCCCCCAATATCGGTGGCTTGGTGCGGTTCATGAGGTGATACCGCCCCAGGGCAGGGTGATATATTCCGATATCGCTGTCAGCCATAAAAAGACAGGCCCTGGAGATCCCGACCGGAATCTGAGAATATATCAGAAGATGGCGGCAGAAGGGAAGGTTTTTGAACCCCGGCAGCAGTATTATTATGGCCGGGAACTGTACTATCACAAACGGTATCAGGAGGCTGTGTCTGTATTGGAACAGTTTCTGCTGTCGGCAGATGGGTGGGTTGAGAATAAGATAGAGGCGTGTTCTGTGTGTGCCAGCTGTTACTATCGACTGGGGCAGGACTGGTCCGCTCTGAACATTCTTCTGCGCAGCATGAGTTTTGATCTGCCAAGGGCTGAACTGTGTTGTGAAATCGGAAAGCACTTCCTGGAGCGCGGAAACTGTCAAAATGCTGTCTACTGGTATGAAACGGCCCTGAGCAGGCCGAAAAATGAATGCTGCGGCGGATTTATTCTGCCGGACTGCTATGATTATGTTCCTTTCTTGCAGCTGTGTGTATGCTATGACAGGCTGGGAGATCGGAAGAAAGCAATAGAGTATAATGAAAAAGCTGGAGTCTGCAAGCCTTATTCCCAGGCATATCTTTATAACAAGCGATATTTTGACAGTCTGTAAATACTGCGGAGCATGGTGAAGATACGCTTTTTATTGGTGCAGGGAGTCTCCAGCTGATGTGATTGCAGCATCTTTCGACAAAAAGGCACAGTTTTCTCGCCCTCGCATAAGTTGTTTGTATAAAGGGTTATCTGAAATACCTTTTACAAAATTTATGGAGGGTGAGTTTTTATGAATCAGAACAATTATTGTAATTGTTGTCAAAATCAGTGCCACCCCTGCTGTGAGCGCGGGCCTGCGGGGCCTAAGGGGGATCAGGGGCCCATGGGCCCTCAGGGGATGAAAGGGGATACAGGTTGTCCCGGTCCTAAAGGTGACAGAGGGGAACAGGGGCCTATGGGTCCTCAGGGGATCCCTGGCGCCCCCGGCGCAAGAGGTCCCAGAGGAAACACTGGTCCGGTGGGTCCTACCGGAAATACCGGTCCCAGGGGCTGCGCGGGTCCCAGGGGTTACGCAGGCCCTCAGGGGCTTCAGGGTATCCAGGGCGTTCGGGGAGATATTGGCCCGAAAGGAGATCCGGGCTGTGAAGGCCCGAAAGGGGATATTGGTCCTCAGGGTCCTGTTGGTCCGGTGGGTCCTGTCGGCCCCGTGGGTCCTCAGGGAGATATCGGTCCCCAAGGCCCCAGAGGGATTCCTGGCCCTACCGGTCCCACAGGCCCCACCGGTTCCATGGGCCCTCAGGGTGTGACGGGTCCCCAGGGTATTCAGGGTGTTACAGGGCCTATCGGCGCTCAGGGACCCAAAGGCTGTCCTGGGGATACAGGACCCACAGGAGCTACGGGAGCCACAGGAGCAACTGGTCCTACCGGTCCTACAGGCCCTACGGGAGCCGCAGGCACCGGGGCAATTATTCCGTTTGCATCAGGGCTTCCGATCTCACTGACCACAATTGTCGGAGGGCTTGCGGGGATTCCTGCCTTTGTTGGTTTTGGAAGCAGCGCACCGGGGCTTACAGTGCTGGGATCCACAATCAATATCACAAACGCCAGTGGAACGCTTTCTAACTTTGCTTTCCAGGTACCGCGTGCGGGCATTATAACTTCTTTCAGCGCATTTTTCAGCACAACAGCGGCGCTCTCCTTGATAGGTTCCACTGTTACGGTAAATGCGCAGATTTACCAGTCGGCAACGCCGGACAATATATTTTCACCCATTGCCGGAACGCTGATCAGCCTGGCGCCGTCACTTACCGGAGTTATCGCCATCGGAACACTGTTAAACGGTGTGCTCACCGGACTCAATATTCCGGTGGCAGCTCAAACACGGCTGATGCTGGTATTTTCGGCAACGGCAAGCGGACTGACCTTGGTAAATACAGTTGCCGGATATGCAAGTGCCGGGCTGAGCATCAACTAATCCCCTTTTACAGTCTGTTTTCCGCTGCAGTGTATATTCTTCTTTTTTTTAAAATTATTGCATGGTAGAACTTTCACAATTGTGGTAAGATATTAATAACGTGTGCGGAGAAAGAAAAGTCTGTTATTTTATGCACGCAGGCAAAAGGATACCTGAAAGGAAATACAAGGAGGACAGGAAAATGAGAGAACTGATGGATTTTGTAAAGGAACTGAGCTTTGTCCGTGTGGGTGGAAGCGCGGAGGAGAAGAGAGCGGCGGAGCTGATCATGGGAGAGGTCAACTGGGCTGCTGAGGAAGCGGGACGGGAAGATATCCGGGGCGAATACATGACATTCCAGATTCCTGGCGCAAAAGTGGAGAAATGTTCCATACAGGCGGCAGGACGGGAGATCCCCTGTGTGCCTTTTCTGCGCTCGGGCAGTATTGACAGGGAGTGCGGCCTTGTGTACATGGATGAAGCTTCCGAAATTGATTTTGCCGGAGTCGGCAGCCTGGAAGGCAAGGTGGTGCTGTTGAACAAACTTGCCGAAGAGGAAGTTTACAAGCGCCTGGTGGAGCATAAGGCATCGGCGTTTCTGGTTATGCAGGGCAAGTATTACATTCCGGAGAAAGAGGCTTCCCTGTATGCCAGGAGACTGCGGGAAAATTTTGCCAGAAACGGAGTGATTCCCGGGTTCGTGATTACAGCGGCGGATGCCCTCTGGCTGGTTCAGGAAGAGGTGGAGAAAATTCAGCTTACGCTGAAACAGGAGGACACGGATCCAGAGAGCCAGAACATATCGGCTGTGATTGAAGGAACAGATCTGAAGGAGGAAAGCATCATCCTTACGGCCCACTATGACTCTGTACCTGTGGGAACCGGCTCCTGGGACAACGCCACCGGCGCTGTGGCCCTTCTGGCGATTTTCAGGCATTTTGTCAAAAATCCCACCAGAAGGACGCTGCGGTTTCTCTGGTGCGGCAGCGAGGAACTGGGGCTTCTGGGTTCAAAAGCATATGTGGAGCAGCAGGAAGAGCTGCTTGATAAGATCGGATTCTGCTTCAATTTTGACATGTGCGGCACAGCGCTGGGGGTGAACAAAATCTTTGCCACAGGGGTGAACGAACTGCGGACCTTTGTGGAACAGTACTGTAAGATCACAGGCTATTCCGCCGAAGTAGGGGCGGGGATTCATTCCAGCGATTCCGCTCCTTTCTGTGACAAGAACATCCCGGCGCTGGGGCTGAGCAGAGAGACAACCACCGCGGAGATACATACCATATACGATTTACTACCCACTCTCAGCGAGAAGGCGATGAGTAAAAACGTAGCTTTTGCGGTTCGGATCATCAAAGATGTGGCAAATGCAGCGGTGCTTCCTGTCAAGAAGGAAATGCCGGAGGAGCGCAGGAAAGAACTGGATAAGTTTTTCCACCGGGACAAAGATAAAGACGCAGATAAGGATAAAGACAAAGCGAAAGAAGAAAAATAATAGGAAGGTCAGGCCGCTCGTATGCTGATTGCCGAAGCCCCCGGAGGACAGGAAGACTAACAGGGGCTTCCCTTTGTGGGAAGTACAGGGGAGATATTGGACAGTCTTCTGGGGGGCTGCGGGCAAGGAGATTTCTGAATGAAAAAAATCTTAAAAAATGCTTTAATTATCACGTTGCTTCTGATGTTGGGTCTTTCCACCGCTGCGCTGGCATACCTGCATTTTTTTACACAGGAGGTCATGGACGTGTCAGGGGAGTGGGCGGGGGAGCTGGACATGACAGAACAGGCTGCGGTGACGGCTCTTGCGTGGCTGCAGGACATAGAAGCCGTTCCCGTTTCTCTGGAAGATATGGGGGCTTATATGCAGAATCTCACGGTTCAGGTGAGACTGAATATGAAACAGACCGCCCAGGGTGAGGGAACTTTCCAGTGCAGTGTCCTGCCAGAGAGTTACGAGATCTGCAGTGAGGCTGCCTATGAGGCCTTTGCCGGGGCGTTTCATATGTTTCTGGCCGAGAGGCTTCGCATGACGGGCTATGAGGGCAGCACCGACAGGGAAGCTCTTGAAGTTCTGGTAACGGAGTCTTTTGGAATGTCTACAGTCTCCTATCTCAGATCCTGTGTTCCCGATCTGCTGCCTGCCCTGGAGGAACTGCAGGCCCAGTATGACGGCAACGGTACTTATGGCGTTCAGGAGGACATTCTGTCCAGGCAGTTTGACAACGATACACCTGTGGCTGCCAGAACGGAACGCTGTATCCGCAGCGGCGTTACCCTGATTCTGTCTGAAGAGGTCAACCCTGCCGTATCGGCGTCCTTTTATGAGTATTATCCTATAGTATATACACTAAAACAACCTCAAAACCAATAGCTCCAATTTAAGCGTGAAGGAAAATACAATGAAAAAAATCCTGCAGAAATTTTGTTCCCTTGTACTGGCCGCTGTGCTGACATGTTCCATGGTGCCTGCCAGTGCGGAGGCCAGCTTTGAGATCCCCGGAATCTGTCAGGTACAGGCAGATTCCGGCACTTCGTACACGGTAAAAACTCTGGATTACTATTACGAAAATAACACCTACCTTTCCCTGCGGGATATGGCCATGGTGCTGAAGGATACGGACAAAGCCTTTTCCCTGGAGGTCACAAGAAATGCCGTGGCTCTGAACAAGGGGCAGACCTACAGGCCGGTGGGCGGGGAAAACACACCTTGGGAGGAGAGTGAGAATCCTGGCATTTCCCTGCAGCGGAATGAGTTCAATGTAAACGGGGAGAGAGTGCTGTATTATACACTGATTATGAGACTGCCTTCAGGATATTATGACTGTTTTATGATGGCCGCAGACCTGGCTATGATCCTGGATGTGGACATTGCGGTTCCTGCCGAAGGCTCCCTGGAAATTCACACTCAGGAACCTTTTAGTGTATCCCCTGTCGCCCTGGAGGAAGACGGTTATTTTTACGGAGTCAACAGTGTCCTTATAGGGGACGCCACCACGGGGGAAGTCTATTACCAGTACCAGTCAGATACGGCATATCCCATAGCCAGCGTTTCCAAGCTGATGGCCTGTCTGCTGACCATGGATGCCCTTGCGTCAGGACAGATTTCCCTTCAGGATCAGGTAACAGTCTCTGAGGCAGCACAGCTTCTGGCATCCTCCGATGACGGAGTGGTTCCCCTGGAAGCGGGACAGCAAATTACGGTGAAAGATCTGCTGGTGGGGGCTCTTCTGCCCTCCAGCAACGAGTGTGTGCTGTGTCTGGCGGAGACCATCGCCGGTTCGGAGGAAGCCTTTGTCCGGATGATGAATGAGAAAGTTGCGGAACTTGGAATGACCCGGGCGGTCTTTTTTAACAGTCATGGTCTGCCGGTCTTCACGGAAGAGGCGGTTCCCTCCAAGCGTCAGAACCGTATGAGTACGCAAGATTTGTTCCGGATGGTATCTCATCTTTTGAAAGTATATCCCCAGATTACGGACATCACTTCCATGAGAAATGCCACTCTGGAATCCCTGGGGGTGGCGGTGCGCAATACCAACCCGTTGCTGTACAATCTGCCCGGCGCCACCGGCCTGAAGACCGGAACCACCAACAAAGCCGGCGCCTGCCTGGTCACATCTGTGACTGTGGATGACGGAGTCATGGAGCATGATTTGGTGGTAATCGTACTGGGCACGGAGAATTCCACAGAGAGAGGGCGCGTCTCGGCCCTGCTGGCAAGATATGCCCTGCAGGCCTTTTATATGGACAGGCCGGAAGGCGGGGAGTCCGGGCAGATTTCCGGAAGCCTGCCCGTCCATGCCGAGGCGGCAGTGGAGTGCATTATCCGGACAGCCAGGAAACATTGACGATGGAGGAGAGTGGCTGGGGTGTTAAAGGGATTACAGCTATTTCTGCTCTGAAGTTTCTTCTGGTGTGCACAGCAGGAAGATTTGAAAATTGGTTAGGAAGCCTCTGACCAATTCTCAAATTTCCTGCCAAAAAACAGGCAGATTTTTATAAATTAAATATAGTGCAAAAACCGCTTGTCTAAATTTCTTTTTGCTTTTCTGCTGAGAGACAGTTAAATATATCTTCATAGTCCATATCTGCCATGGGAGTATCAAATGACAGATTAAGAAGCTGTATTTCCACCCATTCTCTCCAAAGATCAATAAACAGACTCTGGCTGTCTAAAAAAGTGGCAGCAGAATCAAATCCAAATGGGGGATCAAAATACTGCAGTTACTTTCTTCTTCTGTTATGTAAATGGTGGTGTTTTCCATTTTTTCTCCCTATACAAAAATAACGGAGAGGCTGGCTGCTTTGAGTGATTTGCTTTTTTCTTATATCTACCTCCTGAATCAGTGAAACTCATTTGCTTTGAACTTTGACAACTGCACATTCAATCA
>OFEZ01001746.1_pt1 | contig 10890 bp, 8 predicted proteins | sample 1521241 | NCBI WGS metagenome assembly OFEZ01 (sample SAMEA3504099, study PRJEB24116) | mouse gut metagenome | biome: mouse gut; feature: mouse-associated habitat; material: faeces | place: Denmark | collected 2011
CAGGGATTCGAACCCTGGGTACCCGTAAGGGTACAACGGTTTTCGAGACCGTCCCGATCGACCACTCCGGCATCTTTCCTTGAAATGCACTGGTGATTTCGGCTGCAAATTTAGCAAAGTTTTTTCTGTAGGCAATGTTTTAATATCCTTTTTTTTATAAATTCGCAATTAAATATCTTTTACTTTAATCACTATTCATCCATTTTTTACACATGAAAAAACTTTTCCTACTGCTGCTACCGTTGATAGCCGCTTCTTGCGGTAACAATGCCGGCGACAACACCAATCAGCCCACGGACCTTAAGGTCATGAGTTTTAACGTTCGCTACGACAATCCCGAAGATAGCGCCGACAACTGGCAATACCGACGCGACCGTGTAGCCGACGCGATCAACTTCTATAACGCTGACATCGTAGGCACCCAGGAAGTGCTGTACAATCAGCTCGAGGACCTGAAGGCACGTCTGCCCGAATACGCCATGGTAGGTGTAGGTCGTGAGGACGGCAAGCAACTCGGGGAATACGCCGCATTATGGTACAAGACATCCCGGTTCGAGACAGTGGATTCTGGCAACTTCTGGCTCAGTGCAACACCTGAAGTGGAAGGTTCGCTCGGATGGGACGGAGCCTGCGTACGCATAGCGTCATGGGCAATACTGCGCGACCGTGATAACGGTAAGGAATTATTCGCCCTCAATACCCATCTCGACCACGTTGGCGTCGAAGCCCGTCGCCAGGGAGTGACATTGATTCTCGACCGCGTCAACCAACTCCGCGCCGGACGTCCCGCAGTAGTCACCGGCGACTTCAACTCCAATCCCCAAAGCGATGTCATAGCGCACATCACCGGAGAGGAAACACCCAATCATCTCACCAACACCCGCACTGCCGCACCACTCGTCTATGGTCCCGATTGGACATACCACGACTTCGGCCGTCTCCCCTACGACAAACGTGAACTTATCGACTACGTATTCATCACAGGTCCCCTCAGCGTCAAAAGCTATGGAATATTGGCAGAGACCAACGGTAGCGGATTCCTATCCGACCACTGCCCTGTACTCGTAAACATGATTTGGGAGTAACACTCCTCCACTCTTATCAGCGCCCGGTTATGGCTATGCGTTTTGCAGCCGACTGCAATTCATGCCCCTCAGCCATCACCGTGGCGCGATAAATATATATACCGCGCGACAGACGACGTCCCGACGAGTCACACAGATTCCATTTTATCGGTGCGCTATGGAACAGGTCGCTGCGGTCAGTAACGGTGGTGGTCCATACACGCCGGCCCATCATATCATAGATATCGAGCGTAACGGTAAGCATGGCATCCGGACGATTGTGCGTGATATAGAAATTAGCCTCCACCGAAGCCGGATTGGCATCCGTATAGATATCAAACAATTTCGGTTTGGCTCCACGCTCCACGAAGAAGTCGAGCGTGCGCGAAGCCGAATTTCCTGAAGTATCCCACACACGGAACGTAAGCGTGTGATTGCCCTCGGTAAGCTCGCTCACCGGATACACAATAGTACCCGATTGCGTACCATCCGACGACGGAGTATAGTATAGCGACACATCTGTAAACGTGCGCTTGTCATCAAGCTTCAAGGTCATCTGATGACCGATACCGGCTGTTGACATATTTATACCGGTATCGTCGCTCACCTTGGCTATGAACGTAGGCTGCTCATTCACCGTCGAGCCCTGCTTGTACGATTCATGATTGAGATAGGCATAATCTATCACCGGAGCCATATCATCCGGAGCCGCCGACTCATCGAATCCATACACATAAAACTGGCGGTTGCAGCCTATGGCCTCAACACCGTCTACCGACGATGCATACATATTCAATGCCGCCGGGCGGAAATTATCAGCCACTTCAGTAGGCATAGGCACCTTCACCTTAAATTCTCCGTTAATCACTGAATCGCGACCTGAATACAGCTTCTGTCCCTGCTCCTCAAATGTCTTCTCCACACCATCGTAATCATCCACCTTCAATCCGTAAGACGTGGTACTGTACTCGGCGTCATACATCGTAAGCGTCATCGGACCGGTAAATCCGGTCATCTTCGTTCCATCAACATCATACACCGAACCCTCCAGTGTCACCAGTTGGCGCGCCATTATCGTATTCTGCGCATCCTCGCTCACATCCTCGCCATTGATGCGTTCCAGGACCACACGGTTCTCTGGAAGCGCCATACGCAACGCCGGGTCGCCAAGCAACACATAGCGCGGACGCGACGAAACCTTGGCACCATTCTTGGCTCTGCGAAAAATCTCGCCTATTGTATAAAACCTGCCGTCAACATCGCGGGCAAATGCCACTTTTCCGACACTCTTCGCAAGCGCCCCGTTGTCGGACACATACGACTCACGTGTAGGCGCCATGGATGCGATAGTGCCCCCATGGGTATTGAACAGCAACGCTTCTCCGGCACAATTAGCTGAGCCGTCGTACCTGTTGAACAGACACGTGGCTGCAAACAACACCGGCCAACGCTTATTGTACATATTATTGATATCATTGACGTACATCAGACCCTCGGCAGTAATGGATGTCTCATTACCATGACCTACATAATTGAGCCACAACGTACCCTCGTCGAGCATCCGGTAAAGGCGTTCACGCCCTATCACGCTCACATTGTTCACTTTAGTGAACGCATCCACATATATCTTCGTGTACGACATCTCCCTGCCTGAGGGCGTATTCATCATTTCTGTAAACTGCGCTTCTGAGTCTTCGAGAAAATCCCCTCCGTTGCCGTCGTCGGCAATGAGCACCACTTGGTTCTTCCATTCCGAGCCATACTTATTGGCTTCGTACTCATATATCTTATCCACTATCTGTTTCGCTTGCGTGAGTGTGCGCACCGGCAAACGGCCTATGGCTATAAGATGCTCGTCTACAGTCATTGCCGAACCCGTATTGTCACCCAAGATGGCAAGTGGGTCATCGGATGTATAAGTCGATGCTATCGTTATCGACTCATACGTCTGCCATGTCGGCATCACAGGCTGTTTGGGCGACACAAAACCTGTGAGGAAGCGGTTGTCGTATGTCGCCGCCCCCATCATGAGAGCATAACGCAACGGACGCGAAGCCTTTGCGCCACGGTCATATATCATCTTAAGCATACGCCGGAACGCATTGAAATCGCGCGAACCTGACGAAAACTCATTGAACACATCATCCTGCACCACTACCTCCACCGTAAGATGGTCTGACCCGTTACGATGCAGATTGGCAAGACGTTCAGCCTCTCCTGCCCAATCCTTCACTGTAAATATCACCATATCGGGATACGTATCAATGCCGTGCAGATTCTGATTGGCAACCGACCCCACGAGCCGGGGAGAAGGATAGGTCGCATTTTCGTTCCATGCCACATAGCTTCGCTCGCCCGAATAGACATTGGTCCATTCAATGGCATTTGCCGACGATTCACGCACCCGCATCGACACTACAGCCTGCGGATTGGTCACATCCCACACGTGAGTCGACTCATTGCCACCCTTGAGCGATACATACGGACGCGCGGCAGTGAATCCAAGCTTTCCGTTAAGAAGTGCTATCTCGCGCGTATAATTCACTATCAGCGCATCAAGATGGGCAGCCTGCACCGTAGCACCGTTGTTATTAAACGTGATACCTACCGTAAGTTTATCACCGGACACTTCAAACGTTTTGTCAAACGAAGCACTATTGCCGAAATCCTTCGCCCCCACATTCGTATATGGTATTGTGTTTGTACCGGGCAACTGATTGCCGTTGGCAGTTATTGTGATGGTAGTTGCCGACGTCGACGTGGTCGCGAATATGCTCCTCAGCCACACAGACGTACCCTGGACATGTCCGGGCAGATTGAAATTGAACGAACGGGACCTGGTGAATCTGAAATCCTCGCCCAACAAACGGTGACCCGACTCAGAAAGCGACACCAGATCATTATCATGGAACAATCGGTCTGTAAATTCAGTAACCGGAACATCCGACGTCGTATCCATACCCTCCGTAGGTATCTCTCGGGGCTCGGAATCATTCTCCGTCAGAAAGTAATAACCGTAATCCGAAAATGGATTCTTGGTATGCGTGTACTGACCGGCACGTAATTTTGACCACGAAACCGGACCCTGCGCATAAAAATATATGCCCGACGCCACATAATGCGCCTGCACCATCGGCAGGTCATCTATATATGTCGACTCGGTAAGCCTGTCAGCTATAGGAGCCCCGCCATAGCCGTAGATTCTTACAGCCGACGGATTCTTGAATCCCCACGACCTCAAAGACGACGCACTTATAAAATGTACACCGGTCTCCTCCACGCTGATTTTAACCCACTTGCCCGATGCAAGTACCGATGTAGGGGCATAAACATCAACATTGAAAGCCAACGCTGCGACGGGGCAAACCATCTGCACCGCCAGAAATAATATTATGAATTGTAATCGGGTAAAAATATGTTTCATGCAAGAATGTTCCATGTATCGTAACATATATAACGTAACACCACAATAGCTTATTGCGTTTCACCGAGCCATTTAAGACACATTTCGTTCCACGCCACGCTATCACCGCGAAACACATTCATGTCCACATGCCCATCCACGCCCGACACCTCTCCGCGATGCGAATATTGCCACAGAACCCAATCCTCCGATTCATCAATGCGGGAAAAGGAGCACAACCACAACGGATAATCACTGAAACGCCCCTTTACGAAACGTTCATATCCATCCTTATTGGTGTATATCAGCACATCATATCCATTGCAGCGCAGATGCCGCAGCATATCATCAAGACGCGCAGCCACCGTATCATCCGGCACCGACGAGGGATTGGTCCACTCCTCAAGGTCCACCACCGCCGGCAAATCCAACTTGCGCCCGCGTATCGAATGCATGAAATTAATAGCCTGCGTCACACCCGATGCGTCAAATCGGAAAAAATGGTACGCACCGACTTTCAGACCTGCCCGGCGAGCTTCACGCACATTGTCCACAAACCGCGAGTCCTTGAATCCGTTCCCTTCCGTAGCCTTGACCAGTACAAACTCCATACCCGAAGCCCTCACGGCTTGAAAATCCACCACTCCGTTATGTGCCGAGATATCAATCCCGCGCACCGGATATTCCGACTTTGGAAGCTCACCTACGGCATCCGGAAGCGACACCCTGTACAACAAAGCTCCAAGCACCAGCACCAAAGCGCCAACGACAGCCAAACACCATATAATATTCCTACGCGGCATCATAAATACAAAGATAAGCCTAAATAACCTCCATAAAAAGCTCCCTAACGGATTTGTAAACGAAATGACACCAAAAATGCTTCACTTTGTAAAATAATTGTTACCTTTGCCACACAATCTACACATTCAGCATGTTACGCTATATCACAACATCAGTCCTAATACTCCTCTCGCTCCTTCAGTCACATGCAAAACTCAACGACAACGAAAGCGCGATAATAGTCGACAGTCTCAAACGGGAACTTGCCAATCTTCGCACACCCGCCGACAGCATACCCATCCTCTACGACATATTCGACATATCACCGCGACTCAGCCGTGGCATCGCAGGCATAAATCTGTACAACACCGCCAAGCGTACAGGCAACACATCCGTACAGCTCGACATATTACGACGGCTTACCACTCTGTACACACGCCGCGACTCCATGCAGCAATGGGTACTTGATGAAATGCGTAAATTGCCCAAAAGCGATGAGCGTTACGCATCCGAGACCTACGCCCGATTAATGCTCATAAGCACTCAGGTCACCAATTCCCCGGAAAAAGAACGCACCGAACGCATCAAGCAACTTATCAACGAATACTCACGTAATAAAGAAGAGATGAGCGGTTACGACCGCGTCACACAGCTGTACACACTCTGTACCTACCTCAACGCCACAATGCGAGGACAACTCCTTACCGAGTACCTCGACGAACTCGGTGATGCCATACAACAATTACCATACAAACTCGATGCGCTCAACAACCTATATTACGCGCACGCAGCCTTCATGTACAGCGACAACGAAGAACCTGTAAAATCCATCGAAGCCTACAGACAGTTGCTCAAAATCATAAACTCCCTCGAACGGAAAAACGCACAGGAAGGACGCAAATACCGCAACTACGACGTCAACTACTACAATTGCTACCGCCGGATGTTGCGTAACTCAGCCACACTCAACGCATCTGAGATAGACGACTACTACAAACGGATACAGGAACTGGCAGCCAACAACGACGACATACGGCGCGACATGGAGCTGAACGAAAACGCACCCATGTACTACCTCATGGCAAAAAAACGATATTCCGAAGCATTGCCCATCCTGAAACGCCAAGCCAAGAATCCCGAAAACGCACGATACCGCCGCTATATCTACCGCTCTATGCTTGAAGCCGCGCAAGCGCTTAACGACAATGATACCAAACTTGAAGCCGCACTCGGTTACAACAAAATACTCGAGGATTACCTCACCGAAAAATCCAACGAACGCGCACGCGAGTTGCAGATATTGTACGATGTAAACAGCCTGCACGCGCGCAACTCCGAACTTTCGGAAAAGAACCAAAAAAGCGAGTCGCACTACCACACCACCATACTTATCGGAGCCATGATAGCCGTGTGCATCCTCATCATCCTTGCCGTGCTGCTATTCATATCCTACCGACGCGCCAAACGTCTCACCATCGGATTAGCCAGCACCAACCAGATGCTCATGGAGGAACGCGACAACCTCCAGCACACTCAAAAAGACCTTATCGAGGCACGCGACTACGCACGCAAAGCCGACCGCCACAAAACCGAATTCATCAACAACATGAGCCACGAGATAAAGACCCCGTTAAATGCCATAACCGAATGCTCGCAGCTCATCGTCGACAACATAGACCCCGAAAAACGAAAATACCTCGAACGCTTCGCCCAGATTGTACGCGTGAGCGCCGACATGCTACGCACCATTATCAACGACGTGCTCGACATAGCCGCCATCGACAATGCCAAAATGGTAATCGAGCGCAAGCCCACTTCCGTAACCGCACTGTGCAACATAGCCATCGAAAGCATCAAGCCCCATGTTGCCGAGGGAGTGCAGCTGCGCTTCACCAACCCCGACAAAGACGAAACACCATATATCAACACCGACCATAAACGCGTGGAGCAAGTCCTTATCAACCTGCTCAACAACAGCGCCAAATTCACCGAAGAAGGCTTTATCGACCTGACATACCACATCAACAAAGCCGCCCGCACCATCACATTTGCCGTAACCGATTCCGGCATAGGCATACCGCAGGGTAAGGAAGAGATTATCTTCGAACGGTTTGAGAAACTCAGCAGTCTCACACAAGGCTCAGGACTCGGGCTCAACATCTGCCGCATGATAGCCGGAATGCTCCACGGTGAGGTCAAGGTCGACACATCCTACGCCGGACCCGGGGCACGCTTCCTGTTCACGATACCCGTCTGAACCAACCGCAGCCACTTTTTCCACAAAAGCCACCATTCCTATTTGGCGATAATACAAATATTCTTCGTATATTTGTAATTAGAACCCCATCGCCATATACGATAATGGAAAAATACTTAGTTTCCGCAAGGAAATCCCGTCCCGCCACATTCGCTTCTGTTGTAGGACAGAAATCACTGACCGCAACGCTGAAAAACGCTGTAGCCACAAACCGTCTGGCACACTCATACCTGTTCTGCGGCTCGCGTGGTGTAGGCAAGACCTCTTGTGCACGCATATTCGCCAAAACCATCAACTGCGAGCACCGCACACCCGACGGCGAAGCCTGCAACGAATGCGATTCATGCCGCGCATTCAATTCCGGCACATCCATGAACATCGTCGAGCTCGACGCCGCTTCCAACAACGGTGTCGACGACATGCGTCAGCTCGTCGACCAAGTGCAGGTACCACCTTCACAAGGCCGCTACCGCGTGTTCATCGTCGATGAGGTGCACATGCTCTCCACTGCCGCGTTCAACGCATTCCTGAAAACACTCGAAGAACCGCCATCCTACGTAGTATTCATCCTCGCCACCACCGAGAAACACAAAATCATACCCACCATCCTGTCACGATGCCAGATTTACGATTTCCACCGCATCACCATCCAGGATATGATTGACCACCTCAAATATGTGGCATCGCAGGAAGGCATTACGGTGGAGGATGCCGGACTCAATGTGATAGCCCGCAAAGCCGACGGCGCCATGCGCGACGCCCTATCCATTTTCGATCAGGTGGCGGCATCATCCGGGGGCAACATCACATACCAATCGGCAATCGACAACCTCAATGTACTCGATTACGAATACTACAACCGTCTGCTCGACACCTTCCTTGCCGGCGATGTTCTGAAATCATGGGTCATATACAAAGAAATCCGGGACCGGGGATTCGACTCCCTCTTCTTCATCAACGGACTCGCAGCATACCTGCGCGACCTCATGGTGGCACGCGACCCCGCCACACTACCGCTGATTGAAGCCGGCGACGAAGCCCGCAACGCCATGGCTCAATGTGCCGCCCGATGCACACCCGACTTCCTGTACCGCGCCATGTGCCTGTGCAACGACGCCGACCTCAATTACCGCATCGCATCCAACAAACAATTTCTGGTCGAGCTAACACTTGCGAAAATATGCCAACTATCCAGCCCCTCCCCCAATAATGGCAGCGACGGAGAGGGGCAGTTGAAACCTATCGCTGCCGCACAGCCGCAACAACCCTCCGTAACTACGGCGACTCAACCAACCCCACCGGCTCCGGCAACTCCTGCGGCGCAACCCGCATCACATGCCTACCCCCCACCGGCACCCCCCACATCGCAGGTCAGCGAACCCGCGCCCGTACATGGTGCGCCCGTCAAGACACCTACCACCGGTGCTACGCCATCAGCGGCACACGCCCCCAGGCTTCAGGTACCGCGCATATCCATCAAGCATGGCATAATCGACGGGAAGCAACAGACCACCGCCGCCACATCATCATCGGCACCCAAACGCTCCACCCGTTTCTCAAGCGAGTCCCTCAACACCGCATGGGAAACATACATGACCACGCATCCCACAGCACACATTCTCGTGAACACCATGCGCGCGTCACACCCCCAGATGGTTTCCGACACCCACTTCGAGATTACGGTCCAAAACCAGAAGCAACTTGAGCTGATGGAAGCCAACCGCATGGACATCCTCGCCAACCTGCATCAGGCATTGGCAAACGACTATGTCACATTCGACATAAAAATCAATGAAGGAAGCTCGCCGCGACACACACTGAGCGCCCGCGAACTATACGACAGCATGTTACACGAATACCCCGTACTGCAACGCCTTGTCGATGACTTCAACCTGCGCCTGTCATAAGCCATACCACAAGACAACGCACCACATTTATTTGAAAAAATAATCCTAACTTTGCAATAGCAACTCACAAGCACTCCACCATGAACCATCACAAAACCCTCACGGCTATCGCAGCCATACTCTCCCTCTCATTTGCTTCATGCAGCCATCTGAGCGACCAGGCAAAAGAAATGGTGGGCAACTACTACAATACTGAGCTATCCGAAACAGAACCCGTAATGGAACTCAACTCCAACGGCCGATGCCTGATACGCGCAATAAAACCCGGCGTGCTCACATACGCCGTCGAAGGCAAATGGAATGTCGAACGCGACTCCCTGATAATAGATACCGACGGTAAAATTTCACAACTCACCGGCGACAGCACATTGGTAGGAACCATAGACCGCCACAAAGCAATGGCTGTTGTCAACTTCAACGGCATCACGCTCACCCTGCGCAACGGCTCAGCTGATTACATCTATACCCGCCGCGATGCCGATTAAACACTCACTACCGACACTCATGAAAATCAACATCTACATAATGGCTCCTGCCATACTGCTATTGTCAGCTATAAGTTCCTGTGGCAGTTCCGCCACCGACATTGAAGAACAACTGCAACGTGCCGAAATGGCTGTAGCACAAGGCGACATGACTGCCGCCCACAGTGCCGCCGAACATCTGATAGGCAACGACAACCTATCCACACTACCCGCATCACAACTCGCACGTCTCTCTATGGTATATATGCAGATGGCCGACAGCATGGACCAGGACAGCAACGTGGCAATAGCCACCGACCTATACCGTCGAGCCTACGAAGCCAACCCCGACAGTGCCGCCATGTACTACTCCGAAGTTTCGCCCGAGCACATGCAGTACGCCACCATGCTCTCGACTCTTGTCAGCAACATCGACAACCCTTACGACATGAGCCGCGACAGCATCAACACCATGCACGAAGACAGCGTGCTACATAGTTTTGAACCCTCCGACTCCCTACCATTATGAACTGGTTGGAAAGCCTACAGCAATTCCGCGACAACAACCCCGACCTGCCCGAAGGCAACGACCCGGCACCCGACACCACAGCGGATACAGACAGCCCCAAACGCCACCCGCGTCTCGATATCGCCGTCATTGAAATAACCGTTTGCCATGGTCAGCTCGTACAAGTCCATGACCATAGACAGGTTTCTTGGATCTGCCTGCTTCATCATATTGGTTTGTCCTTTCTATATTATTTTATTTTCATTTACGGATCTTCTTTTTTTATCATAATCCCTTTTTATGCTCACTGGCAAGCGAAATTTGTAAGGCCTCCTCTCTTTCCATTGCCCTATGCTGTTATCTTATCACAAAACGTTTCAGAGCGCCACTCCATCATATTTATTTTGAAAAGGAGATATTAAAATGCGTATTGAAGCCTGTATCCAAATATGATACACTACGTGTATTATGAACGATTTCCGCGGCGGTGATAAATCACAGCCG
>OFEZ01001751.1_pt1 | contig 10837 bp, 8 predicted proteins | sample 1521241 | NCBI WGS metagenome assembly OFEZ01 (sample SAMEA3504099, study PRJEB24116) | mouse gut metagenome | biome: mouse gut; feature: mouse-associated habitat; material: faeces | place: Denmark | collected 2011
CGCAGGCAGTATGATTATAGAATACAGTTCTGATGCATATGAGCAGTTAAAGCTTTCAGCGCAGGATACATTCAATCAGGTTGAAACAATGCAAAATGGACAGATTCAGTCTGTTGCACAGATGTACAGCATTGATCTGAATAACTACACAAATCTTGCACAGGCAAAGAAAGCGATCGAATTTGCACTGCTTGGAGATTTGAACCAGGGCTGGGCAGACCACTTCGGTATTGTTGTTGATTCCCTTACAGGAATGGCAAAAGCAACTGAAAATATGGGTGAATACTACAACAATTCAGAAAACCAGAAAAAAGTTGCAGACTACAACAACCTGATTAAACAGCTCAATGATGCAAGGGACAGATTTAACAGCAATGTCGATTATGGTGCAGCAGGTGTTGGAAAATCAAAATCCTCATCCAAAAAAGAAAAAGACTTATGGCTAGAGGAATACAAAAAAACTCGCAGAATTGCAGAATTTATTAGCAAAGGGTAGACTAATGCCCTCTCCTGTAGTAATACAGGATGTATCAAAGTAACTATATCGGTTAAAAGGCGATGGGACGCTCAAGACCGAGGAAAGACTGATTTTAGATTGGAAATAAAATATAGTATTTACTATAATAATCTATTTTCTGGAAAGATGCAAGACCTGTTGCGAAAAAATTCAAAAAATAGTATAATTTTCTTATCATAAGAAAGAGCAGGATACAGGACAAATGGAAACGGATATCATCACGCAGATTGACAAGCATTATCTGTCTATGACGAAGAAACAGAGGCAGGTTGCAGACTATATCAAAGAAAATATTGATACCATGTCGTTCATTACTTTGAAGGAGATGAGCAAAGAGCTGGGTATCACGGAGATTACGATTCTGAATGCATGCAAGGTTCTGGGGTATAATAGTTTTAATGAGGTAAAGTATGAGGTGCGTAAGTATATCAACGTCAATCGGAGGATGGTTTTGTACAGCCAGAATGATTATTTTAACATTACACTGCCGGAGTATGAGCTGAGCGATAAGGAACGGCTGCTGACGGAAATCTGTCTGGAAGAGAGGGGATTAATGGACGAATATGTCAGGAATTTTGACAGCCGGCAGATTATGGAGGCTGCAAGGCTTTTCCTTGAAGGTTCTAAGATTATATTATGTGGGAGGGGAATGTCATATATCCTCTGTCAGTGGCTTGCTTCTGACTTGGCAGGATCGCAGATCCCGACAATGATCGTCAATGCGGAGCTGAATGAAAGTGTCTATTCCGTTCTTCCTACTTTGGATGCAGATACACTGTTTGTTGCAGTTTCATTTCCCGATTATTACTTTATGACAGACCAGATAACCAAATATGCAAAGATGAAGGGAGCGAAAATAGTCGGGATTACGGATAGTCCAAGTGCAGGAGTGGCAAAATATGCGGATAAACTTTTGACGGTCCGCAGCACGACAAGAATGTTTCTGAATACGGCATCTGCGCCCATGGCTCTGATCAATATGCTGATGTCGGCAGTCAAGATTGAGGGAGGGCTGGAAGCAGAAGTGATAGGAAAGGAATTTGGCAGTCTTTTTTGATAGCTGTCCTTGGATGCAGGGAATACGGATTGAGATATTTGTTCGAATGAATGATAGATGTGCTTTTAGTAAAATATAATAAACACTATATTATAAAATGGGGCTGTCGGTAAATGACTCTTTTTAGTGTCATTTACCGACCTGTTTCCCAAAAAAGATATCTCCCGCAGAATTCCGTGCTTTTCAGCATGGACTCTTCTGCGGGAGATATCTTTTTCCTTGTTGGCCACCTTATTTTAGGGCGCAAAATTCCCTTGCTGCTTATTTTGGAAGTACTCTTTTCCTATGCAGCTTTCTCCTCAGTTTTCCCTTCGAATTTATGTATTTTATCATGCAGAAAACGGTGATATTTATTTATATTTCGGCCAATCGCATACAGCATAAATTCCTTGTATACTTTTTCTGTAGATCGATAATTAAAACGGCGAAATTTTTCGTTTTCTTTTATGTCTCCAAAGTGCCCTTCTGTCTGTATTGAGCGGATCTGGCGGTTCAGTATCCCCTTTTCGCTCTGTATATTGGCGTGGGTTTCTTCCTTTAGTTCTTCCCAGCGTTCATTGACTTTCATCACCTTATTTTTCTCTGCATCTTTTTCGGCATTATATTTATATAAACATTTCGCTTTATGCTCACATCCACTGCAGTCTGCACACCCATACACCTCATACCTCTGTGTATACCCATCCTGTTCTTTTGTCTCTGTCCGGATATGCCTTAATTCCCGTCCGTCATGGCATATATAATAATGCTCATCTTCAAAAACCTCATATTTCATGTTGTGATACTTTCCGATGTCTTCTTTATAGGCTCGCGTTTTCCTCTGTTCATGATCTTGAAGTTTGATATAACTGGTAATCCCTTTTTCTTTCAAATACAGGAGATTCTTCTCGCTGCAATAGCCACTGTCAGCAGTTACTTCTTCCAGTATATCCCCAAATGCTTTCTGATGTTTTTCCAGAACGGGGATCAATGTATTATAGTCTGTACGGTCGTTACTCACATATACGTGGATTATAAAATAATTTTCCACTATAACCTGAACATTATATGCGGCTTTTAACTGTCCGTTCAGCATGTGGTCTTCTTTCATCCTCATAAACGTGGCTTCCAGGTCCGTCTTGGAATAGCTGTTCCGGTCTTTCCCCATGATCTCGAAACTGTTCTTATATTCCATCAGACGGCTCCCGCATTTTTCCAGTTCTTCGTAGAGCTGCTGGAGTTCTGGTTTTTTCTGGCCTTTCCCATTTACAAATGCAATCCCCTCCCCTACCGCTATCTGCAGCAGGTTCTGCTGGAGTTTCAGGATCTCAAGGGGAGAACAGTTGTCAATTTCTATGACCGTATTATTCGATATCTTTTTATGTTTTGTCAGCTTACGTCTCCTGTTTTCTTCAATCACTTTCCGAACCTTGTCCATGCCTTCGATCACAAACATCTGTGCATTTCCAAGATCATACTTTGCTCCATAGCCATATTCAAACAAGAGCGTGTTGTATTTTTTATAAAGGGCATCTATCGTATCCAACAGCCCGACAAGGTGGTAATTCAGCGTTCCGCGCCAGACAAACGTATAGCGGTTCGCATTGGCCTCTATTTTTGTGCCGTCGATGTAAAGCTGCTTAAGCGTAAGGAGTCCCTCTTTCTCTAACCTGCGCAGGAACTGATAATTCAGTTCATCCAATACTTCGCCTTTCAGCTTTTTCCCTTTGAAGTCATAGAAAGTATCCCTCTTTGGCTTCTGACCTTTGGTCAACAGGATAAAAGCGAGGTCTCTCTGGCATAAATCTACAATACGGTCAACCGCACGAACTCCGCGCATATTTGCGTAAGTAACAACAGCATACAGCATGATTGGGTTGTACCCGGTTCTTCCCTGGTCAGAATAACAGGCAAGCAGGCCTGAAAAATCTAAATCCTCCATCACTTTTTTCAGGGTATAGACTGGATCGTCGTCGGGTAAAGCCAATTCATAGAAGTTAAAATTAATTTTTTGTTGCCCAAACTCAAAAAAGTCGTTATAATAATCTTGTTTTAGCATGGTTCCATTATAACATGGAACGGGGAGAAGATGGTTGTCGTTAGCCATCTTTTTTCTCTTTTGTGGAAAAATTTTCAGGGGGGGCGATGTGACTCGTATGAATCACATCGCCCCCTGTTATGGACTATCTATTTCCCGACAGCCCCATTTTTTTGAATATCTATATTCAAAAACTGTAGCATTTGCTATAATAGAAAAAAGATATATGAAGTATAGACATTATTTATACTTCATCAAACCAAAAGCATAAAGGAGGCTAATTTATGAAAAAGAAATTAGTGGCAGCGCTGCTTGCGGCGACAATGGTTTTATCACTTGCGGCATGCGGCGGCAAGGATGGCGGAGGTTCCGGCGGGTCAGGAGGTTCCGGCGGCGGAGAAGAGATGTATTATAATAACTATCTCATGACAGAACCGTCCACGCTGGATTCCATCAAGGGGAATGACAATTACAGCCGTGGAATCCTGATCAATACCATGGAGCCGCTCACACGTCTTGTGGAGAAGGACGGAGAGCAGGTGAGGGAGGCCGCAGGTGCAGAGAGCTGGGAATCCAATGAGGACGGTACAGTATGGACGTTCAAGATCCGCGACAACAAGTGGTCTGACGGTCAGGAAGTAACGGCTGCAGATTACGCTTATGGTATTACACAGACCTTGAACCCGGATGCAGGTTCCCCAAACTCATTCTTTACCGCAAGCTTTATCAAGAATGGATCCAAAGTGGTGAACGGAGAGGCTTCTGTGGAAGAGTTAGGAGTGAAGGTTGTGGATGATAAGACGTTGGAGATTACGCTGGAAGCTCCGACACCTTATTTCATGTCACTGACCGATACAAGGGCATGTTATCCGGTGCGTCAGGATTTTGCGGAGAAATACGGAGAGACTTATGGGTCAGAGGCAGAGAATTTTATTGGGAACGGACCTTTCAAGATTGACTCATGGGTACATAACTCTGAGATTACGCTGGTGAAGAACGAGAATTACTGGGATGCGGAGAATGTGAAGCTTGATAAGATTCATTATGCCATCATCAATGACGAGACGGCGGTATTTAATTCTTTTGACAGCGGACAGTTAGATACTTGTTCCACAGGTTCAGAGGAATGGGTGGGACGTTTTGAGAAAAAGGAAGGCGTAGAGAGAATCGATGCGGTTATTCCTTCTATGCGTTTTGATTTCTTTAATGTGAAGGATGAATTGTTCAGTAACCTGAATATCCGTAAGGCATTCGTGCTGGCAGTAGACAGGGAAGACATGGCGAAGACCATTTACCAGGATATGCATATCCCGGCATACTGGTGGGTGCCGCAGGCAGTTTCTACCGGCGAGCTTGGGGATTACCGCGACCAGGTAGAGGGACCGCTTGAGAAGATGGCGAAAGAAGAGGATGCAAAGGAGCTGCTCCTGAAAGGAATGGACGAGCTTGGGCTGGGGAGCGACCCGTCTAAGATTACGGTAAAATATTCTCTGAGCGCTACGACACAGTGGGCGCGTAATTATGGCGAGTATGTACAGCAGAAATATAAAGACGTCCTTGGCGTCAACATCGAACTGGATTTCAATGAATGGTCCACGTTCCAGCAGAAGACCAACAGCGGAGAATATCAGATGGGCAATATGACATGGAGTACGGACTATGACGACCCAATGTCCATGATTTCACTGTTCACCACAGAGAATTCCAGCAATATTCCTACTAACTGGTCTAACGAGGAATTCGACTCTTTGATTGCACAGGCAGGAAAAGAGATGGATGAGGCGAAGAGAGTGGAGCTTTATGCACAGGCAGAGCAGATCCTTTTCAATGAAGGATGCAATATCTGTCCGCTTGTCAATGAAATGCAGCACATATTCCGTTACAGCTATGTGAAGAATGTAGATAAGAAGTTTACGTCAACTTCCGGAGCAAAGTACATATATATTGAAGGAAGATAGGTAGCTTTAAGAAGAGGTTGTTGGAAAATGTTGGATGTCATTTCCCGACGGCCTCTTTTTCATATCTGCCGCAGGATATCAAGAGGCAGATAGTGAGGACGTATCCTTGATCGGCCGATTTGGGGATACGGATTGAAATTTAAGAACGGAAAGGAAGAGATTATATGGCAAAATTTATCGCAAAACGTGTCGGATATATGCTGCTTACGCTGTTCATCGTTATCACGGCAACCTTCTTTCTGATGCACAGCATCCCCGGAGACCCCCTTGCGCACATGGCAAGGAACCTTCCGGAGCAGACCAGGGCGAACTATTATGAGAAATACGGGCTGGACAAGTCCACGCCGGAACAGTATGTGATCTTCATGAAGAACCTGCTCACCAAGGGGGAGATGGGGGAATCCCTCCGGTATCCCGGGCGTGAGGTCACGGACACCCTGATGACCAATTCCTCCGTGTCGGCGAAGCCAGGCGGGCTGGCCCTCCTTGCGGGGCTTATCATCGGTATCCTCCTTGGGATTGTCGCCGCCCTCAATAAGAACAAATGGCCGGACTATATCGTGATGTTCATCGCGATTTTGGGTATCACGGTGCCCGTCTTCGTCCTGGCGTCGGTGCTCCAGTACATTTTCAGCGTCAAGCTGATGGTACTGCCCACCACCGGATGGGGGAGCTGGAAGAACATTGTCCTTCCGGTTGTCGTATTGAGTTTTGGCACCATTGCCACCTATGCCCGTTATGTGAAGTCTAACATGCTGGACGTGATGGGGCAGGACTACATCCTGACGGCGGAGGCGAAGGGCGTCAGCCGGTTCAACGTGGTGAAGCGGCATGTCTTAAAGAATGCGTTCCTTCCCTGTATGACCCTCCTGGTAGGGCAGGTGTCCGGGATCTTCACAGGCTCCTTCGTGGTGGAGAAGATCTTCGGCATTCCGGGTCTTGGTTTTTACTATATCAACTCAATCAATGATAGAGATTATACGATGATCATCGGGACAACGATCTTTGCGGCAGCGCTGTTCGTGTTCGTGCAGCTGGTGGTGGATATCGCCTACAGCCTGATGGACCCGAGAATCCGTGTGAAGTAGGAGGGAGAGCATATGACGGCAAATCATGTATCTGCAGGAAATGTGCCTGCGGAAAATATACCTGTGGAAAATATACCGGACGAGAAATTTAAAATCATCGGGATTGACAAGGATGCGGAAGCCCCGTCCAGGCCCCGGATCGGCTACTGGCGGGACGCATGGAGGAGGCTTAGGGAGAACAAGGTCGCGTTTGTTGCGCTGATTATCCTCCTGGTACTCATCTTCTTTATTATCTTTGGGCCTGCAATCAGCGGCTATGAATTTGAACAGATTGACTCGGACGCCATTAACAAGGGACCAAGCGCGGAGCATTGGTTCGGCACGGATGACCTGGGGAGGGACTTGTTTGCCCGTGTATGGCAGGCAGGGCGCGTGTCCATTATCATCGGTATCCTGGGCGCTGTGATTGCCAGCGTTGTGGGAAGTATTTACGGAGGAATCGCGGCATACTTTGGCGGAGCCGTGGATGATATCATGATGCGTATCGTGGAGGTGCTGTTAAGTATCCCGTACCTGATTATCGTCATCCTCATCTCCGTCATCACGGACAGCAAGAGCCTTGGGACCATGCTGGTAGCCCTGACGCTGACCGGCTGGTGCGGGATTGCAAGGCTGGTGCGGGGGCAGATGTTACAGCTCAAGTCCCAGGAGTATGTGCTTGCGGCAAACGCACTGGGGGTTGCGCCAATCAAGATTATTTTGAAGCATATGATACCGAATACCATCGGCATGATTATCGTAGCCATTACCTTTGACATCCCGGGATATATCTTTTCGGAGGCGTTCCTAAGCTATGTAGGGCTTGGAATCCAGCCGCCGTCCACCAGCTGGGGGGCGCTTGCGTCGGCGGCGCAGCAGAATTTCATGTTCTACCCGTACCAGCTTTTGTTCCCGGCGCTGATGATCGCCCTGACCATGTTGTCGTTCACCCTGCTTGGGGACGGGCTTAGGGATGCGCTGGACCCGAAATTACGTAAATAGGAGAGACGGATATGGAAAAAGAAAAAATATTAGAAGTTGACAACCTGAATGTTTCCTTCAATACATATGCCGGGGAGGTAAAGGCGGTAAGGGGCGTCAGTTTTGAGTTGAGCAAGGGGGAGACCCTTGCGTTCGTAGGGGAGTCGGGCTGCGGGAAGACGGTGACGGCGAAGTCCATCCTGCGCCTGTTAAAGCCTCCGTTTGCGGTGATTAAGCCGGAGTCCAGGATTGTCTGTAACGGGAAGGACGTATTGAAGATGGGGGAGAAGGAGCTGTGCGAGTTCCGGGGGGATGAAGTGGGTATGATCTTCCAGGACCCTATGACCTCCTTAAACCCGACCATGACCGTTGGGAAACAGATCATGGAGAGCCTGATGATCCATAAGAAGCTCAACAAGAATGCGGCGAGGGAGGAAGCCATCAACATGCTGAAGATGGTAAATATCCCAAGCCCGGAGAAACGGATTGACAACTATCCCCATGAGATGTCCGGGGGTATGCGCCAGAGGGTGATGATTGCCATTGCGCTTGCATGTAATCCCAACGTACTGATTGCGGACGAGCCGACTACGGCGCTGGATGTAACCATCCAGGCCCAGATCATGGACTTGATGATGGAGCTGAAGACGAAGATGAACACGGCGATCATCCTTGTGACCCATGACTTGGGGGTAGTGGCGAATTTTGCGGACCGCATCCAGGTGATGTACGCAGGCGAGGTGGTAGAGAGAGGGACGACGAAGGAGATCTTCAATGAAAGCAGGCATCCCTATACCTGGGCGCTGCTTCGTTCTGTGCCAAGGCTTGGGAGTGAGTCGAAGAAGGAACTGTATGCATTGGGCGGAACGCCGCCGGATCTTTTGCTGCCCCTGAACCATTGTCCGTTTGCAGACCGGTGTGAGTACTGTATGCCTATCTGTAAAGAGTGTAAGCCTAAGGAGACGGTGCTAAGCGACACCCATAAGGTGTCCTGCTGGCTGATGCATGAGAAGGCTCCTAAGGTAGAGTCGTTTTATGACAGGAGGGAGAAGTAATGGGCGAGTATATCGTAGAGGCGAAGAATCTGTGCAAATATTTTAAGGCAGGGAAGAACCAGACCCTAAAGGCAGTGGACGGCGTGAACATCCGGCTTGAGAAGGGGGAGACATTGGGGCTTGTAGGGGAGTCGGGCTGCGGGAAGACGACCTGCGGGCGTACGCTAGTGAAGCTCTATGACGCCACCAGCGGGACGGTATTGTTCGAGGGGAAGGACGTGTCGAAGCTCAAGGGGAAGGAGCTTTTGGGCTTCCGCAAAGACGCGCAGATTATCTTCCAGGACCCGTATGCATCCTTAGACCCGCGTATGACCATCGGTGAGATTATTACGGAGGGGATGAACGTGCATTTCCACCTGTCGGAGAAGGAGAAAGAGGAGAGGGTGAATGACCTGCTGCACAAGGTGGGGCTGAATGCGGAGTACGCGAACCGGTTTGCCCACGAGCTGTCCGGCGGGCAGAGGCAGCGGGTGGGGATCGCCCGCGCGCTTGCGGTGGAGCCTAAGTTCATCGTGTGCGACGAGCCGATTTCGGCGCTGGACGTGTCGATCCAGGCGCAGATTGTGAACCTGTTGATTCAGCTGCAGAGGGAGATGGGGCTGACGTACCTGTTCATCTCCCATGACCTGTCGATGGTGAAGCATATCTCGGACCGGGTGGGTGTGATGTACTTAGGCTCCATGGTGGAGCTGGCCAGCAACCATGTGCTGTATGACAAGCCCATTCATCCGTATACCCAGGCGCTGATTTCAGCGATTCCGGAGGCAGACCCGGATGAGGAGGAAGGGAAGGCAAGGGTCCACCTGGAAGGGGAGGTGCCAAGCCCCATCAATCCGCCGCCGGGATGCCGGTTCAAGGGGAGGTGCAAGTATGCGAGGGACATCTGCGACAAGGAGATGCCAGAGCTAAAGGAGGCAGAGCCGGGGCATTTCGTGGCCTGCCATATGTGCGGGAAGGAAGAGTGGTAGAATGCTGGCAAAATCATACATAGAGAAGATACTGGATTATGCGGTTTCCTGTGGGGTTGATTATGCAGAGGTATTCTTTGAGGATGTGGAACGTACCCGGTTTAATCTCGTGGACATGCAGGTCGTCAAGTGTGCCTGCGGACATGAGAGCGGCATCGGTATCCGCATGTTCCGGGGAGTGGAATGTGAATACCTGCACAGTGCAGATGTGAGAGAAGAGAAGGTGTTCGGACTTTTGAAAGAACACCTGGGTTTAGGAGGCGTTTTCGGTAAGAGAATGCCTCTTTCCACAATCGTGCCTCATGGAATCGTTTTGAAGGGGATACTTCCCCGCGGCATGGAGTTGAAAAAGAAGGTTTATTCATTGCAGGAAGCAATCAAGGCGGGTAAGAGTGAGGCGGACTGCGTGGTGCAGGGACGAGCCTGTTATGTGGATGCGGACCAGAGAGTGCAGATTGCTAATACGGAAGGGGTGTATGCAGAGGACCGCCGTGTGTACACCCGCGTCCGGTTTACCATGGTCGCGGCAGATGAGAAATCGGAGAGCAGACAGACTGGCTTTATCGGGCCGGGGGCAATGCAAGGACCGGAATTTCTTCACACGGAGACGTTTGTGGATCAAGCAAGGAAGGCGGCAAGAAGCGCAAAGAGGATGCTTGGGGCGCGCCCCTGTCCCGTGGGCCGTATGCCAATCATTATCGCAAATGGGTTCGGAGGCTTATTCTTTCATGAAGCGTGCGGGCATTCGCTGGAGGGAACTTCCGTGGCGAATGGATGCTCGGAATTTGCCGGGAAATTGGGAAAGAAGGTTGCGTCGGATAAGGTGACGCTGATTGACGATGGTTCCATTGTCGGGGAGTGGGGGTCTCTTGGGATTGATGATGAAGGGATTCTGACCAGGAAAAACGTGCTGATTGAGGGTGGTATTTTAAAGAACTACCTTTTAGACCGGATGGATGCGAAACGGATGGGGCTTGCGCCCACCGGCTCCTGCCGGAGAGAAAATTATCGGTTCGCACCGGTGTCACGTATGACGAATACCTATATTGCACCGGGAACGGACAAGTTCGGGGATATGGTGGAATCCATTGACAGGGGATTGTTCGTGAAGGATATTAACGCCGGCTCCGTTGATCCCGTGACGGGGGAATTCAATTTTAACACAGGAGAGACTTACTTGATTGAGAAGGGAGAGATTACCGTGCCACTCATGAGCG